>JAABUP010009124.1_pt1 | contig 12333 bp, 14 predicted proteins | sample 5559201 | NCBI WGS metagenome assembly JAABUP01 (sample SAMN10711887, study PRJNA513373) | rock metagenome | isolation source: Antarctica rocks | place: Antarctica | reverse complement strand
ACCGCCCTAGTTAGTGCTGGAACCCTCGGTGGAGACCATGCGGATGTGCATAACTCACATGTCTTATTGCCCTTCTCCGTTGTTCCGAAGTATACTGGCGTGGAAGCAGCAGCAAGTGAAGACGGACTATGCCTAGCACTACGCAACCTTCAGCACAAGTAGCTGAGTTGATGCATTAGCCAAGATTTTGAACACCACGCCCAAAGTGAGTGTAATATCTTGGCTACATATCGACGTCAGTTTGTTGCATGTGCTGTTCTATTTCAGCTAGCCCCATTGTGCACTCCAGACCTATCGCTGTTCTCATGAAATCACAGACTATTCCTTTCGACAGAGACTCCGAGCCCGGCGTTACATCTAATCAAACTTCAAATAGGTGCTAAGGCGACCATGTTCATGGCTTACGATACGAGAAGATGCAGTCGATATCGCCACAAGCAGAGGTAATTTCTGCTTCCGATATCCTCGCAAGATTCATAGCCGTCCTAGATGACAACTAGTCCAACAGGAGCCCGGCGCTATCGCTCGGGCTTGCTCTTGCGAAGAAATTTTTTTTCGTTGAACGCAGTCGTGTTATTTCCGGCCTCGAAAGCGTCGAAGGTCAGGTAAATCCGCCAGCAAGTTAAACGCAAACCTTGATGGAAAACCCTTTTTCGTTATGATGATGCCGTGATCATTTTTGGTGGTGTACATGCATGAAATGAGGCCTCGGTCGTTCCGCTCTTGCTGCCCTTCCGCGTGCATTCTTACAGTCAAGCTTTTCAAACCAACCGGGCAGCATCCCCCAGACTTACCATCATGGGAGCGTGTTTTCAGGTTGGTTCTCGGTTTTTTTCGGTCGTCTGTAGATGGTTTCAACCTGCATGTGAGGCGTAAATCCAATTGGTTGAACTCGAGATTTTTGCAGGGCTGAGAAAAGCAACTGATGCACATCGGCTTTTCTGATCAGGTATTGATGCCGACATAAACGCATAATGGTTGGCTACGCCAAAGAGGATGTTACCTTAAACGCTCGTACTTGGTGATTCTACGGCAAATGACGCGCGAATGGCGTAGGTCCGTTCCTAAATTGGGATTGCAAATGCTTTGAAACTCGTCCTATGCATCTTCTGATTAGCATCGGCTTCGCCATACTCGCAGATTCCGACCACATGATGCCATCTCTGCGTGTCTAGCTTACGAATATTCCGACCTGTGAGGTATACGGTGGGGGTCATTTGACCGCATCCGTGAAATACAAAAAAGCGTGTCCGAAGTGATCTTTGTCTGGCCACGTGCGCACGTTGGATGTAGTACGATCAATAGCGAAGCACAGCGCCTCTCCATCGCATTGAAGTCCAATGATGTTTTCCGCGAAAATAAAAGCTGGACGGGATGAGGCAAATAGCAGCGGAGCAAGCCTCTTCGTGACATCGCACTTTTATTTTCCGCATTTAGCCTGCAATTGGTGATATCTCGAGAGGTGAGAAGCCATTGTGGACTCGAAGTGGAAGGTGATCATGTCAGCCTGCATATGCTTAAACATGCATATGCAAGGCCCATGTGACGTTACGTTCAATGAGCGCAGGGACTGTGCCTGCGCAATGACAGGTGCAGAATAGCGAATCAGCGTCTGTAAGGTTTCCTTAAATGTCGACTTCAATTATTCGATGTACAGATGTTGTCCGGCAACTGTTCATATGATCAAACACTGGTGTAGACCCGAGCCCAATCATTTGTCTTTTCAAGTCTTCCGGCGAGCCTGCCGACTTTCCTTTTCTGAATTACTTTTCTCAGACGTCCGTGTGAACAGCGGTCAGCACTCATAATGCTACTCTGATGTTACGTGCGCAGCATTGACCAGTCATTATACTGCTAGCGAATTGCATCAGTGATCTTTTGTCGAGTCGATAGCGAGGAGCCGGGATCTCTATGATTCAATGCCGTCACCCAATTCGATGCATGCATCCGCGAGTCTCATGGTCTGCTATAAAAGCCGAATCCACCACTCATGTTGAAAACAAGTTTTTAGGGAGGGTGATGAATTTGAGAAGAGCAATGCAAGCTGCTGAATATGTGTTTTCAACTGAGTCGCAGTTATGGTTGCGGACACGAGGTAGCGGAGGTAGCGGATCGAGCTCCTTGCGCGCAAAAGACAGCTGGCAATCGCTGCAAAGGCGTCAATTTAAGGAAGGAACGTTATCCCGAGCAAATATGTCCAAGCTGTTGTGAGTTTTGATCGATGGTTACATTCCGTCTGAGGCTTTGACTGATTTAGAATCCGTAGTTACTGCGCAATTAGCAGCCACCGAAAAGGCATTGGTATCCCCTCCCAGCACACCATCGAGGTAGAAAGTTTCATCAGCGAAGACATCGACCAAGCTGAAGACACTCTTAACAAACACGAACAACTGGTGCTTTCATGGAGAAGTGCTCTGACAGAACATGGTGGACGGCAAGGGTGGATGGGAGGCGTGTGGATGATTTGAGATCAGGACATTCATGCATGAGAAACGTATCTCGCCTCTTCAGCAGACACCGTCGTCATATGTACTCAGGTTTCACTAGACATAATGGCGATCATGCGTTCGCAGTAACAGGAAGGGCTCGCTGGTCGCCTGATGTTTGAGCCTTCAAATGTTCCTTCAGAGAAGAGAATGATTGCTATTCTTTGAACCTCCGCCAGACTGAGAAAGAGACGTTTTTGGCGACGGGGCATATCACAATAGCATGAATGGATACTTTTTAAGTCCGTTGCGAAATTTGGTATCCTTCCACGCTGGTGATTTCTAAGCCATCTGTTGTAAATAGTAACCACGTGTCAAGACTCACGTTCTTCTCCCTGGAAATATGATATGCCATGTGCATTTATAGGACGGTGTAGAATGTTAACAGACATGACAGATCGACGGGTTTGGGGATGGAGAAGTCGGCCTTGGCGTGGTTTGCCAGTCGATGACACGCTTAGTCAGCGTAGAATATGCGATGTAACACGGCCAAACTTCACAATCCAAGCCTGACGACTATTACCAGTCCACCCAGCGAGATACAGCTTTATGGTGTGTTGGGTGATGACAGTAATGAGAATACCCGGATCTCGAGCCTGGCTCCCCGGAGATCCAGCAACCGAAGCGCAGGAGCACTCGTCACAAACGCCCATACGATCAACACGATAGCATCCTCAATTCGCGCCCATTGAACCATACCGCATACTCCTCTAGGCAGCAATATCGGGCTCTGGTCCCTACAAGTGGCAACAATATGGATTCGTAGCACCAACGCCACTGCGTCCAACTGTCCTCAGCATGGTGACGGAATTCCGATTCAGCGGCGGCGAAACAGCGGACATTTAGTTGGCCATATGGACAAGAGCTGGTCTGACACAATTAAGTCAATATTACTACCGAATGAGCCGACTCCTGCCGTTCCTACACTGGCTATGTACGGCCACGACCTACATCTGACGGCGTTTCAAGAGTAGGAAGATGAGAATGCCATATACGGGAAACTTGGACTCGGCAGCTCCAATACCTCGTATAGAATATTCCAGTCCTCAAAAGCATTCGAAGTCCTCATCGACTGGGCGAGCACAGAATACAGAGACTGGTACTTCGACAAGGTCATTCGGCCCCGCTGATTGGTATAACAAGCGGACGTTCTCATTGCATGCACAAAACATTCTCTTGCAACACCTACTTCCTCGCTTGCACCGGCTACATTACCTTAACCCCAAGTATCGGATGCTCAAGGCCAACCTTCCCATCTGCCATTCGGCGACCTTCCCAACAGAATATCATGCCGCGTAATGGGTGACACGCTAGCCTGCATGCAACCAAAACCAACTCGCGAAAACTCTGTCGACCGAAACTCCTGGAACTATACCCTACCATGTGGATGAAAAACCGACATGCCCGATTCGTCAATCTGGGTATTACTCGATGGACTGGATAGCATTGTGTAGAGTACACTGCTGAGGCAAGAGGGCAGACTAGGGAACCAGGCTCTGGAATACCAGGCCAGGGAGCCACGAGCAGCCGTTGGCACCTGAACCAATGGAAAATTAGGTATAAAAATGCCGCTGAAGATGTGCGCTCTCTGGCCGGTAAACCGAGGTCGAGCGGAAAGCTTGGAGAGGGCAACGGTGGAACGGGTTGGACCCCAATTCTTGCTGTCTCAGAGCCGCCTAGCAGCGTTGATCAATTCGCCATTGCTTTCCAGCGCACACTTACTGCCGATGGCCATCCTGGAGCTATGACACGATCGTCCCCGCAAAGCTTCCTATCATACAGTGCATGGCAGTCTGGTAACTCAAGTGGCGAGATTTCACCAGAAGTGCTGCGAGAATTTGCTGATGAAGTTGAAGAAAGCATGGAGGACCGTGTTTTCTTCGTGGCCGAAGACTATATGAATCCTTTCATGGGTATAGCACTCGAATCCGTTGAGCCTGGGGACTACATTGGCACTTTTTTAGGAGGCGAGACACCATACATTCTCCGCCCGAGAGGCGAAGAACGGGAACTTGGGCCCCCTGCCTATGTTGATGGAATCATGTGCGGCGAAGCTATGGATTGGACGAAAAAGGATAGATTTGAGTACACGGAATTCATATTGGTCTAGTGGGAGGAGCGATAACGGATGCCTGTTCTTGAAGTCGCCAGCGGCGGTCGTACGTCTACAAGTGTAACAGCATAATCAAGACGTAAGAGGTGTTGAAAACCTTGGCCATAGTCGTAGTCGATCTTCATCATCGCGGTACTTTGTGAAGCCATGATCATTTGGACCCAGTATCGCCTTAATGCTGAGCTTAGTCGCTGCAAATCCCACTGGAAGATGTCGAGGAGAACGCGTATCGAAACCTTTCAGGTTCCCGCTATTGGGATAGTGCCGACGTCACAAGGACATAGGTATTCTGAGTTCACCAAATATCATCTTCAACAGATGTGGGCTGCACAGATGATCTTTACTAGGGATGAAGAAGGGATGAGAGCGAGGTATCAGGAGCTTGAGGCTGCTGGGGAGATTTTTTATGGTCAAGGTGAGTAGGTGGATCAGCGATTTAATATCGGTACCGTTGTGTTCATGATCCAGTGGATCTGGATGCCTTGGATTAGGATCGGAGTTGGCCCGGATCCACAGAATCCTAATCAGTATATAACCTTGTTATGCTTCAATGAAGCTTGGTCTCACAAGGTCGATGAAGTGCTCAAGGACGTTGCGAAGTCGACTCGTAGTGTTGATACATAGGCACGGAGCCAACTATAGGACTATAAGTAAGGGACCCAACGAATCCGACGAACTACTTAGAAGAAGAACAAGATGTATAGCTCGTAAGACATTCTTTCTTTCGTGGTTGTCTTTCAGCAATTTTTTCCATTGACAAGCTCTAGTTCCTACGTGCGTCAAAGAGGAGAGGTTCCCGCACATCAACACTCAAAGGGCAGAGAAGTCTTTAACAATTTGAAGGGAGGTAGGTGACAAACAGATTCTAAAGACAAGTAGGTTCACTCCAACGGATCTGGTGATCCTCTGCTGTTGATTCTTTTCCTTCTTCTCCTGACGCTATCTCATATCTGGCCAGGAAACGTCGAACAAGAACAAATCTTCGAAGCGAACAAGGGACACATTCTTCACCGGTGCCTCTGTATGAAGGTTTTTTTCTACGATAGTGAAGACCATTGATGTACTCTTGCGGAAGCCCGCCAAGAGGAATGCACTTGCTCAGAGCTGTATCGTAGAAAATGCGTGATCTCTCAAATGCATGATATCCTCATCCAAGATGCGCCGAAAGAAGAGGTCAATTTCCACACACTGTTGACAGTGATACCAGCTTTGGGGCTCGCAGAATTCACACCTCTGTTGTGGAGAAATCAGTATCGTTGACCATTCTCTGTCAAGGTCCATTTGTCTTACAATTCCGCATCCACCACACTAGATCGTCTTTATCCCGAGATAGACTGATGAATCACCAGCTGATTCTTCATCCAATGTGTGGATTTCTAATGTTGTCCAGCAAAGGAATGCTTCGCACTATGAGCAGCACTTAGGTGCCTTCATCTTCGTTAGACTCGTCGAGAGCATCAATGACGACGAAGCAGATTCGACGAGCCTTCGCAACTAATACCTTCCCAAGGACCTGGATAAGATCGGACGTTTTCGGAGTTTCTCTGCCCTTTTTTCTGCCTTTCCAGAATCACAAATAAATTGTGTAACCAGAGCCCGCACAAGGCTCTCAGGATTCATCCGTTTCGTATCGTTCCCAGAGAATACCAATAAGCCAATCTGATCTGATGGTCGGCGTGTTGAATCGCAAGCAACTCATCGATAATGGCAGAGCAAAGGATTGATGTCCCACACCCAGAGTCCCCATGGAGCCAAAGCACCAGTCGTGGCGCTTCCCTGAATTCATGAAAGATGGCTCAATCTGGAAGCCATCAGCCAGTCTTAGCATCCTCATTCCTGGCATAACAAGCGTTATTGTGGAATTCATCAGGATCGGGGTGGTCTAGCCAGTTCAGAACCTTTCCCCTTATTTCTTCCATATGAATTCGCTCCTCTTCATGCTACTGACGAGCCTTTGAAATTTCTATAGAGCTCCGAGATTCCCTTGTAGTACTGTCTATCTCGCGCACAGCTTGGTTTGTGTCCATGGCTAGCAGCGTATCGACAGTCTCGACGAATTTCATTAAATTTTAATGGCCAAGTGAATGTCTCAAATGTTTTCTTGAAAGCTCCACTGGATTCGGCCTTGACAAGCTTGGATGGTATAGCTTCGAGCTCACTCTAGCATATCCTCAGGGACACGAATGTGCCATCCATCACTTCATCCAGGTACTCAAGGCAACTAGTGTTCCCATTATCCTCCTCGTCTTCTGCAAGCATCCCCTTGAGATTGAGGAGAGATTTCTTGAATCTATCAAGCTCTCCAATGACGATATCGCCGTCTTTCTCTGCGTTCTGAACGCCTCGGGCATATTGGACGCACTCATTTCCAACCATAGAACTTAGCTGGTAAACGGCGATAGCGCTTGCTATTGTGGAGAAAGGATCCATTGAAGTTCGAGATAGGAGGGTAAAGAGAGGTTGAAAGCTTCGTCCGAGACAATTCAAGATGCCCCCGTCACTTGCGCAAGTGGCGTGACATTGTCTCGCCGGTTGGTCATCATTCCATCCCAGCATCATGCAAACCCGGTCGATGTTTATAGCATCTACTCTTTGAGTGCTTTGAGATATTTGGGCTCAGCTCAAGCTGATCGCAGCGCTAGGCAAGCTCCCGAAGTGGACATACAAGCCCAGAAAATGAAGCAGAAATAAGGTAGACAATTAAGAAGAGTTCACCCCCGACTCGGTCACTCTGTAGGGCTGAGTACCCGGAACTTCTCGCTCCGGGGCCTAGCTTTAGGGATCTCTTAGGGGCTAAATGATTAACTTACCATAACTTATGAATTATAATAGTATGAACATAGGTCCTTGTTTAAGACTTGTAGAAAATAGCAATTACTACAATTTTGCACGCGGAATCAAAGTATCAAGACGCACGGTTGTGGAGTTATAACAAAGTGACCGAGTCAGGGGTGTGACCGTCTACGTTCCGCGGGGCAAGTTTTACCGATAAGTATCTAGCGCAAATCCTGAAGGATCACACAACTTTCGTCGAATTCTGACAGATCTTGCATGTACGACTACTACTCGTGTAATCCTGTGACTTCAAAGTTAGGATTTCTGTTTATGCGAAGGCCTACCGACTATCAGGAACAAACCTATTGGACCTCTCTTCCTTGAACGACTCTCATCAACTCGTTTTCAAGATCAGATAGATCAAAATTCAACTTAGACCACTCCCCCTCATATTTAGTCACTGAGCCTTCGAAATAGGAAGGAGAACAGTGTGGTCGCCATGTCCGAGCCTACAGCTGAAAGGGCTACTGTTTTGTTCGAAGAGCTGGAGAAGAAGTTCCCAAGTCAGACCCTAGGGCAAGATAGATGGTATCTCATTGCTGTATGCCAGTCTCCAAAACTCTTCCCTTTACCATTAAGAAAAGTTGGGGAGCTAGCCGCTACTAATTGCCTCTCCCCCATTAGATCTCAGCCCTCACTGGAGGCGGCGAGCCGGAGTTTGTTGGAAGCCTGTACACGTATCTCACCCAGAAGCCACAATACGCAACCTCTGAATCTCGACAAAAGCTTGTGCGCAGACTGAGAGAGGCACTGGTCAAATGTGTCTCGATTATCGGAGTGTGCAAACCTCTTGAGGCGATCTTCTCCGTTGATGCCGTTGAGAGGCCAGAGGACAAGGATTACTCCTTTTCGCGGTAGGTGTCTGTTTTGTACATAGTAACGATAAGAAAGTCTCACTAAGAGACGCTTGGCAGGGAGCATTGGCAATCTGGCGAAGAGAACCGCGATCGCGGAGTAGCATGGCTCGACCAGATCTACAAGCAGAATCGCGCCAGTACTATCAAATTGCTTGACGCACACAAAGACTTCGGTAGGTCAATTCCACCAATTACCACTGGATCACGGTACTAAGTGCGGGACCATGATAAGCATGGATTTCCGCAAATATCACCTACGGTCTTTACCTCTCTGACCATAGCATCCTTGACGCCATCGACACCGAGCTTGTGGTACTATCTGGCATCATGATTCAGAACTTGAAAAGGGAGACGGGGTGGCATCTGCGTGGAGCTAGGAGGGTGGGAGTGAGTCAAGAAGACGTGGAGCTGGTGCAGCAATGCGTACGTACCCGCCTGTCTGTAAAAGACGAGAGAATGACTGACGCCGTACGGTAGATCGAATTGGTGGGAGCATTTGCGCATGTCCGCTTGAATAAGGTTCCGAGAGTGGCTGATATCGAGCACGAAGTTTGATAAAAGACATGGGCATGCTTGTAGATTCAACGGCAGTTCGATGACCATCTCGCGTAGAGGTACCCGAATAGTATATGAAATGACTATGGACATTCTTACACACTTCCCACCATTCACAATTCGCGCTGCCTTCCATTTCAATGAACCACACAGGGTTGACACAGACGCGCGATTCTCAAGTCTCATCTGACTGTTCAAAATCGAAAGCTGTAGCTACATTTTCCAGTCGGTCTCTAGCCCGTTCCTCAACAAGGCGCCACGTGGCTGACATCAAGCCGGGCTCCAGCCACTTGCCTACCTTCCCGGCTTTATTCAAGCTATTGAAGTGACTAGTCGCCTGCCAGCTTTCCTGTCCACTCAGCGCGTTGTCTGCCAAAGCTGCCCGCCTTATATAATACTCCACCTCTTGACCCTTAATTCTTTTCATGTGACTACCCGCTCCGTGGAGAAATGTGCAGGCAAATGTTCTACGCGTCGATCGCACTCCGGTTGACGTGAATTTGGGGTGGAAGGCATCGTCTCCAATTGATTGTGGTACAATGGAAGAGGTGGGGACGTGTGAGAGCTTCACAATTGGCGATAGCTTATGGCATCATCTCGGCCTGGTAGAGCCTGCTTCGGCATGTTGCCTAATGACGTGTCCATTGTCGATTGCTGGGTAATGTGGTGCTGAGATCATTGCCTCCTTCATGGCAGAAGTCAGGTTGAACGCCAACCGAACAACGTCCTTTGTCGCGGACGCGTCGCTCTCTGTATACTCCAGATTGCCTTGGCTGGCTGTGAATGACCCTCGTCTGACTAATGGAACTCAATCGCTGTGGCCGGCGTTGTAGATGTTGAACGGACGCGAGAGTTGCGCAGATGCTTGGTTCAGGTTCCTTTCGACACTGATTAATAGCCCAGTCCCAGATGGATCAAGCGGCTTGGCACTCGATTCCTTCCTCAGAGATCGTGAGAAATACCTTATATACTCTCCTTTTCTTCCCCAAAGGTAGATTGAAACGCCAGCGTCGAAACGTTTTGTTGATTTGAAGAGAACATCATTCTCATACAGAATGGAACTTGTGCATTGCTTCCGATGCTCCGTTATCATCAGCTTCAGGCAACTGAGACAGCTGTGGGTCCTCTGTGGTAGGTACCAGACTGCTGGGTCATGCAGCTAGTAGAGACATGGCTATCAAGGGAATCTCCTTGACAGCTGTCGTATTACTTTTGAACATTGGTAGGATTCTTGTTGCTTGGTTTTGCTTGCATCCGGTAAACGATCGACTTTGTTGTATTGCGCACTTCCATCATGTCAGTATTCTTCTGTCATGCATTTCCGCGAATGGCTCCAAGAATGCTTTCACAAAGTACAGTCTGGGTCACAATGCAGTCAATCCTCAGGACGGTCTACTCCCACCATCCACGACCACTCCCATCATTTCGCATGTCGCGCTTCCTCACCTCGGCCGTAAACCCATTCAATCCTACGGCATTCACCCTGGCTACATCCAAGTTTCCGAACCACTGGGAAATGCACTACAGCAATAATCCGCCCAAAGAGTTTATCCTCTACATACGGAAATGGGAAGCTGCATTACAGGAGGATGCCAAGGACGCTTTGCCGCGATGGACACCCGAGCAGCGGGACATCATGTTAGCAGCGTGCATACAATTTCGTTTCGTCTACAATCCGAATCAAAAGTATCGTGTATCATCTGTCGAGAAGGCCTACGCTATCTGGCGAAGAGGACTAGAAGCCGATGCGCGGAGCAAGCCTCAACGATGGACTTCCAGCCAACGTATGATAGCCGAGAAAACTATGGAGCTCAACGAAAATACTATAATGGAGGAACAAGCTGCGCGTGAGCACAGAGAGAAAGAGGAATGGGAGGCCGACTTTGGTGGCTTTTGGGGAAAGATCAAGCTATTGGGCTTGCTTTTCCTACTCTTTGTGGGCGTGCCTACCGCAATGAACATGTTGGCTTCAAAGATGAATTCTACACCCAAGCGGCGATCGCGAGAAGTGGCCATGCCGGAGAATGCTAAGGAGTACTCACTTCCTGAGGGAACAAGATTCAGGGCGGTATCTCAACGGCCGTAGGTAATACAAAGGCATGATGAGTAGTTGAGGGAGGAAGTATTGTATTACCAACTTCATTGAAGAGGCGTTGACCGGAGGGAACAGCATGTCTCCGAATACAGTCATCACTTCATCAACATTCCTAAGAATTACATTCATGACTCCAAGGCTTGCTCGCGATTGCCTTCCATATCCTGCGACACATGCCTTAGGCGTCATAGACTCTCGTAACCACATCAGGCTTGCTTTTTGGTCTGAGATACCCGCCACCACTGGCGACTTGTGCAAAGGGACCACACCGGGAAATCGAGACAAAAACCGCGTCGTGCCTGCGCGTATCTTGTGGGAAGCTTTCCGATGCCTGTGCTAGCTTGATACGTCGTTCGGTTGTGGTGCGAGCACCTGTACTGTAGCTGCTGCTGCAGGCTATGGAGGGTGAATGTTAACCAACTGCTTCGTATACTGGTCAGCGTGAGAAGATCCAACTGGTGTGACAAGCAGAGAGCACATACCCAGAAGACGGCTGAGCGAAAGAGGCGATCCAGACACGCTCCCTCAAAGTCCGCTGTGAGGCCTAGCAATGAGCTACGAAGATCAAGATCAAATGTTGTATATGGCCCGTCTCCAAATGCACTGCTTCGCTGTATCCAGATGTTCAATGCCACGTGCTAACCGGACCCGCCACACCCAACTCCGCCCCAGCAAGTCTCGCAAGTGGCAGCACAGACATCGATCTCAACTGCCTAGTAAAACACGCCGCCTCCTCCCTCTTCTCACTATACTCCCTCTGCTCCCTCTCCTCGCTCTGCTCTCTCTGTTCTCTTTGCTCACTCACGAATCGCTCTAGCCGCTCATCAAGACTCGACCCGTCGGAAGTCTTGTGAGGGATGAATGGGTGAAGAGAGGGCAAGATCCACAAAAGTTGGTATATCGAAGTCAACTGCTCGATATTCGATTGGAAGAACGTCTTCCGTGGTGGCTGGCTGAAACTTTCGATGTTGAGTGCGACGTCTTTTTGGATATTTTGGAGGGAGAGTATTAGGCTGGTTGCTTGTGAGAAAGGACATACGATGGTGTGTATCATGAGAACGGGACACATACTTTCCGAGGATGCAGAGGACGTCTATTCTACTTGACTGGGAGTCTGTGAGCTGGGCCTCTGCAAGCTCACGCTGCGTGCGGATGAGTGTGTCGAGGAGGTCATCGGCTAGGGCTTGTAACGATCTTGAGTCTTTGAGAGCTTCAGTGTAGCATTGGGCGAGTTCGGAAGCGGAGTTTGGCATATAGTCGCCAGTAGAGTCTTGGGTAGCCATCATTCTGAATTCTGTCAAGGCGTTGAAGCACGAGGAAATAGTCAGACGTATATCAATGTCTATATTCTCTAAACTCTAGTGGCCATGGAGATATCGAGCTACTTATAAT
>JAABUP010009122.1_pt1 | contig 12333 bp, 10 predicted proteins | sample 5559201 | NCBI WGS metagenome assembly JAABUP01 (sample SAMN10711887, study PRJNA513373) | rock metagenome | isolation source: Antarctica rocks | place: Antarctica | reverse complement strand
GCCGGCCGCCGCAGGCCAACCCCAGCGCGATCCTGGTGAGCAAGCGCCAGGAGGGCAACCCGCTGCTCAAGCACATGAAGAACGTGCGCTGGCAGTGGGCCGACATCGTGCCCGACTACCAGATGGGCCTCGCCTGCGCGCTCTTCCTCAGCCTGCGGTGCGAAGGCGGCGCTCTCTGTGCCCCGCCCCGGCGAGGGGCTGGCCGCCGGCCGGCGCGTGGGCGCGCCGCCCTCTGGTGGTGGCCCGGTGCGCCTGGAGCCGGGCGCGACGCGGCTCTGCGCGCCGCCGCCGCAGTGATGCTTTGAACACGCGGCGCCTGGGGCCCGGCGGGCAGGGGCAGCGACCCGGGCCACGGCCGGCAGGTACCACCTACTCAAGCCGGAGTACCTGGCCGGGCGCGTGCGCGAGCTGCAGCGCGCGTTCCGGCCGAGCGTGGTGCTGGTGCACGTGGACGTGGACGACCCCGTGGCCGCGCTCGGCGATGTGACCGCCACCGCGCTGCGCTCCGACTGCACGCTCATCTGCGCGTGGAGCCACCAGGCGCGCCTCGGCGCCCGCCCTGGGGCGCCGGGCGATGCGCATGTCCAGAAGCCGCCCGGCGCCCACCTCGGCCGCGCGCGGCGCCGGGAGCAGGAGGCCGCGCGGTACATCGAGACGTACAAGATGTACGAGAACAAGCCGCCGGACGCCATCCAGGGCCGCACGGAGCCCGACTACCTCAGCCGCCTGACCGCCGCGCTGACCACCGTGCGCGGCGTCAACCGCACCGACGTGCTCACGCTCGGCGCCGCGCTGCGCACCATGTCGGCCGTGATGCAGGCGCGCCGGGCGGGGCACCCTGGGCCGGCCGGCACGCCTACCAGCCGCCGTGTGCTTTCGCCACGCAGCGCTTACATGCTGGCGCCAAGTCCCCAAGCGCATGCACCAGCGGGATGCGCGGGGCCGCTGCGCGGCGCGCGCGCCTGGCCGGCGCGCCGCCAGCGTGCCCCAGCGCCTGCCCGGCGGCGGGCCCGCGTACGCAGCGGTGCAGCCGACGGGGCGGCCGGCGCGGCGCAGGCCAGCGCGGAGGAGCTGTCGGCCTGCGCGGGCATCGGGCCCACCAAGGTGCGGCGCCTGCACGACACCTTCCACGAGCCCTTCCGCAAGCAGCTGCATGCGCCCGGCGCGGCGCCCGGCGCGGCCGCGGCGTGCGCGCCGCGGCCCGCCTCGGCGCGCGGCGCGTCGCCGAGCAGCGTGGACGAGGAGGAGGCCGAAGCGGTGGCGGCGGCGGCGCACGCTGACGCGGGCCCCGCGCTGCACATGCCGCTGGAGGAGGACGAGGGCGAGGCCGCGGACGAGGACGAGCCGGACGTGGACACGGGGCAGGTCGGCTACGAGCGCTAGCGCGGCCGTGGGGGGCTGCGGCGCGCCGCCTGCTCTGCATGCGCGGCAGGGAGGCTGTGGTTGGTCTGCAGAGCTGATGACGCCTGGGCGCCGCGGCTGCGCAAGCCCTCAAACGCGGGCTGTCTCAGAGTTGGTGCTGAGAGCTCGGAGTCACACGGCAGGACAGCCGGGAGAGGGCGCGAGGGTGTTGTCTTTCAGGTGCACATGCGGCCACCAGCCCACAACCAAACGCCACACGCGGCCGCCTCTGTGGTCATGCCGGTCCCCAACTGTGATAAACTTGAGCAGGCAAACGACTGCAAACGTGGTCTTACAAGCGCGCCTCTGCTCCCACACACCCGCCTACAGCGCCACGCGGCAGCACACTGTGCTGGTCTCCAGGCGCAGCAGGCCGCGCCGCGGCGCCCACAGCTCCGACGCGTCGGCAGCGTCCTGCATGCCCGCCAGCCAGCGCGCCAGCCAGGGCGCCTCCGCGCGCCGCTCGTCCGCGGGCACCAGGTCCGCGGGCGCCGTGAAGCTCGCCAGCAGCGCCTCGCCCTCCTGGCGCTCTGAGCGCGCGCCTGAGGGCGGTGCCGCATGCCGCGGCGCGCTCTGAGGCAAGCTGATCCAGCAGCGGCTCCAGGGCGGCGTGGCCAGCGAGCGGCCCCGGGCGGCCGGCCCGCCCGCGACTGCGCAAATCCGCGTGAACGCGTCCAGCGCTGCCGGCGCAACCGGCGTCGGGGCCATGCCGCGCAGCAGGAGGGGGCGCCTGCGGAAAAGCGGGCGCCAGCGCCCTGACCAGCAGCAGCGGCGCGTCGGACAGGCACCGCGCGGCCGCGTCCACGTTGCCGGCGTGCACCAGGTAGACGAGCGGGTAGCCCAGCAAGAAGCCGTTGAGCGAGGGCATCAGCGGCGCGCCGGCCACCGCGCCCAGCCGCAGCAGCGCCGCCCGGCCGGCCGCGGCCGCGCGCAGCGCCTCCAGCACGGGCGCGAGGCGCGCGCGAAAGGCCTACGCGCGGCCGGCCGCCCCCGCTCGTGTCGCTGGCGAGGGCAGCGCAGCGCAGCACGGCGGGCCCGGCGGCGCGCACCGCCGCCTCGGCGGGCGTGGCCCAGCGGCAGGCCGCGGCGCGGCCGCGCCCGCCCGCCGCCTCCGCGGCAAAGGCCACCAGGCGCGGGCCGGCGCCCGCGCCGGCCGCCAGGACCAGGTCGGCGCGCAGCAGGTAGCAGCAGCCGTCCCACTCGGCGGCCACCAGCTGCACGCCTGCCGGCCGGACGCCGCTCGATACGACTGCGGCGGCGGTGGACAGCCGCGGCAGCGCCGCCAGGGCGCGCGCACCCGCCGGCGGCGCAGCCTCGCGCAGCGCGCGCGCGAGGTCGACGACGGCGTCCGCGCGCGCGGCAGCATAGTCCAGCATCACCGCCGGCCGCAGCCCCGCGAGCAGCGCCGCCAGGTCGGCGAGCAGCCGCGCGCGCGCGCGGCGCAGGCCGCCGTCCGCGCGCGCCGCCGCCGACACGGCCGCCGCCAGCCGGGCGTCCAGCGCTGCTGCCAGACCGGGCTCCCTCACCGCGCGGCCGCCGGGGGGCCCCCGGGCGGCGGCGCCCCTGCCCGGGCCGGCGCGGCGGCGACGCGCTGCAGCAGCGCCGCCAGGTCGGCCAGCTCGGCCTCGGCGGCGCCCAGGAAGCCCGCCGCGTCGCCAAAGCGCCGCAGCGCGTCCTCCCCGGCGCGCACGCTGGCCGCCCAGGCGCCGCTGCGCCGCGCGAGCTGCTGCGCCGCGGCGCGGGCGTCGCGCACGCCCCGGCCGATCTGCTTCTGGCGCTCGAACGCCTGCGCGGGGCCGGGCGCACACTCGGCCGCCGGCCGCGCTCCGACACGAGCTCTCAGGCAGCGGCGCGCGCCTGGGCTACGCTGGCGTCGGTCGAGGCGGCGGGCGGCGCGCCCGCTGCAGCCTCGACTGCCTTGCTTGGTTCGCTCAGACCGGCCTCACCGTGTTTGCTCGACTCATGCGCGAGCGTGCGCGCACCGGCGTGGTGCGCGGGAGGCTCCGGCTGGCCGGGGTCGGCGCCGTCGGGCATACAGCTGCCACTGCGCGGGCCGGCGGCAGGCACCACAGGGACCAGGCTGATTTGTTTTGTTTTGTTCGAGCCAGCTAGGGCGAGAGCCCGGGACCTCGGGCCGGGCTTGGCGTTTCACAGCTGTGCCAGAGCCCCTCCTCGCCGACTGCCAGCAGTCGCGCTCGTGGGCCCAGGCGCAGCCGAAAGGGCGCCCTGTACTGTATCCCGCACGCGCACAGCCAGAGCGGCCCAACCACCTTGCCCGGCGCTGGGTCGGGGACCATGCGGCGGCGCGCCTCGCAGCCAGGCGCCCCCGGCAGTGCGTGTCACCACCTGGAGTGCTTCCAGGCCTGGGAGGTCAGGCAGCGGCGCGCCCAGTCCTGTCATTGAGCGCCGCGCAAGCACCCCACACCAGCCGACGGGCCTCGCTGCAGCCCTGGCTGCGGCGCAACGTGCAGACCATGCTGCGCGTGAAGGGCCGAGCGCGCGGCGCGCGGCCGGGCGCAGCGGCACTGCCACGAGCTCTGCCAGCGCTGGCACGAGTTTTCTGACGGCAACGTGCAGCTCGCCAGTGTCACAGGGCGAGCCGGGCAGCTTGATGAGCGTGGGTCGCCCACGAGTCGCAATGAGCAGGTGCTGGGCTTCAGGGACGTTCACGGTGCAGCGCCTCTGCCACGCTGCTCTGTGGTCGCTGGCCTGTATGCGCGGGAGTGGGGGCAAGTCAGCGTCGCAGCGGGCGCGGGCCGAGCTCCTCCCTGCAACCCATGCGCGACGCAGGGCGGCAGGGCGCGGCAGGCGCGGCAGGCGCGGCCGTGCTCGCCAGGCCCACTATACCAACAGGTGCAGGCTATGGTGCGCTTCTCGGGAGAGGTGCGTGCAAAGGCTGGCTCTGACGTGCTGTCGTTGAGCGTGCAGCCGGTTATAGTACGCCTGTATTCCGCCTTGAATATGGCAACATCTACCCACCAGGTCGATCTGGTGTGCGAGCCTTCGGGCGTCCCGGGTAGCTCAGTCGGTAGAGCGATAGACTCTTACACAAGAGTCTGCTGAAGAGCGATCTATTGGTCATGGGTTCGAGCCCCATCTCGGGAGCTCTCATTTTTGCCGGTCGGTGTTTTGGTGCTGGTCATCAGCAGGCAGGAGAGCAATGCAGGGGGCACTGGCTGAACGAGGTCTGGTCTTCAAGCGTGTGGGCGCTTTGCTTTTTGGTCGGTGTTTTGGTGCTGGTCACCAGCAGGCAGGAGAGCAATGCAGGGGGCACTGGCTGAACGAGGTCTTCAAGCAGGTGGGCGCTTTGCCTTTTGGTGCCTGGCATGGCGCGACCGCTCGCGCGACACGCATGCGAGCCGGCGGGCTGCTGCCCTATACCTCCCTCACCCTGAATTGCGGCTTGGTGTCAAGGCCCCGTGCTGCACGCCACGCTTAAACAGCGCCTGCCTATCACATGCATGCTCAGCCGGTTCGCCCAAGCAGAGGCACACGCCTGCTAGTTTCCATGCCGGCGCGCTGTGCACACCCAGAACACAGGACAGGGCAGGAGCGCTCCCACCTCGGGCACAGACTCCTAGCCGCGGCGCCAGTGCAGCCTGCTCTCACACAGGACTCTGCGGCAGAGCCTTTGCACAGGATATCTGTGGCAGAGCCTGACGTGCGCGCGGCACATGAGCAGTATGCTGGGCTGCCATGCTCGAGGCCACGTAGAGGCAGCCTGCCCCGCCCGCCGCGAGCCCTGGCACAGCGCGGCGACCGAGCGCAGCCTGCTGAGGCGCGGGACGGCCACGGCGCAGCCTGGCCTGCACGGGCCCAGTGCTCAATCCGGGCTGCAGGCTGCCTTCCAGCTTCCAGCTGCCGCGCGCGGCCTGGAGCAGGCTGCGCGCGCGGCGCTTGATCACTTCAACAGCTTTTCTTGCTTTGAAGGCGGTGTGTATGCTCACAAGCAGAATGGAAACAACGACTGGCAGCTGTCGGTGCCAACCTGTACGAAGCTGACACGAGTATGGACTTTCGCGCTCGCGGAGGTCGCCGGCGCGTTGGCAAACCTGTGCGCGCTCAACGCCCGCTGCCAGGACAGCGTCGGGGAGTGCGGGGCCGCCGCGGTGCTGGTCAGGCTGCTCAAGGTCGGCGGAACAGACGTGCACCACGCGCCGGCGGCTGCGGCGCTGGCGAGCCTGTGCTTTGACAACGCCCGAAACCAGGACAGCGTGCGGGCGTGCGGGGGCGCCGCGGCCCTGGAGGGCGTGCTGGCGTGCGCTGGCTCGGCGGCGGCGCACAAATGGGCGGCGGCCGCGCTGACCAACCTGGGGCTTGCTGTTCAGCAGGAGCCGCACTAGGGCCGGCCGCGCAGCCTTGGCGCGCGCGCGGCGCGCGCTCGGGCTCTTAACGTGGTCCAGTGCACTCGTGGTCAAGTGCGCTTGCGGCTTCAAGCCGAGGCGCCGGCGAGGTGCCGTGCGGTGCGGGCTTGGCGCCCGCTACTGTATCTAAGGGAGTTGTGAGTGTGAGCACTGTACATGGTTGGGTGGCCATCGTCCTCTTACAGGGGCGTAACACTCTCAGCAAAGCACTCCTTGGCAGACAGGCGGCCCGCGCGCGCGCATGCTGGCATGAAGCATCGTGCCTGAACCCAAGCTGGTCTGCAGAGGACCCGGAATCGCAGGAATGCTACGCACTCGCACTTGAAGCGTCGCACCCGTAACGAACAGCTTGAGGCATGCACGCGTCGGCGCTGCACGCTGAGAGCCCCATAGCAGTAATGCATGCCGAGCGTCTGGGCATAATTGCAGGCAGGCGCCTGGCCCGCAGCACGCACTTAGAGGTGCATGCAGGGGAGCTTGTGCCCTGCCTGTCAACGCCAGGGCGGCTGCGCTCTGCGCGCAGGGGTCGCGCCGCGCCTCCGACGTGTGGTGCCTCCTTTGCACCGCAGGCAGATCCTGGCATGGCGCATATTCAAGCTGGTAGTCAAGACGCCGAAGAGGAGCGCCAGTCCTATGGTCACAAGTGCGCTCATCAGTTGTGTGAGGTGCTCCGTCGAAAAGTAATTTCGCAGCTCTGGCCAGTGCAAAGCAGCGGCACTGGGCGGCCTTGCGCTGCTATCCTATCCTATCCTCCAGCACGTGCGGGGAGGCGCATGCGCGGCCCCGGCGTCGCCCAAGCCAGACAGCAGCCAACCTGGGCTAAGTCCGCGACGGTGCGCCGGGAGGCCCGGCCGTGCCGCGGCCGGGCGCGCACGGCGCCAGATGCCGGGCGTGGACGCGGCGGCGCGACGCACCGGCAGCGCTGCCCCCGCCGCCGGCAGGCGCCGGGCAAGCGATGAGGCGCGACCACCTGGCTGCCGCCTTGGTGTCTAGGCGCCCGCGTGCCGAGGTGCCTCTTGCGCAGGCGCGCACGCGGCTCGCAGTCTGCACAAGTTACAAGCGCACATGTACCAGCGCAGGCACTCCTGACACGCACACACCGCACACCGGCATGCGCTCCGCCGGCGCCGCCGTCCCAGACCCTACGGCTTGGCCGCCCTGGGCGCGCGCGACCTACGCCAGGTCAAGCGCGTCCGCCTCGCCCAGCGGGTACCCCACGGCCCGCAGGGCGGTGCGGAAGTCGCGGCTGTCGCACTGCCCGACGTCTTTGACGACGCTGTCCTCCAGCTTGAGCACGTGGGGGCGCCCCTGCTGCAGCAGGGCGACGATGAAACCCAGGAACGCCCCACACGAGGGGCCCGGGACGGGGAAAGAGGTGAATAATTCCAACTCCTCCAGGCGGGGGTGGTCGGCCGCGACTTGGAAGTCTGAACAGAACAGCACGCTGCAGCGTTTGAAGCTCAGGCTGCGCAGGTGCGGGAAGCCAGCCAGGCTGCCCAGGGCGCGGACGTCTAGGGCGCCCCCAATCTCATCTTGGCCAGTGGAGTGCCGCCCGAGGCACAGCACCTGGAGAGCAGTGAGCACGCTCACGCCCTCGGGCAGCTGCTCAAAGCAGTTGCCGTGCAGGTTGAGGTCTGTCAAGCTCGTCATCGTCAGAATACCCGCAGGCCAGTCCCGCAGCTGGTGCTCTGATAGGCAAAGATTGAGCAGGGATGCATAGCAGGGCGCGCTGGCGGGCAGCCCCCCGGCCGGCGGATCATCGTGACCACGCCAGTGGGCGAGATACGGGAGCTCCGTAAGCCGCCACAGGGATGCTGGGAGCACATGCAGGCCGGAGCAGAGATACAGTTCAAGTATTGTCAGGGCGCCGAGCGCGTCCACGCCCGGCAACGCGGCCTCGCCATCACATGCAAACTCGCAGTACCCAAACCGCAGAAACTCGAGCTCGGGCATGCGCGCCCAGCCGGGCTCGCAGCACAGACCGCGCAGGCCAGAGAGGCACAGGCGGGTCAGCGCGGTCAGGCGCGACACGTCGGCGGGAAGCGTGGCCTCCATGCCAACGTTCGCGACCAAGAGGCCGAGCGCGCGCAGCCGCGGCAGGCCCGCCAGGCCCGCCACAAGATGTGCCAGGCTCGGGATGACTGGCCACTTGCGCCTCTTGGCCTTGATAGCCTTGAAAGTGAGGGTGACCTCCTCCAGCGCGCGCGCGCCGGCCAGCTCACGCGCGAGCGCCGTGGGGACCTGACCCGCCAGCCCGCGGAGCAGCACGACGCGCAGGTGGAGGGTCCGCAGGCTCGCGCAGCACCCCACGGCGCGCACGGCCCCGGCCAGGAATGCCCGGATGGCCTCCGCAGAAGGCCGGCGGTGCAGGTCCGCGTGCAGGACCAGTCCGTCGGCGGACACCAGCGCAGGCAGGCCGGCCAGGAAGGCCGACAGCCGCTCGGCATCCTCCGCCTCCTCGCCGATGACCAGGCCGCGCACGCGCTTGACGGCCGCGCCCTGCGCCTGGAGCCAATGCGCCGCGCCCGCCCCCGCGGGCGTACCTGCGGCAGGCCACACAGTGCCGGTCGCGCGCGACCAGGCGGGGCCTGCTCCGGCACCGCACGCCCCAGACCGCTGCCGGGCAGAGGCGCGCACCGGGCCGCCCGAGCGCGCGCCACAGCCTGGCGGCATCGCCGGCTGCCAGCGTGCTCCAAAACGGCTGCTCGAGCGCGTCCTTGAGCCGCCTGCCGTGCGACATGTCGCTGAGCATCGCTCCTGCAGGGCGCCTCGCCTGCCTGCCGGCGCGGGGGGCGCACCTGCAGACCGCCTTGAAGGGGAGAGCCTGCGCGCAGGCGTCCCCGGCGAGGCAGACCGCGATCGCCTGCAGGACCTGCAGGCGCCAGCAGTGCGCGTTGGACGGGGGGCCGCCGCCCTGCGGCAAGTCAGCTCTCCCGCGCGTACCTCTGTGGGGAGCCGGTCCAGTCGCAGAGCCAATTGCCCAAATGTAACACTGGCATCGGAGCCGCGCGCGGCCGTCCCGCGCTGCGGCATGCCGTCTGTGGGTCTGTTGGTGGCGCAGGAGAAAGCGCCGCCTGCGGTCTGTCTTTGTGCGGTAGGGAACAGCAGCGAGTGAGAAAACCCTCGCGAGGGCTGCCTGCCGGATGCGCAGCAATGGCCGTCGGCGGCCCTTTGTTCAAACAGCAGTGAAGGCTGGGCATCCAAACAACGCACGCTGCACGAGCCCCCACCGCCCCTTGCGTGCGCACACTGTAACTGGGCTATGTGCTCACACAACAGTGCAGGAGGTCCTGCCCGCGGCGCCGAGCTGCGGCCGGCAAACCAGGCGCGGCCTGCATTACAGCACCGAGCGGCGCGACGCTTCTGCATCTGCAGCACACGTGAGCGCGTTTGCTGCGCTCAGGCGCGCTGCTGGCCGCGCAGGCGTCCTTGATCACGCTGCCCGACGAGCTGCTGTGCAGCGTCCTCCTGCATGTCTGGGCGGACAGGCCGCTGCACCCCGCAGCGGAGGAGGTGCGCGCCGCGGCCGGCCTGGCATGCGTGAGCGGCCGCGTGCGCAAGCTGCTGCGTGCGCAGCCGCTGCCGCTGGCGCTCGACTCTAGCCCGCGGCGCACGAGCACGGCGCAGCGCCGTTGACTGCTAGAGCCGGCACAGGCCGGCCGCGTGGAGGCCGCCAAGATCTTTGTCATGTTTGATAAAGAGGAGGCTTTGTGGAAGCAGCCGCTGCTTGACGAGTTTCTGGCCCTGCACGGCGGCGCGCTGCTACGGCTCATATCGGGGTGCCGTTGCGCCTTGTGGCCTCTGTAAGCCTGGAGGATTGGTCTGCTCTGGACCTGAGCGGCCTGCGCCTGACCAAGCTGGGCATTGACTGTTGTGGTGTCCAAGATCTCTGGCGTTTGACCCGCAGCTCGCAGGCAGACTTTGTGTGGTTGTGGCCCGAGCGCCTGCCAGGCACTTTGGAAAAGCTGCACCTGCACGGCCCAGCAGGTGATTGGCTTAGGGAGCTGGCATGGGCGCCGCAGTCAAGCGCAGGGTTGGCAGGCTGGCTGCCGCGGCTGCACACCCTCTGCGTGACGTGCGAGGAAGGGGGAGGACCACTGGGCGTTGGCGACCTCGCCCTTTTGGAGGGCTTCCCTGGCTTGCCGAATTTTCGGGTGACAAAGGGCTCGGGGGCGGACACTGTTGTCGTCCACAATAGCCTGTTTGTCCGAATCGGGCATGTGCGCATCGTGGCCGGTGGTCGCGTGCATCTGCAGGGTCACCAGGATGATGTGGTCATGCTCGCAGACCGCCTATGCCCCGCAGGCCTGCAGGCTGCAGAGCTGTGCGCTGGGGGCTGCATCAGCCTGAGCAGTGGAGGCCTTTTCCTGAATGAGGTTGTGCGCACAATGATCGGCAGGCACGGCGACCGCTTTGCGGTTGAAGTGGGCCTTGCTGAGGATCCTGACAAGGGACCTGGAAATGAGCGCAGGCTACGCCGCCTGGCCTGGCACCGCTGGCCCGCCCCCCCGGCGCGCCCGGCCTGCCGGCGGCCAGGGCGGCGCACGAGCGCGCCCGCGCCTGGGCAGCTGCTTAGCCTGAGCAATGGATAGCGGAGCTGTGGTGACTTGAGTAGGAACACGCGGTTTATAAGGCACAAGATGTGGTGCTGGCGGCGCACAAGGCCTTGCGTAGAGAAGCGGCCGGGCGCAGGGGCATAGGCGGGCAGGGGCGTGCACTGATGGTTGACCTGTTGTGCTGTGTCCTGTTGAGCGCCTGCGCGGGGAGGCGGGGGTGGAGAGGATGGATGGGTACGCCTGCGCGGGAGGTTGCAGCGTTGCTTGCTGCGCTCCTGCTTCATGCTTTGTTGTCTGCTTCGTGTAAAGGTGAGACCAGCCTGCATTTGCGCACGCTCACAAGAGCACAGGCTGGCTGACATCAGCATGTGCTATTGTTTACGCGCAACGCGCACCTTCCCCAGCACATCAAAGCCGCCCTGCTCGAAAGGCAGTCGAGAGCGGCGCCTCAAAAGCGCGGCCTCCCTGCTGGCGCAGGCCTGGCTGCTGTGTGGCGGCCTCAGCGGCTCGCTATCCTGTGCCTCTGGCGCCTCTACATCCACCCTCTTCTGCGGCGCAACTGATTGTCATGCACCAAGAGCAACAGCTCGGTCTGCTGGGCTTTACTTTGCTACTTTGGACTCACAATCCCATAAGCAGGGCGGGCGGCGCACGGGTAATCAGTAGACAACCCAGCTTGCTTCTGTAGTCTCTCACTTGCCTTGGAGGACCACCTTGCTGTCGCACAAAGCGCGCCTGATTAACGCGCCGCCAAGCCACGCAACACCCACGGTCTTCCTACGCCTGTTGCTATCTCTGACGCGCCTGCCTGTGGGGCCTCTCGGAAACCAGAGGTGCGCGGCTCCCGCTGCCTGCCCGCTCACTTCTAACTCAGCACGCCAGGGCCTGTTGTTGCCACCGTGCGCACGCCAATGTCCAGAAGATCAGGCATGCCACTGAGACTCACCGGGAGTGCGCCTCATACCATGTGCTCTTGTTCCTGCCTCTTGCAAGGCCTCAAGCACTTTTCCATGGGCAGAGAAGGACGCATGAGGGCACGCGCGTGCTATCATTGCCGAGTGGGAGTCTCGTTGCTCAAGCGTGTCTTGCTGCACGCTGCGCAGGGCACTCAACAGCTTGATGCGCTGCTGTCAACAAGCCCGGCGGCGAGCTGCGTGAGGCCGCGGGTAGTGTGGCACAGGAGAGCACGCTGTGCGCGCTGTGCACGCGTGCGGAGCAGGCGCGCACCAGGCTCTCCAGCTCCTGTCAAAAATCGCAGATGAAGCTGTCTTGTTGCTTCTCGCATACTGTCGGGTGGCAGAGCTGTACTGTGTGGACAGAGCTGCTGCAATCAAGGTGGTTGGCGTCGTCTGCACGCGCATCGCTACGCGTTCTTTGAAGGACTGGCTAGATGCGGCAGTGTGACACCAGGCTGAGTGACCGCGCGTGATATCTGCACCCCAGACCTTGTTTGCGCTGCAGGCAGATCTTGGCATGGCGCGTCCTGAACCTGGGGATAGAGGCGCTCAGGAGGTGCGGCAGTGTGTGGCAAATTGCGCGCAGCAACAATCTTGTTGCCACAGGTGCAAAGCGCAGCAGCGTACCGCAGGCGGGAAGCCAGGCGTTGCTTTGGTTTGCACGCCTCACCACATGCGCTGCAGCCCCAAGCGCGTTTGCCTCGCTCAGGCGCGCTGCCGGCCGCGCAGGCCTCTCTGACCGCGCTGCCCGACGAGCTGCTGCGCGGCATCCTGCAGTGCGCCTGGGCGGACAGGCCGCCGCATGATGCTGGCGGCGGAGGAGGTGCGTGCTGCGGTCGGCCTGGCGTCCGTGTGTCGCCGCACGCGCGAGCTACTGCGCAAAACGCCGCTGCCGCTGGCGCTCGACTTCAGCGCAAGGCCCTTGGGCGCGTTAGGGTATAGGGTATAGGGTATAGGTAGGTATAGGGTTAGGGTTAGGTTAGGTAGGTAGGTAGGTTAGGGTAGGGTTAGGGTAGGGTAGGGTAGGGTAGGGTATAGGGTTAGGGTAGGGTAGGG
>JAABUP010009121.1_pt1 | contig 12334 bp, 17 predicted proteins | sample 5559201 | NCBI WGS metagenome assembly JAABUP01 (sample SAMN10711887, study PRJNA513373) | rock metagenome | isolation source: Antarctica rocks | place: Antarctica | reverse complement strand
TAAGGTATTGAGTTAAGTTAAGGTTGAGTGAAAAGCCTAAGCACTTGTTGGCCTCACTTGTGGCTCTGCCAGCTGTATAGCATGCCGTCACATGTTCATGTCTGTGTTGTATAGCATGCCGTCATCTATACATGTCTGTGCTGTGTCTTGCATCGTCAGCCAGGCATGTCATTCTGTCATTGGGATGCACACACACTCATGTAGTCAGCTGCTACAGCCTTACTAGCTGCTTCGTCCTTCTGTTATCCACTTCCAAGACTGCCACTGACTATTTGGCATGCAGTACATGGGTTAAGGTGTTGCAGCCTGGGGCAGTTGCTTTAGCAGAGCAGCTCACAGTCTGCAGGGTTCTGTACAAAAGTACTGCCTGTGTTCCGGGCTGGTTCTGAGCCAAACTTGCTGAGTCTGCACCAGCCATCTCACACTACTTCCCATTCTGTTGCAGATAGTGGACAGTCTTCAGCAGGGCCATCAAGGTATGGTGTTTGTGCACTCACGGAAGGACACTGGCAAGACAGGGCGCACTCTGGCTCTCAAAGCTCAGCAGGAGGGCAAGTTCTCCCTGTTTGACTGCAGAGAGCACCCCAAGTACGGCCTCATGGCCAAAGACGTCAAGAAGTCACGCAACAAGTAAGCACACTGATTGACCTCAGCCCGCCTGCATTACTTGCTACCATGACCAGAGTATGCTGTGAACATTTGCAAGGCAGCATCATGTCAAAGCGTACATGCGTACGTAAACATGCTTATGTGTTTGTATGCATTGGGTGGACTGTTCAGCAGAAGTGCCATATACAACATGGCATTCATACCAAATGAAATTGTAATGCAAGCTGTCTAGCTGCCGTTTGCATTGCCCTGTGCTGGCAGGAAGACCCAGGACACTGCTTGCAGTTGCCATATCACAGGCCTGCAGGCACAGCAAAGCAGCACGACGCTCGTCAAATGTTTGATGTGGACATTGGTCTATGATCTCTCTTATGTTCAGCAGTCCAAGTCCACGTCCACATAAATGTTTGAAACTTGAGGTTTGATCTGTTGCAGGGAAGTGCAGAGCTGTTGAGGGGGGCGACTGTGATGAGCTTTGATGTGCTGCAGGGGGTTAGAAGAGCTGTTCGAGTCTGGCATAGGCATCCATCATGAACTTTTTCCTGCTGCAGGGAGGTGAAAGAGCTGTTTGAGTCCATGGCATAGGTCTGTATCACGAGCTTTGTTTTCCTGCAGGGAGGTGTAAAGCTGTTGAGTCTGGCATTGCTCTGTACCAATGGTCCACGAGCGTTGATCTGTTACAAAACCTGTTTGAGTCCAGCATAGATCTGTACCATGAGCTTTGTTGTGGTGCAGGGAGGTACAAGAGCTGTTTGAGTCCGGCATAGGCATCCATCATGCCGGCATGCTGAGGTCAGACCGCAACCTGGTGGAGCGCCTCTTTGGGGAGGGCCTGCTCAAAGTGTTGTGCTGCACAGCCACGCTGGCCTGGGGCGTCAACCTGCCTGCCCACACTGTCATCATTAAGGGAACGCAGTTGTATGACGCTCAGAAGGGAGCTTTCACTGAACTGGGTATGGCCTTGTACCTCCTGTCACATGTATTTGAATGCCACTGCACGCTGCTGTACCCTGAAAACTTACAGTTGGTCCTCAACATGCCGCTTTTCTTTTACTTCGTTATGGATGGATGGATGGATGGATGGATGGACAAAGAAACATATGTGTGTAAGGATTGGCCAGTGCTGCTGCTCCTTGTTCCATGTTGAGCTGTTTGTGCTCGCTTGAGCTGTGAGCACCTTTGGACTGAGCTCTGAGCAGCTTGACTAAGTGCCTCATTCAGATGCCCATTTTCACTTCTCTCTCACAAGTGCCATGTTGCCTCAAAAGCAGTGTCCTCTGCAAATCCTTTAGGGCTTTCTGACACAGTGCTGCCTGAGTGCAGGTATGCTGGATGTGCAGCAGATCTTTGGGCGGGCTGGGCGACCCCAGTTTGAGGATGAGGGGCTGGGGATCATCATCACCCAACATGCACAGCTGGCGCACTACCTGGGCATGCTCACCCATCAGACCCCGATAGAGTCTAAGTTCACTGATCCTCTTGTGGACAACCTCAATGCTGAGATTGTGCTAGGTAAGACCTGTAACCGGTGTTCAGCTGCCTTAAGAAATCCGAGCAATGCTGAGCTTAACAGGTGCATTAACTAGCTGGCTGACAATTGTTCATTGACTGGCATGCACAATGCAACAACCCTGTATGCAGCCTGATCTGCATAGCAGTACAGATGACAAAAACCCACCAGAATGTTGATCACAGTCAGCAACAGTCGCAACAAGTATCATTATGGTTGTTGTTGACACAGGCAACAATGAATAACAAAAGCCCCAAGATTAGTGGTCAGTAGCAACACATTGATGCATGCAAGTCCATGCATGTCAGCATTACAGCTCATGTGCTGCACGCACACACCCTGCAATCTGGTCACATTTCACAAGCAGACTGACGCTGCTGTGCAGGCACTGTGACAAACGTGAGGGAGGCAAGCTTGTGGCTGAGCTACACATACCTGTTCGTGCGTATGTTACGTAATCCCCTGGCTTATGGTGTTGGCTGGGAGGAATTGACTGCAGACCCCAGACTGGAGGGCCGTAGGTACCCCACTCCTTTCTTTTTGCACCCGCAATGTTCAATGCAGCTCAGCGGTATCAGGGTCACAAGGCTAGGCTCAATATTGAGAATCTGTTGCTGCTACACTCCTTTCTTTATGCACCCGCAATGTGTGACGCAGCTCAGCAGTATCAGAGTCACAAGGTTAGGCTCAATATGGAGAATGTGTTGCTGCTACACCACTTTCTTTCTGCACCTTACAATGTTTGATGCAGCTCAGCGGTATCAGACTCACAAGGCTAGGCTCAGTTTTGGAAACCTGTTGCTGCTGTCTTTTGATACAGCACCTCCTGGCGGCTCCTTGTTTCAGCATGTTAAAGTGATGATCAACCCTGCATTCATGCCTCAGATTGGACGTCCGCACTGCTTATGCCACTTATGTCATAACAAGTGCTGCTTCACACAGCAGTTCCCTGCTCCTGCAAAGGAATTTTGTTATTTGACACCCTGCCGGCAGAACTCAGACTCAGATGCATCAGACTGCCTATCATTGTTGCTGTCCTGTTACACTGCTGCTTGTTCACTGTGACTACTGTCATTACTGCTGCTGCTGCTGCTGCTGCTGCTGCTGCTGCTGCTGCTAATGCCAATGATGATGACCACTGCTGCTGCCTTGCATAGGAAGACGCTGGTCAGTGATGCAGCTCGTGAGCTGGAGAAGAGCAAGATGGCTCGCTTTGATGAGAAGAGTGGTAACCTGTATGTGACAGAGCTGGGGCGAGTTGCCAGTCACTTCTACATTCGCCACTCCTCCATCGTCATCTACAACGATCTGCTGAAGCGCCACATGAGCGAGGCAGAGGTGTGCCATTGTTCTTGACACACCATCAGTGAACCCCAATGTGCATCAAGGAACATTGTAGGATACTTATTTGTTGCCTGCGTGTAAGACTAAACCTTTTCTGGCAAAGCACTGAGCAAAATGCGTGCTCATGCTGTGTTGATGCTGTCATTTCCCCTGAACATATGCACAAAGCATAGTTGCTGTCCAGCGTGCTATGGAATGAATGGCTTGAGTGGTGGTGTTGCAGCTGCTGTCCATGATGGCACAGAGCAGTGAGTTCGGGCAAATGGCCATCCGAGAAGAAGAGCTGCCTGAGCTGGATGCTCTGGCTCGGGATGCCTGCCACTTTGACATCAAAGGAGGTCCTGAGAACAAGCATGGCAAAGTCAACATCCTGCTGCAGGCAAGTGCTGCCACGCCTCTCTTGCATGTTTGCTGCACTTTCCACCAAGTGTTTCTGCATGTTGTGGGGCAGATGTTGCACCAGAGGTGGAAAGAACTGCTGCTGTTTGCCTTCCCCTGCGCCTGGAGCTCAGCACTCCCCAGCTTTTGGGTGTCAAATCTGCAGCAATGCAAACTCATCACATGGCGCTGCAAGCATCAGGCTGTTGTGCTTGTCAGCCCATGTCACAAGCAGCTGCAACATCCTCATCTCTGCCTTCACAGCATCGTCGTGCCTGTTGCTTCACTACCAATGTTGTAATACCCTTCTGCACTGTTGTGTGCAGGCATACGTGTCTCGAGCTAGAGTGGAGAGCTTCTCCCTGATTGCTGACATGATGTATGTGTCCTCCAACGCTCCCAGAATTGCTCGCTCAGTCTTTGAGATCTGCTTGCGGCGGGGCTGGAGCTCCTGCGCTGAGCTGGCCCTCACTCTGTGCAAGGTATGCCTCTAGAAAGACAAGTGCGACCTTGGGGCATGGTGTATTGCTGCACAACACCGCCAAGCAGATGCGCAGTAGAACCTGCAATCGGTTGTCACACCTGCTGCGCTGCAATGCAAGGTCGTCGAGACCGCAGAGACACCTCAACGTGCATAAAAGCAGGGGGTTACACTCTCGCGACAAGGAACATGCTGTATATGAACAACCCAAATGCAGCCTATTTCCAGTTGGATCACTATTTGCCGCGGAAAGCCTGCACAAACAGCCCGTTGAACGCCGAGTCGAGGTGGCGAGTTTCGAACTCGCCACCTCGACTGTGGTGGCGACTGTGGCATGCGAGTTCGAAACTCGCATGCCACTTTTTGTTTTTTATGGGACTTTTTGCGTCTTTTTGCACGTCTGTGCATCATGTTATGCAGTCGTTGCAGATAGACCGTCTTGGCATGCTCTCCTGTCCACTGTCTGTCCGACTTGCATCCACACGGGGTTTCACAGTGAAGCTTTTGCGTGTCACGCTGTAATTTGTGCTCTGTTTTTGGGCAAAACATGGATGAATCCTCTGCATCACTTCATTGTGATGGTCACCGATGCATGTCACAGGAAGCCTTCTGCATAGCATAATGTTTTTCTGTGACATTCGACTTTCGTTCCCATGATGTGTCACAGAAAAGAAAGAGAAGACTCACCCTGTGTAAGGTATGCCTCCAGAAAGACAAGGAATGGAAAGAAAAATTTACACCTTTTGGCGTCAATGTAATGAGAAGCAAAGTATTTTACCAGGCTGCTCAGGAAGGTATGCCTCTCGTTACAGTAGTCAGGTCATACGCTTGTCAGGTCAAATGGTGTACGACACCATATGGTTATCAGGCAACACAGCTGTCAGGTGATACACTTGGCAGGTCAAATGGTATAGCACATTGTACGGTTCTCAGGCAATACAGTTGTCAAGTCATACAGTCAAAGGTTGATTCAGTCGAGAGATATGGTTGTCAGGTAGTGCGGTTGTCAGGTAATGCGGTTGTCAGGTGATATGGCCGTCATGTGATACGTAATGTGATGCACATCTACTCAGTGGACTACAGCAAACAATATTACTTTCCACCAGGACTTATGGACTCATATTTTGGTGCACTGTGGACACAAGGGGCTGCATGCTTCATTCTTCTGGGGAACTGTTTGAAAGATGGACTGGAAACACGCTGAAGACCCTGTTGGTCATGAGCAGCCTGCAAGTAGCTGCCTTTGCTAGTCTCTACTTCTTCCTGTGAACGTCCTTGCTCGGTACCTGCATGCGACGCAGAAGTTCATAGCTTGGGTCATATCAAAAGCACCCGGACAAGCCATTCTGGCCCTGGACACTCATTCTGGCCCTGGACACTGATTGATCCCTTGTCAATGCTAGACTGAATAAGTCTCGCAGTCACAGGGCCTGCACAGTCAGCTTCTGTGAGTGTTGGATTACCTAGTTTGTTGTGATGTGATGTGGCAGGCCTTTGAGCTGCGGCTGTGGCCCCACCAGCACCCCCTGCGTCAGTTTGAGGGCATTCTGGCTCAGGAACTGCTCTTCAAGATGGAGGACCGCGGCCTGTGGATGGAGCGTCTTCAGGTAGTGCTTCAACCATGCACATGCATACTCTAACATCGCAAACGGTTGCAGGGTTTGTGCTTGAAGCAAAGCTGGTGTGTGTATGTTGAGCTGCATTTCTGCCTATCATGTATAGAGTTGTGCCTCGCTGTTTTGGGGTTTGACTTCAAGGCCTACACACCCCAGCCCTGAGCGTGCTCACACAGTGGACGTGCAGCTCGGCCTGCAAACTTCACGCTTAGCTTTGGTGGCTTTTTCCAATCCCATCCAGCAGTTCCATCAGCCTGTGCACATCGCAACCAGAGAGAGATGTGTCCTTGTCAGCGTATGGCATTCTACTGTTGCATGGGGCTGCTGTATACATGTCAGTCATGGCATATAGCGAGTTTGCTTGTTCAGGACATGGAGCCATCTGAGATTGGGAGCATCCTGCGCCATCCTGCCATGGGCAAAACAGTGCAGGATTGTGTCAACTCCTTCCCATCCCTCTACCTTGATGCTCAGCTCCAGCCCATCACCAGGTGCCATCATGCTGTTTCTAAGACTGGAATGGTGCTTCACCAGAACAGTTGTGTGCTTGCCTTTCGCCAAAGCTGAGTTGTACACTGTCCTCCACGTTTGTAGACTGTCTTCCACATATGTAGACTGTCTTGCATGCATGAAGGCTGCACTTGTCCTGCCAATGCATTTATTCACACTTCTGTCTGCCTGTGTCAATGCTTCCTGAAGCCCTTGCCTGCGAGGCCACAGCAGACTGCGCAGCGGCACTTGCACCCCCTTTGATTGGGGGTGGTCCTTTTGGGACGCTGACAAAGTCAATGTACACACTGTCATGTATGTGTATCTGCATAGAAATATACACATAGTCATTGTGCAAGCTCATGACAGTGCATGCCTTTCTGCAGGACGGTTCTGAGGGTGCAGCTGAGCATTGAGCCCACCTTCCAGTGGAAAGACAGGGCGCATGGCAATGGCATGAGGTGGCACATCTGGGTGGAAGACTCCGAGAACGAGCACATCTACCACTCTGAGACCTGGCTGCTGACTAAGAAGATGATGCATGAGCCTGCACACACTGTGGCCTTCACCATTCCCATCTTTGAGCCTCTGCCACCACAGTACTACATCAGGTGCAGTCAGTGCTGATGGGCTGCTTGGTGTCGCTGATAAGAGCCTATCGCTCACAACTGACCATTGCATTGGCATGCCTGGTGCAGACTCTTTGCGCACATTGCTGCACCAGGCTCTCATGTGGTTCTCCTGATATGCCATGCCGTTACTGCATGATATGTCTGCTTGGGAACCCATATGCTCAATGATGACCATTCTCCTGGAACCATTTTTCTTTGCGTGCAGTGTTTGCAGACCCTCATGCTTCGCTTGGGAGCACGTGTTTGCCCAAATATTTCACAGCACACAGAATCACTGTCTACTGCTGACCAAGTTTGCAAAACAAGTGCGGTTGCTGACTATCATGTGCTACTTCATGTGCAGGGCTGTGGCAGACTCCTGGCTGGGAGCAGAAGCCTTCCTAACAGTGTCCTTCAAGAATCTGATACTGCCAGAGAGGCACCCGCCCCACACCGAGCTGCTGGATCTGGACCCCCTCCCCCTGTCTGCCTTGAACAACCCCACCTACCAGGCCATGTACTCCTTCTCCCATTTCAACCCCCTGCAGACACAGGTACACTGAGACTCCAGCCCAGAGGCCTATGTCTACTCCTCGTCACCTACACACTCAGGCTTGTCTCATGGTCTTTAGCCTGCTCACCAATTCTTGCGTAGCGCTTCACCCCCAACCCCTGAGTACGACTCCTTTGACAACCCATCTGCTTCAAGCCCCACTGCATTTTCGCCTACCTCGCCTGCACCATTCAAGCCAGTGTCAGCTAAGGAGATAGCTGCAGAAGTTCAGCAAGAACTCAGTGTTCTGCTCTCAACCATATAGCAACAGCGCAATGCCACTGTTGAGCTGTTGGTATATGGTAGACAGCAGAACACTGAGTTCTTGCCTAACTTCTGCAGCTATCTCCTTTGCAAAGTTTCATGATCAAAGATGACATTCTGCTACTGTAATGTCACAGAGTGGGTTGGTGCCTATGCATGACACTGGGCCGTAATGCCGCAGCCAACTGTAGCCACCTGTAACACTGTATTTACTCTGCAACACTCAGTAACCATTTATGAATGCAACATAAACCTTACTGACTGAGACTCCTCCTGCTACTGCTTCACCTGGTGCGACAACTGCTGAAACTCCACTGCCTCCAGCTCCAAGGGCTGCCTCCATTGTAGCATCTGAACAATCTCTTGTATCTGCATGCTGCAAGGGTCAATTGCTGTGTCTTCAATGCTGTTGACTTCCCCTCCACAAGAACTCAACTTGTGCAGGCATGCCTTGCATCTAGGCATACAGGAACATCCAAACCAGGTCCAAAGCTTTCTTCAGCACTGTTGCTAATTGTAGCACCTGTCAAAATGGCAAAAGCATGAGCTTGAGTGTGTTTGCCACAACTGCTCAGCAGCTTGTGAACGTGCTGGCAAAACGCGCTGGCAGTTCATTGGCACAACTGCTCAGCAGCAATCTGTCATGCCCTGGAAGGCAGACCTCTTTGAGCTTAAGGCATGCTGAACATGCCATAAGCAGCTGTAGGCGTTTCAGCAAGTTACACATTTGAGGGGACCATGTGACAGTCCATAACTACAGTCTGGCCCTTTGACAGATAGACTATGTTTACTAGCATGAAGACCATGCCTCATATAAACCATGCCCTGTACAGCCGTATAGGCTGTGTTCCTGGGAATTGGACCTGCAGTCCATACTTCCCGCCGTCGCTTTGGCACAGCTGCTACATACATCACTCTGCATGCCTGATTGACTGTCAAGCTCCCAGTTGCTTTGATACGCATTGGATGAGTGCTGTGACTGCAAGGACCAGCATGATCAAACTCAGTCTGGCTGCAGGCTTTCCATGCTCTGTATCATACAGATGAGAATGTGCTGCTGGGAGCCCCCACAGGGTCAGGCAAGACCATCAGTGCTGAGCTGGCCATGCTGAGGGTCTTCAACCATTACCCTGGACAGAAGATCATCTACATAGCTCCCCTCAAGGTCAGCAACTCCCGTGTTTGTGTGTTTGTAATGTACGAAAGCATAGAGGCAAGATGTTCACGGCTGTTCAGGCTGGTTCACACCATGCTGCGCATCAATGAGTATGCATTGATGCATGCATCAATGCATACTCATTCTGAGTGGGCGCTTACCTGCAGGCAGTTCACCTGAGTTGTTCTGCATCTTTGGGCATGCAGTCCAGCGTGACACTGTGCACCCATGCATGCCCAACAGGCTCCGACACATAACCAAATAAACAATTGATAGCAGGACAACAGTTTATGCAAAGCTTGTGTAATTTGGCTCCTATAACAAGATGACATGCATACCTGGGACTAGTGCTTGAGTGCCAGGCTAACAAACTGCAGCTTGCATTGTGACCTCCCTGGGCAAAGGATGACCCTTGATACAGCACTCATGTGGCATAGGCTCTGGTGCGTGAGCGCATGAACGATTGGGGCAAGGGGCTGTGTGCCAGATTAGGCAAGAAGATGGTGGAGCTGACGGGTGACTACACGCCGGACTTGCGGGCCCTGCTGTCAGCTGACATCATCATTTGTACGCCTGAGAAGTGGGATGGCATCTCCCGTAATTGGCAGAACCGTACCTACGTCCAGAAAGTGTGCCTGCTGGTCATCGATGAGATCCATCTCCTTGGTGCTGACAGGTCACTTTCACACTTGCAATGTTTGCCTTTGTCATGTTTGCCTCTGTCATGTTTGCCTTTGTCATGTTTGCCTTGGTCATGTTTGCCTTTGTCATGTCTGCTGATGCTGTTGACTCATTGCTGCATCAAAAGACGAGCAGTCCTTTGCTGTATATGCAATCATATTTAGGACAACACCTATTCCAGCTGAAGTTGTACGCTTGATTGCATCTCTGCTCTCACAGCTCAGACACAGTGAGTGCGCTCGAGTGGTGGCTGGTCAAACAGATGAAGGTCTGGTCTTGTGTGCTGTCCAGTATCATGAGCATACACTCAGATGTTGTTGTGAGTGCAGAGGTCCCATACTGGTCAAGCAGATGAATGTCTGGTCTGATATGCTGTTGAGTATCATGAGCACACGCTTAAATGTGTTGTTGGTGCAGAGGTCCCATACTGGAGGTGATTGTGTCCCGCATGCGCTACATCAGCGCACAGACAGACCTGCCAATCCGCTTCCTGGGCCTATCCACGGCTCTGGCCAATGCCGCTGATCTTGCTGACTGGCTCGGCATCAAGAAGCCGGTATTTCTGCTGCTCCTGCTGTTTCTGGTCACCATAGCAGACCTGTTTTGCCGGATGTGCTGCTGTGTCCAGGCTGTACAACAATGCAAGTCTTTGCTGCAGGTTGGCAGCCATCTAGCATGTCACGGTGGTGAATTGTGGATACGATCAGGCATTCAGTATGATGTGCTGACCTGCAGCTTGCCCACATGTACACAGCACAATGCTCATACACAACATGCGCAGAGACGGCAGCACGCTGATAGTGCCAATGAACACAGCTCAAGCGTGCTTGTACACTGCTCACAAATGCACAATTGATGCATGGGCAAATGCAGGGGCTGTTCAACTTCAAGCCTAGTGTGCGGCCAGTGCCCTTGGAGTGCCACATCCAGGGGTACCCGGGCAAGTTCTACTGCCCCCGCATGGCCACCATGAACAAGCCTGCTTACGCTGCCATACAGACGCACTCCCCCCTAAAGCCTGTCCTGGTCTTCGTCTCCTCCCGCCGCCAGGTGGGCTGCTACATCTTGCACACTATCAAGGCATTTTGCACACTATCAAGGCATGTTGCACTCTAGCAAGGCATGTTGCACACTATCAAGGCATTTTGCACACTATCAAGGCATGTTGCACACTGTCAAGGCATTTTGCACTCTACCAGGGCATCTCTGACTTGCTGTTGCAACATGCATGTACATCTTATGTCACGTGTGACACAAAGCTTGACTGTCGACATGCTGTCTGTTGACATGCTGCCTGTTGATGGCTTGTGATACAGCAGTCATGCAAGACCATGTGCACCACCTGCACAGCATGTACGTGGTAGCATGCAAAATCTCACCTGGGCTTAGTACGCTGATGCAATGTGAATGAATTCTCCATGTTGCAGGTGGCACACAGCTTGACTGTTGGCATGCTCTGCTGTCACATGGCTTGTGGTACAGCAGTCATGCAAGTCCATGTGCAACACCTGCACAGCATGTGTGTGATAGCATGCATCATCAGACCTCGGCTTAGCATGTGTGTGCTTGCATCTTTTCATGCTGCCACAGGTCCATGATCACATCACAGACCTGTGCACAAGGTTGGTGTGCTGCTGTATTGATGTGTGTAAGTGGTTGGTTACGGTGCTGCAGACACGGTTGACAGCCTTGGACTTGATTGGGTATGCTGCTGGAGATGAGCGCCCCCGCCAGTTTGTGCACATGCCTGAGCAAGAGCTGGATCAGGAGCTTGTCTCCATTAAGGTACGTTTTCTTGACACGTCAGCTGTGTACTGTACCCCAATGATGCCACAGAGTCAGGGAAGTAGCTGCGCCTGAAGCAGCAGTTCACCTTCACAGGCTTGACTGCCCATCATGCCCAGCTTAGTCTGCATGATGCCTGCACTGAACACCAATGTTTTGTGTTTATCCAAACAAGGCCAAGCTGGACTGCTTCTATGATCAGCATCCAGATATCAGACATGGTGCAGGTCATGCCAGGGATCCAAAATGTTAAAAGGCTGTATGCAGCACAGCACAGCACAGCACAGCACAGCACAGCACAGCACAGCACAGCACAGCACCTCAGATTCAAATCCCTGCTTGTATGCCGGTCTCGCACATAGATTCACATGTGGTGTGCAGGATCCAAACCTGCGCCACACTCTGCAGTTTGGCATTGGCATGCATCATGCTGGCTTGACTGATGGGGACAGGACCACATGCGAGCGCCTCTTTGTTGCTGGCAAGATTCAGATCCTGGTTGCTACTTCCACCCTGGCTTGGGGCGTCAACACTCCTGCTCATTTGGTGGTCATCAAGGGCACTGAGTACTTTGATGCCCCATCCAGGTACCCCTTGCTACTTGCAGTCCCATCATGCCTGCTCCCAGAGGCCATCATGCAGATGCTAGATGTTCACAACTGCTGTGTGTAGCTTGATGTTGTGAGGCTGTACTGTTTCTATGTTGATGTGATCTGTATGGCTGTGCTGTTGCTGAGAGACAACTATAAGGACAGTGTGACTGGTAGAATATCTCTGCAGACGGCACAGCATCACACATTAAGATAGACATGACATGCTGTGTTCTACTTACCACATGTGAGCTGCAACTGCTGTAT
>JAABUP010009120.1_pt1 | contig 12336 bp, 9 predicted proteins | sample 5559201 | NCBI WGS metagenome assembly JAABUP01 (sample SAMN10711887, study PRJNA513373) | rock metagenome | isolation source: Antarctica rocks | place: Antarctica | reverse complement strand
AAAAAGAGGGTGAGCGCCGGGTGCCGCCTAAACCGAGGCGGATTTCCCATCAACAACTTTACGTCTTACATATGACCATAGATCCGACGTCAATGGGCTTCGCTCTCCCTGCCCTCGGGTCACACTGGAGGTGATCGCACGCGTTTCTGCTGCATATGATCAGAGCTGGAGAGACGGCTTTAGCTGCTCACTTTAGGTGAACCAAAGGAAGAACCACTCCGACACTGCCCAACAGAATCCGCGATAATGCGCCGGAATGACCCCCGTATCCGTCAGACCCTCAATCAGATCTCCCACAACCTTGAATCCGCCAATGAATCCGCGCAAGTCAACCTCTTCACCTTCTCTCAGAAATTTATCAACCCTTGCTTCTCCGGTGTCAGCACGTGCTTGGAGGCTAGCTGTGTACCTTGCTTTCCAGCACGAGAAGAGCGTTTGCGCCGCAACCGTGGGAGGGCACGGGGAAGGGCTGAGCTGAGCTTTGACTTCTATGATGATTGGGACGATGACAATGGTGCGGGTGATGGCCTACTGGGCTGGGGAAACGACGAACTAGACAGATTACTGGCGGGTTCTGGAGAGCGCGACGGCCATGTAGACCAGCCAAGAAGGCAAAGGACGATGAGCTATGGGTCTCGGAGAGGGGATGGAAGATTACCGGGTGGGAAAGGTAGAAACGGCGTTCTGCCAAACGACGGCGGTCCGGATCCGACAATCATACCTAGGACATCAATATTTGGATTCCTGGAACGGCTACCATGGAAGATCGGCGGGAGAGGTGTACGTTACAGACCATCTGCGGCGGATTTACAAGAACGCCCTGGGCTCGGAAGACGACGGCAAGGAGAGGGAGAACCACTCATCGACGAGACCGACGAGAGCGGCGAGGAAGCAAGGGCAACGAAACACAGACGGAAGAGGAGTGGCACGTCAACATCGCGGTCAACAAATAATTCTCTGAGCTCGCGCGGTGATCTTTTTCCTAGCGAAGATGAAGACGACGCTGTGCCTCTGGACGACGAGTTTGCAATGGTCTTAGAGAGGCGGATGACAGGAACGGGATCCGACGATCACGGTAGTGGCAAAATTTCGTCCGGAAAGCTCGCCGGATCACGGACTTCTACGAGAACCCCATCTTCGAGAGACACGCGGAGTACAGGGAAGAAAGGGCGAGGCAACTCAGTGTCTACAGAAGAGGCCCCGAATCTACCAAAAACGCATGAAGTAACTCCACCATCCATGATGGATCTCAAGAAGGAGGAGGAAAGAGCGCTTCGGGAAGAAGAGGAAGAGATTGGGAGGAAGAGGCAGGCTGCGCAGAGACTAGCTCTGCAGCGAGGTTTGAGTAGCACCGAGGAAGAAATAAAGGTTTGCCACCCGAATGTTGAGGCTTCTGTTATCTACGCTGACCTACTGGCAGTCTCCCACGCAAGAATCTAAGTCTGGAATCACGGCGTCAACGGAAGAGATAGCATCTCCCGTGTCACCTCTAAGATTGCAAGATGTCGAGCTGGAAATGGCACAACCACAATCAAATGAACCGGAGGAGATGGAAGACCGAACTTTCGTACCAGCGCAGCTACCACATTTCACCCAGAAACCTTCAGAGCTGGAGCCCAAGCCGCCGGACAGCTCGACATGAGATTTACCTCGTCCTCGAATGTCCCACTTCACGTTTAATGATAATGTGTTATATTCGGAAAACCCTCGGGTAGTTGGAAAATAGGGTCAGGTTCAAGGCGCAGCGGTGCATCACTTTATTACGTGGAAGATTTTAATGCGTTTCACTGGCGGACTTGTACATTGGTATGCCCGTATTGGCGACGGTACATCTCCATTCTCAGGCCAAGTCAGCACGCGGCCCTGTTGGAGCTGCTGAGATATTCCTGCGGTACTTCGTACTGCAGATGTTCTACTCGGATCTACTTTATGTACTAGATCATCTGGAAATAAGGAGCAAGAGCAAGTGGTGTTTCGGAGTATCGATTGAACTTTGCCGGAGCAAGAGCATCTAGCTGTGATATCATGCACGACCAAAGGGCGTCATAATATTAATCTTACTCGTATGGAAATTGGCCCAATGAAGGTTTAAAGAGCCCATCCCCCGAGATGTTTTTCTCTTAGTGGATTGAACCTTGGAAATTGTCCTAGCCGATCACAGTGGAGCCCTTGGGCGCCTAATCTAGATCTCTGCGACGTCCGTGGACTAGGACTTGATGGGTGTGTCAGGGAGCAGCTCGAGGTTAGATCCAAGGAACATGCGGCGTTACCAATCCTAGGGTACAGAGGATTCATCCCGAAAGATGCCTCTATCGTGCGATCACAATGGTGTGATTGTCTTATGTTCGCCTTTCTTGCTTCATGATGACGGATTGCCGTTGGCTGGGACAAACGATTTGGCTAAGTCTACCGTATCCTACCAAAAACGTCCCTACTCGTCTTCACCACGTCCGAACTGACGGACAAGACGCCGGAACTACGGAACTGTCGTGGTCAGTACATAGGTCAAGCATGATCCGAGTCGTATACAGAACATCGACAGAGACAAGGGAAACGTCGAAGAGAAATACCCACCTCGAATCCGTCTTTAGCTTTCCTCACCACCAACATAGTCAAAAATCCCATATGCCTGGTGCAAAAGGCCGCCTCTCGACATGATCATACTCTGGGGGATCTCAATGCGTCCGGACGGTCCGGGGACTGCTGTTGGTGGAACGAGCCAGGACTATGATATGTAAGGATTGCTCCGCGTTGGATTTGGAAATCGGAAAGACTTTCACCGCCCGGATCCAAGGACAGGATCGGACTGGTGATGCCTTTGGTTGAATGTTGAATCATCATCACATGGGGTCAGCAGGCGAGCCAGGAGATTGCCACTGACGTACATTGTTGATACCTTGTCAATATTGGGATACGGATTCATGTATCTCAGGACGTGGGGTTTTAGGGCTATAGATTCGGTATAAGGCAAGCTTCTCCTCTGCAGAAATGTACACTTCTATCTGCTTTGGTCCCAAAGAAAATCGGACCCAAAGCGCTTGGATTGGACAGCGGTTGATCTTGAGTGATCCTTCCCTTCTACAATTCAGGGTCGATCAATCGAGCATATGCGAATAATATTAGACCTCGTAAAAACACTAAGCAGTCGCAGAACGGGGAAGTGAAGAACATAGCAGCCGTGATGATCATGCTGTTTCCAGGGACGGTGCTGGAAGTAAGTGCTTGGTTGGGACATGAGGATACCTCTACCACCCAGGAATGGTCGGCCGTTTTCCAAAGACTTCGGCTAGACATTTACCCTATGTCCAAAACAATTCAACAGATGCCTAGACGTACAAGAGGGCAAGTCTCGCCACCATTGTCACCCGATTTTCTGCCTAGAGTGATATGAGCGGCCACAGAGCCGTGTTTTCAGTACAGTGTTCCAGACGGACGCATGCTCGCATGTTACCTCGAGATTTAGTATTCCCACACCTATCCTAGGATGTCTAAGAATAAGGTCCAAGACCTCTTAGCAACTCTGCACGAAAGCGTGCCAGAGCGGACTCTCAAAAAGCTTCCTAATCTTGCTCCGTGCTTTAAGTAAGGAGTCCTGGCCAACTGCCTGCTGTTAGCAACCGTGGCAGTTGAAACATAGACCGCTATCCATAAGCACGAAGCAAACAACTTTAAAGGCTTGTATTCCGAACCTCGTACGCTGCCAGTGAAGCTTGCCAGGCCATTTAGGAGAGGTCCGAGTTCGTGACGACGTTCTTCTACACCAGCAGCCTTGACTTGGTGAGGGATGTTGAGGTCCAGACGACCGGTGGGAGTCCTCGCTTGTCATTACCAGATGGCTCCCATCCTCGATAGCTAGATGCTATTCGAGCCATCAATGAACCAGTACGCTAATTCCCAAGGCCAAGTTCAATGGTCGCCGAACTAAGATGGATGCAGCAGTATATAATGTTGAACGATTCGCGCCTGGTCTCGCATTGCACTTTCTCCTTCTCAGACACGCAGTTGGAGATGGTCTGAAACCTCAAGGTTCCGCACTTGATACAGCTTACGTGTACCACAAAGCTGTCACTATCATTAGGGCGACCTATGCTGCAAAAGGCTACCACTTCACAAGTCCTCGAAGCACGGCGTATTTGGGATGGCCAAGTGAACCGAAACACGAAAATGTGGAGAGCCCGTCTTATTGAAGTCTTCTTGAAGTCTTCTTCCGGCAATACGCTTGAAGATCCGGAGTCCTCATCGTGCGCCTTGAGACATCCGCACAGGTCCCTTGCGCAGTCGAGAGTTGAAGGGTGGTCCGGGTTATGTCTCAGGACTGGAGTGAAAGCTGACCCAGTTGCCAGGCAACTAGCAGAAGCTGGGACTTTTCACCATCTCGGGGCGCAAGTCACCTAGAAGAAAGTACCATGGGACTCTAGCTTTTCGACACATCGCGGTTTTAGGCCGGTGCCATCGCTGAGTCCAAGGGCTAAATCCATTTTTGCAGTCCAAGAAGAACGCTCATGAGGTTGACCCTTTGTCAACACCAAAAGATAACGATCTTGACTGGAGCGGGTAATGTCATCGTGCTGGTGGCAAACGCTGTCCAAACCGTCTATTCATATATTTCTAAGAGAAAGGTCCCTTGCATATGACCCGTACTCGACACTGAATAGCGATGCCATACATCAAGGTGCTTATTGTCGCAATCATCACAACGTTCTTTCCACCTGCATTGATGCTTGAGCTTCATCATCCTCTACCCTTATAAGGCCTCCAGATTCGAGGCGCTGCTTCCATTTATTAGCTTCGTAGCGAGCCAATATGATGGTCATTCTTAAGACTTGTATTCTAAGGTCTGAAGCTGGAGAGTCCGGAGCACTGTCGGGGGGAGTGAGCAGTGATCTCGACTCGTTGGCCTGTAATCTGGCTGTTATAAGCGGAGTGAAAGTCCACCGACCGAACGCCCAGTTGAGAATATATTCCGTAGGTTGTCCTTTCCCCTCTGATTTAGATTTGGAAGTGCCACTATCGGATGACGCAGGCGGTCTCGAGGCCATCAGAATGGCTTTGATTCGGTACACCTCGTCCTTGGGAGCGGAAAGCAGAAAGGACTGCAGGTCATCCAGATTCACGGATACCGAGGATTTGCTTGGAGCTGATAATGTGACTGAAAGTACTTCTACTTCGCTTTGATGATCGTTCTCATGGTTATGCATGTTGTGATTCTCGTGCCTCGCGCTATGCTGTTCAAGACCCATATCTCTTGCTAAACCTCCATCAATGCCAAGTATGATATCCTTACCCACTCGTCCCTTGTCTGACTTCACCCATGCGACTTCCAGCTCGAGATCGCCGACCCGGTCAAGACAATCATCAAATCTTCTCTCGTCGACGTGTTCCCACTTGTTGAACACGATTAGATCCGTGTACCGCGCTTGTAGCTTCGCCGTATAGCTCGTATCCTCGTACCCCTCCCAGTTCTCGACATCGATTACTACCACCACTCCATCCAATACATAGTTGCCTGTCTCTCTTCCTAACCCGTTCACTTCCATTGCCAACGTAGCTGGAAACGCACTTCCACTGGTTTCGACGATGATGCGGTCTGGGACGACATCTCTGCGGAGGGTGTCGAGAGCGTCGCCGAGCTGCCCGACAAGATTACAACATATGCACCCATTGAGAAGCTCCTGGACGCCAGATATTGCGGACGACGATGCTAGCTGCGAGTCTATTGCTAGGTCTCCAAATTCGTTCTTAAGCAAGGCTAGCTTGTAGCTTCTCGGAAGCTGTGGTATAAGGTTGAGTATGAGTGTGGTCTTGCCACTACCTAAGAAACCAGTGATAATTGTTATTGGTATTGGAACCATAGTGCCTGGCGTCTAGCCCTGGATGGTGTTGGTGTTCCTGAAGATCTCAAGCCATGGCCTACATAAATTGAGGCGCGGAAGCTGCCGAGATCTGACAGCCCCACTAGGGTAAGCGCCAGTGGCTTTCTGACGGCGATCAAATATCCATGCTTGTACAATCCCAGATGCGCTGTTTCTGTGATCATTGGTGTAAGTAAGATTTTGGAGAAGCCGCCAAGAGTTTGATAAGATGAAACTTGGAAAGACTTCGTGAAACCGGAGTGCCCCTCCATCTACGTCACGCAGTCCTTCACTTCATCTATCACGGAACCAGAACTACATACGTATTTTCAGCTCCCACATCACGGTCTTCCCTTGACTTCCTCAGATCATATCATACTTTGATACGTGTAGAAGTAAGATTAACACTTTCGAAGTGGTCCAGAGACTGATCCTTGAGCAGCAAAGAACCGTTAAAACTCCATATCAAGTCCATCAACATGGACGCCCTCAAGAACGCCGTTGGCATGGGGGACAACGGCCAGCAGAGCTCTGGTAATCAGCAGAGCTCTGTCAATCAGTCAACCGAACAGAAGCAAGGTGGTGGATTCCTTGGAGGCTTAGGTGACAAGTTCAATTCCGCTGCTGGCGGAGGCAGGGAGAGTGAGAAGAACGAGGATTACTTGGACAAAGGTACGTTACAATGCGTTTGCGATGCAGTGCTCGCACTTTTCTCTCACTCTCGAGCACCCAATCGAAAAGGAGTAATGCCCATGGGAAGAGCACCATTCCATTGTGAGGCTTCATATATTCCCCGGCATAGTGTCGATCGCAGCGACACTCCTTCCAGTATCGTTGCTCGTGCTTTGCAGCTTCAATGCTCAACCATATCGACGTCCACATAGATTAATGACGTACAAAGCTCACGGTTGCGTACTACACAGGCATCGATGCGGTTCAGCAATACGGCCTGGGCCAAGGACCTCAAGACAACGAGTCTGCCGTCGAGCAAGCCAAGGACGAGCAGATCTCCGACTTCATTCGCGGCCAGTACAAGAGTAACACCGGCAAAGAGTTCCCTGTTGCGGATAAGCCGACGAGGTTAGGTTAAGGTTACCAGAGTAGCGCTCTGGTGGCAAGGCCAGCCATGGCATGGCGTTATGACTGCTTGACTTCTGCTAGCAAAGGATGGACTGCATGACTTGCGGGATGGGCTTACAAAGCTTTCGAGCTTCAGATTAAAGGACTTAGAAAATTCAGTCCTGCATTTACTATCACTAATCGCTATCCAATGACGTTATGCCGCGATTTGTACACGTCCTTCGATCTACGTCCTACAGCATTGCTCGCCAACCCCCTTCGTTTGCACTACCGGGCTTCGGTTTTTCAAGGCCAAGATGGTCGACGACTTGTCCGATGTGGTCAACGCCCCAATAACATTCTTTCTTGCCCTCCGTATTCGTTGCTGCAGTCAATCAGCAGAGGCATCTCAACCAAAAGTTGTAGAAACTTGAATGCATACCCACAAACCACGGCAACCCAAAGGCTCCCTCCTCAAGTGCCTTGTCGGTGTTTGCGAACAACAGCTTTTTAGCTTCGTCGCCCTTGCTCTGCCCAGAATACATTCTCAACGACACCCTAATCCAGAATCTGATCAACGTACCCTTTCCATGACTTCCTTTGCAACATTCTCCCCAAGTACCTTCTCCAGAACAGGTAACAAAATAGCGGGCTTCTGTACAGCCTTCCGCTCGACCCAGAACGACTGATAGATTGCGCTCAGGGTGTCCGAGAGCTTGTCAGGTGCCATCAGAGCTAGAGCACAGAGGGCCCGTTGGATCTGGTGCCATGGTCAGTTCATACACAATCCTAGATGGGCTAGATGTACCATACACCAATTGTCGAAGGCGGGAAACCTTCGGGCATTTCTTCGGTCATTGGCACGTTGAATTGTCGCGCCCAGCGCAGGCGCTCGATGTTGATCCATTTGTCTTTGTCTAGACGCTGTTAGAGATAGGTCTCGACAGTATGAGGATTGACAAGATACTCTTAATTTGGATAGGGGCTATGTTTCCGCAGGCTTTCATTACAGCGCCGAGGGAAATCGGGACGTAGGATACGTCGCATTGTTTGAAGACTGGGGAGTGCTGTAATGGGTAGATGGTTAGCCCAAGATAGACGATAAGAGCAAAGTGCCACACGAGCTCGATAGCAGTGAATCATTGTTGAAAAGAGGTAGACTTCGTTTTTGTAAAATGTGTTTCTCTGCTGCAAATGATCGAGGAGGTATAATTGAACACAGCAGGAGAATCTGGAGAAATAGTATAAAGCCGCAGGGAGATGAGAACGGATTGGACACCATAACAGAAAATGCAGCTCTTGTGGGCATCCACTATGCAAATCCTAGCAGCATCTCATGGAGCATCTTCTTTGAAGGTCAAACAATGTCCGTTGAGTAAGTAATAGATATACAGTGGGGACAATAAGGGAGTCAGCCGGGTAACGAATTACTTGAGTTCGTCGCCAGGTCACTGATTTCCAGCCCTTGCGGGGGGCCATCACAGCTCGCCATGGAGCGATGGAGAAAGATTCCATACCTTTGTGATATAGAAGGCCAGGTACGCAAAAGGGCTGACGGTGTCAACAAACAACGTGAGTTTTGGCCTTGCCATGCTTGTTACAGTGTCTGGGGTGAAATAATTTCCTCTGTTGATACAATGATGCACTGCGATACCTTCTTGATGCCGAGGTTATTCATAGGGGCGGAGAGCCCGGCCCGACCACTGATGGAACACCAAAAAGGTCAAAGGTCTTGCACCAGTTTTTGGTGATGCTGGACGAAACATCCTACATTCTCAGCTGAAAGGGCGTAACACTCAGTCCACACACCACATTGGCATCTGGAATTGCTCTACTGAGTACTACCTCTAGGATCATGCTTTGCATTATTCTCCGCCAATACATCTCTCTGCTCCTATCCACAGAGCGGACAATCTTGCCATCTATGTATGCACTCGTCGTCTTTTGCAAAATGCAAATTTTACATATATTTTGTGCGTCCAACTTTGTCGGTGATGGGAAAGATTGATCAATATCGTGATGGGCAGGTGCATAGCTACCAGAGCATCGTGGTTTCCTTTATTGTATGAAGTCTCGTGAGGCACTAGGGAGTACTACCTCACCACAACAATTGCGAACTTGTCTCTTACATCTGTTCATTCTTTACATTCTACCGTGGTAGCACGCTTCAGCCTCTACGTGAGAGCATCGATTTGGGGCATTCTACTAGATTAATTTCATTCCACTAGGCAACACACGAGATGCCGAAAGCTCGAGGGACCATCCGCAAGCCCTCAGGAAGCACTGAGATACCATTCGCCCCATTGATCTTCTCGGCCACGGCATTGCCAATCCCCCTTGAACCGCCTGACACTGCTTCCCTGACTGCTATGCCCGAGCTTGTACTGCCTACCGTCATCCCGACCAACAATGACTGGCGCGAACACCCTCGATGGAAGCCATTGATCGACACGCCGAGTAGGACTCCTGTCCCGGCCGGTACTCTCGTACCTGATCCATCGCCTGCGAAAAGCTGGTCTGACGGAGAAAGCGATGCCCTTGTGCCACCGTCTCCCGCCGGCTCTTTCGTGCACCGTCGACGGCGAGGTGAATATGCGCAGCGTGCTCCTGTTTGGAGCATTCATGCACTTGTGGAAGACACCAAGGGCTGGCACGAGATGGGCGGGATTGATCGGGATTATAGCCCCCCGTGGTCCCCTGTAGCAGCCTCCGATCACATCTCTTATGCCAATCAATTGGACATGATGGCTAATGTCATGACCCAACAACCTCTAATCGTCGGTATGGCCATCGAAGCAACTGCTGGCAAAGTCTCGTTGCATGAAAAAGATACGCAATTCCCTCAAACAGTTTCACTTCCAGGCGATGGCGAAGTGCGGTGCCAAATCGAAACGGCGCCTCCAAAAGCTGGCTGTTTGCCATCATCCTACGATGTAGCGGCTCCAAAATTTCCAGACCTATCATCCACCAATGACGCGGTTCCATCCCAGGATACTACTGCCGCTACATCTATCGACGAGACTGTTGTACCCTGGCTTGCTGCCATTCCGTCCCGACTAAGCCACGAAGAGTATCAGCATTCAATCAAGAGGGAGCTGCTAAGCTCTTACAGAGACCTTCGTTGTGATAATAATACGCAAATAATGCCCGGGGCGGTGGTGGTCTGTATCGAGGCAACCAGATTCCAAGAGGAGGATCGGGGAGATCAGTTCAAGCCGATCTTCGGCGGACTCTACAGGGTCCTCCAGATATTTGGCGATACATGGGCATTCTGCCAGAAGTTATCCGCGCGTCCACCGTTATTCGCAAAAGATCTGGAAGTTCCATCCTTGCCGGCGTCTAATCCAGGAGATCGATCACACAAGAAAGTATTTGGCGCGAAGAAGGATCTCAGGTTTGTGTTGGTCCAACCGAACGAATGCATGAACTTCCTACCCTTGTGCGCTGTGACCTTGTGGGAGAACCTTGAGGATTACTGCCTGCGTGCGCAGATTGGTCCCGGATTTCCCGCAAGTTCTGATGCTCCTGTTTCCGCTCCAGGTACATTCATTAGCTCTCAACATGGATCCGCTACAGCAATCGAAGGTCTTGGAGCACGCAAGAGTCCTCCAGAAGGTGGACTTGTAAAGGCCGCGCCGCGCTTCTCGAGCTTGAAATCCAAAGGCAACCAGTATAGATTGAACGATGGGGTTTTGGTTGCCGATAAGATATACAAGGAGTACCTAAGACATTACAGTGTGGCGAAGCCTCACAGAGTTCAGAAGGATCCGGAGTCTGTGCGTACAGCGTTTGAAGAGCAGGAAGCCCCTCAGGGGTCCCTAAGCGGACTTGATGGCTGTACAACTTCCAATGGACGTCAGGCTAGTATGACCAATGGACGTCGCGGTACCTTGAAGATACGTGGTCTGTTCAGAAAGGAAAATTCGGAGGGCCTTGCAGTACGGATCGAAGAACGCCAGGTTGAGTTGGCAACCTCTGAAAACGTAGTGCCGCCTGGTGTAGATTCGGGTCGCCTTGCTACGGCTGGTACATCACCTAAACACATGCATGTTGAACAAGCTGGTGCGAACCCTTCGCCGCCTGTCGAAGATGCCATGTCGGGAGATACTGATGGAGACACCCACCATAGCACTTGGAAGAGAATTACTGTTGCCACACAGCGGCTAGGTACACAGGGCCGCGATATGGTAAAGGACTATTTTGCGCCTCCCGACTGGGTCGTGAAAAGTCCCTACCAAGTTAGAACGCTTTTTTGATTTGTTACGAGTCATTCGGACTGTTTACTAGCTTTGTGCTAGCTTGTCCTTCAAGGCTCAGATTTCTTATGTTTCTTTATTGGGTACTTGTCCTTCCACTACCACTCAGAAGGGCTTCAACTGCTGTTATCACATTCCTTTATCATGCATGGGGTTTAGCTCTAGTGGAGGACCACGGTCGTTACGGTTTCAATCGGAGTATAGACTACCAGCATCATTTGATGGTTTCATCGCAAATGAACGAGTATTTCGTGAACTGCTACAAGTGCAGCGTGATATGCTGCTGTCCTCAACCAAACATTGACAGGTGCTTACAAACCGTTATACGTCCTCGCACTGAGGGTTGCACGCCGAGCGCCCAGTACATCATCCCAGAAGCTGTAGAAGCTACTCCGTCTGTAGCTCTTCTTCTCTTCTGGTGAAGCATCACTTGTCAGTGTTTTATTCGCTTTCCCGCTCCTGTACTTCCGGCTAATATACTCATCATTGCGCGGAATCGGCGGCGCCGTCGGTAAAGTTGGGGACACTGGTGATTCCGACGAAACTGCACCTCTCCGCCTTGTCGACATGGGCGACAACAGCGTCTGTCTATCTCCCACACCTGATGGACGATAAGCGTCCTCGCAGCTACCGAACTCAGCCTCAAGTCGACGCTGCTGCCACCGTGAGTACGTGCTCTCCCGAGCCCGTTCAACCGTGGTAGTGGCGGAGTGGGTATTATCCGAATCAAAATCAGCAAAAGGGTCCGAAGAGAGAGGGCAGGTGAGATTAGCGTTCTTCCGCGGTCGTGGTGAATGCTTGTAGAGGTGCGAATCCTTCAGGTGCGGGACCGGTGGCGGAGGGGACTCGGGGGGGTTTAGACAAGGCATGTACGAGTACTCCGATCGACCTGTTGCGACACGAAAAGACCGGTCAGCGCCGAGTTTTTTTCGTCATGAATGGGCGCGGGGGATATTCACATTCATCACACAACTCACCACGACTCTCCCTCCCCACCTCGCCGCAAAGTCGACATCTACTTTCACCACCACCACCACCACCACCAATAGTATCAGCTCCACCCCACCTGGTGCTGTCCGGCGTTCCCGCACACGTAAACGTCGTGTGGCAATCTCCCGTCTCTCTCCTACTCACCTTCCCCACCTTCAGCGTCTCTCTGCCCTCCGGCG
>JAABUP010009119.1_pt1 | contig 12337 bp, 9 predicted proteins | sample 5559201 | NCBI WGS metagenome assembly JAABUP01 (sample SAMN10711887, study PRJNA513373) | rock metagenome | isolation source: Antarctica rocks | place: Antarctica | reverse complement strand
ACATTCCCTTGCATAGTAATCAACAGATCATCTTCCACAGACAGTTCGTGCATCGTAGATATGTATATCCCTAACACGCCTAGGGCTTTAAGTGCTACTTCGATATGCAACCGCCCTTTTTCGTTGACATGTATGTCCGTGCGTGTGGTGGCGCAGGCGCCGGTCATTTTGCCTAGGAGACCCAGGATGGCGATTTTGGTGGTCGAGGTCTTTGTTGGAGTGGAGGGGTGGGGTAGGGAGATGGAGTGGAGGCGATAGGCGGAGAGGATTTCGTAGCCTTTGACTTCGACCTCGAGGGAAACGACGGGCGTGGCGCTGTCGAGGGAGATGGAGCGGGATATTTCGCCGGTGCTGTGTGCGCGCACGACGTATTCTTCGCCGCTTTGGATGCCGGGGAAGGTGCTGATGTTTACTAACTCGCTGAGGGTGCGCTCGCTAACGTTGAAGAGGGCTAGGATTCCGGTGCCGCCCGTACCGCCCGTGAAGGTGCCGACTTTTAGGAGGCGCTCTTCTTCGTAGGCGGTGTAGATGTTTACGGTTTTGCCGATGATGGGAGGACGGAGGATGATGGTTTTGTCTTTGGTTGTACGCGCTGTCATGGCGTTGATGAGGGAGATGTTGTGCTCGCCTGGCTCATCGGTGAAGTAGATGGGGCCGCCGGAGATGCAGCGGCCTGCGGCGTGGAAGCCGGAGTACGGGTGGGAGGTCTGGAACATGTCCCAATCGGGAAGAATATTCAGGTGGGAAGTCAAGAGCGAGTTGTGGGCGTTGACGAAGATGTGCCATGGGTGCGAGGTTGGTATACCGGGGAAAAAGTCGTCACTATTACGTACCATCATGCGTGGCTTGTTTAGGGGGAGTTGCGTGTGGAAGAGGTTCTGAGGGATTTGGGACATGCAGGATATGGCTTTTATGCTGAAGTAGCGGAGCGAGTTGATGGTCCAGGCGTCTTGGAAGGCGGTGATGTAGCGGGCACGGTCGGGCGCATCTGCCAGTAAGTCTAAAATGAATTGCGCGTCTGTCTTGACGGAGTCAATGCCGCAGGAGAGAAGGAATCTAGGGTACGCGTATTAATTGTACTTGGAGCAACAGAACTGGATGACGAAGAGGAGGCATACTTATAAAAGTCATTGTACATGCGGTCAATGTCATCTGCGTCAATAATGCGGATTGTTTCTCCTGGTATAAGACTTTGTTCTTTCCGGAGCTCGACTGTCTTGTAGTCCTCTGCAATACTTCCTTTCGCAGACACGCCTCCCCAATACCCAGCCTGGTGTCAATGTCAGCTACTCCGACCACGCGAATATTTCATTTCCTGCTTACGATGGCATGCCAGACGGCTATGTGTTCGATATCGGGATGCTGTTCTCGTATGTTGACTACCGTATGCTTCAGTCCATGGGGAAATCCTTCTTTGTTGGCTTCAAAGTCGGTCCAGCCGCGCTGAAATTGATTCTCGCCCCCCGTTTCAAGAGATTGCCAATTATCATCGATGATCAAGTTTGTGATCTTGATCTTATTCTCCTTGAGAACATTCAATGCGTTGTATATCTTGTCCTCGTTCAAGTCTTGCCCAAGTGCATTCCATGTGCAGTAAGTCAGGCCATCATACCAATTCTCCATCCATTGTGCATTCACATCATTCTCAATAGCGACCTTCATCTCAGCCTTGATCTCCTCGCTCATATATTCATCTCCTCGAACAATGTTTCGGGCGTGATACATAACAGCGGCGTTCGCTTCTTCGAACGTCGTTCCTACGGCAGCAATGACTCTTGCTTTACTTGCTTCCAGTCTTTCATTCCTTGCAGAGATGATGACGCTGCCTTGACCATCGGGTTTAAACACCGTCAAAACATCCTCTACTCCACTCACAGCCAACAAGACCAAATGAAGACCATCCCAGCGCAAAAAAGAGGATAGAATGGCATCTTGAGGAGGATTATAACTATCCTTGCCATGCCGAGGAGCCAGCCAAGGACTCCATATCCTTACCAGCGAGAACCATCTCGTGAAGCTGCGTGGGATACCAAGACTAGTACTCGACCAGCCCGAAGATGTGCCTTGTGCAGCTGGAACAGGAGCAGTGAGAGACCATAATTGGGTGTTCGGAGTCTGGCTTGGAACGGAGTGGACGGAAATGTCAGCGCTGTAGTCCTTCAGATAGTCTATGAGTTCGGCTGGAGGTTTTTGGGGCTGAAATAGCAGCTCGCCATCTCTAAGAGTCGAATGATCGTTGACCCATCTGAAGTTTTCGCTTTTGGTAAGTCGGTACTTCAAGGTGAATTGTACTGGATCATGGGTATTCGTTCGACTGGGGAGGTCAACAGAGAAGTATCGGCGGTAGACGTTGGCTCTATTCTCTGAGGTGACCGCAAGCTGTAGGCCGCAGTAAGTAATTAGATTTTGTATTGAGACTGTGGGTCCAGCTTTACAATACCACTAGCTTTTAATTGTTCCTGGAGTGCCAGCTCACGCCACTCTCGATTTTCATGTCCATTGTGCCACAAAATGGCTTCCCATGGCTGCTCAGGAAATGACCTGCTGGACTCAAGAAGAACCGTAAACTTGACCTAAATAAATCTTAGCAAACAGAACGAGATTGACATCATGACGTTTGCAATAAAGCGTACGGGTTCACCGTAAGGTACGACTGTGGCCTGTCCCAATGGTGGGTCACAGACCGCATTGGCGAACAACAACATCTGGGCTGGTCTGACAAACTTCAGTTGAAATGGTTTCCCATACAGATCATTCGTGACCATGTTGAGCTCGAGGCTAGGCGATCAATGGATGAAGGTTCGTGCTTCGTTTCCGGCGGAATTATTCCGCTCGGCGCGTATAAACTTGAACAAGTGTTTTCCTCCTGATTGAGGCCGTGCCCCATTCTCCCAATGTCACCTAAGGCATTCCTCTGGTTGTTGCAGAAGTCTTCCTATATCTGCCCCTCATGTGCGCTTCGTCTGCGCCCCTTGGCCTCCGCAACACAGAAACGATTAATCACCCAGGGCTATCTCAAGAAAACTGTGGAAGCGGAGCTAGAATGGGCACGAAAAGCTACTGAGATCAAGGCCGGGAAGAAGGACAGCATGTTAACGATGTTGGAGAAGAGGGGATTTGTCAATCAAGTCGTCGGAGACCGCGATGACCTGGGTCGATTGATGACTGAGAAGCGAATTGGCATCTACTGCGGTGTCGACCCTACGGCAGCTTCCATGCATGTTGGTCATCTCTTACCGCTAATGGTTCTTTACTGGTCATACATATGTGGATATCACGCTTGCTCTTTGCTCGGAGGTGCCACTGCGCAAATTGGTGACCCGACCGATCGGACCACAGAGCGAGAGAGTCAGGATACGGCGGTACGGAAAACGAACATAACCAGGATACACTACCAGCTAAAGTCAATGTGGCTCCACGTGGAAAATACAACAAGAAAATACGGATACGAGTGGGAATGGGCGTGGAAGAGAGAATTGACGAATAACAATAGTTGGCTGAACAAGCTTCCAGCACTTGAATTGTTAAAATTAGCCGGGAAAGGTGTGAGGTTAGGACCAATGCTAGGAAGGGATACGTGAGTGAGTCCTACCTCCAGCAAGCTAGCAAGTCGCACTCAGTCTTGTAGAGACGCTGATCGTGTCGCTCTCACAGGGTGAAGAAGAGGATGAAGAAAGGCGATGGCATGTCCTTTGCAGAGTTTACGTATCCGTTATTACAATCCTGGGATTGGTGGCACATGTACTCTACGAAAGACATTCAGGTGCAAGTTGGTGGTTCAGACCAATTTGGGAATATCCTTGCTGGTATCGACGTTATCAACCACATCAGACGCCATCATTATGACCCGAATCTCAGGCAAGACAAGGTGCTTCCCGATAAAGAACAACTCTTGAGGAGACCCATGGGCTTCACCGTCCCCATTTTAACAACGTCCTCTGGACGGAAGTTTGGGAAGAGCGCGGGCAACGCCATTTGGTTGGACGCGGAGATGACAAGCCCATTCGATCTATATCAGGTAAGAGTATCATCACCGCTTTTTCAGGGTCTCTTGCTGACGAATATTAAGTTTTTTCTGAGAATGGCAGACGCAGACGTCCATCGCTACCTCAAGCTGTTCACGTTCGAGCCACTCGACAAACTCGAAGGACTTATGGAGGAGCACCATCAGGAGCCCTCGAAGCGCGTTGCGCAACACAAGTTAGCTCGCGAGGTCCTCATGATCGTACACGGCAAGTCAATAGCCGAGGAGACTGAGCAAAAGCATAGATCTCTATTTGAGAGACCTCCAGCCCCTCCCCCTGAGACACCAGCTACAGACAACGGCAGAAAACCACCGGATATAAATCGACACCTTAACAAAACAGCACCAATAGTCAGTGCCGAGAATGCACCATCCCACAACCTTACATTGCCTAGGTCTCTGGTCATCAATCAGCCTATATCAAAAGTCCTCTACCATGCAGGCCTAGTCGCTTCTCGAAACGAGGGTCACCGTATGGTTGCCCAGAAAGGTGCCTACGTTGGCAGCAGACCTGGTGCCTCAGGGACTATGGGCTACCAGGTCGACTGGTCACCTGCGGCAAATTGGGCAGCCAGCGAAACAGAGAAATACATTATAGGCGACGACACGCTTGTTGTCAGACTTGGGAAATGGAAGATCAAGATCATCAAGATCATTAGTGATGAGAACTTCGAGCAGCAGGGACTTACTGCTCCCGGATGGAAGGACGGGATGGTTGACGATTCTATAAAGTAGCTTATGGGCCACCTCCGCATAAGGAAGGGCCGGCTAGCGAACTTGGCTGAATATGATTACCGAACGAGGAGTGAGAGTGTATACGTACCAGTAGCTGATGCGCAAATACCCCAATATGACTCCCCTCTCATGGAAACGAGATATTTCTATGATTCATGATCCCAATGAATTTCTGGAGACTGACTCGACTAGCGCCAAATATCGCGTTGAAGTCGCGTCCTGCGTCACGTTCTTTTCTCAAGCCCAACTTTCACACTTAACATTTCCGGTCCACATTGTACAATAGCAACGCTGTCTTCATACAGGATCAATGTTCATTATCCATGCAAAGAGTCTGTGAAATCTTCCTTGGCTTGTCAAAAGCTATGGCACCCTCCGCAAAAACTCCCAATGGCACGCCCGCCCCACCTGCTTCGCTGAAGAAGTCAACCTCAAGCTCCAAGAACCAGACGTCCCTTGCAGGCTTTTTCAAGAAGTCCTCGGTACCTGCTACCAATGGAGCACCGAAACTCCATTCGACTACCCTACCAATCAATGGCCTTGCTAGGAAGAACGCTGCTAATCGAGGGTCAAGCCAGAGCATGACACCTGCACCGAGCAGTGACGCTGTTGTCCCTGAGGATGTGAAAGAGGAGAAAGACAATGAGCCAGTCAGACTTAACGGGAATTCTTCCAATGGATTACCATCTCCAATTACACCTGCAGGTGCGGTAAATAGTGGTGATTGTTTGGAAGACGATGCAGTGCCCAAGGGCTTCTATAGTCCGTCTCGGAAGGTCAGATCCTCAGTGTAACTCTACGGCCGTAAGCTGACCAGAAGTGTACAGGCAAAGGCTAAGGCCGTCAATTATGCCGTCGATGCATCCTCTGAGGAGGAGGATGAAGACTTGTTCAAACCCACGAAAAGCAATGCTAGCCAAGGAAGAGCTTCGAAGCGCAGGAAGACAGTCGTTAAGAGCGATGATGACGATGTCTTCGTTGCGGATGCGGAAGTTGAAGCTGATATTATCGATGAGGATGACTTCGTTGTGCCTGACGATTCAGAGGAAGATGTGGCTCCAAAGAAGAAGCGGAAGAGACCTTCTCCTGCTCAATTCTCGTCACAGAAAGAGGAAGCGTCCGAGAGTACCGGTATGGACGAGGACACGGACCTCCCAGCAGCATCCACTGCACAGCAATGGACGTACGACCCCAGTGTCATCTCGTCAACAAAGCTAGTGCATTACCAGTCCGAGAAAACTTCATTCAGCACGTCTAACCCAACGGGGTTGAATGCAAAAGGCAAGCAGTTAAAGCACACTGCTCACAAGAGCGAGCCGTCGGACCGATACCCTTGGCTAGCCGATGTCAGAGATGCAGACCAGAATCCCCTGGGACACCCAGAGTATGACCCGAGGACAGTCTACATTCCTCCGCAGGCGTGGAGAGATTTCTCGCCTTTCGAGCACCAATACTGGGAGATAAAGCAGAATCACTTCGACCACATCGTCTTCTTCAAGAAGGGCAAGTTCTATGAGCTTTACGAGAACGATGCAACGATTGGCAATCAGCTTTTCGATCTCAAGCTCACTGATCGGGTGAACATGCGAATGGTCGGCGTCCCTGAGGCATCTATGGATACCTGGCTGAATCAATTTGCTGCTAAAGGCTTCAAAATCGCTCGTGTGAACCAGGTTGAGTCCGCTTTGGGCAAAGAGATGCGCGAGCGAGACGGCAAGCCGTCAGGTCAAACATCCAAGCAAGACAAGGTCATTCGTCGTGAGCTTGCGACCGTATTGACCAGCGGTACCCTTGTCGATGCCGGTATGCTCCAAGACGACATGTCGACATACTGTGTGTCTATCAAGGAACAAGAGCAGGATGGTCACTCCGCTTTCGGCATTGCGTTTGTTGATGCCGCTGCAGGTCAATTTTTCTTGACCGAAATCGTAGACGATGCCGAGTTGACCAAGTTCGAGACTTTTGTCGCACAGATCAGACCTCGTGAACTGTTACTGGAAAAGTCGTGTTTGTCTACGAAGGCTTTGAGGATCCTAAAGAACAGCACAGCACCAGGCACTCAGTGGAACCACCTAAAGCCTGGCAAGGAATTCTGGACAGCAGACATGACCTGCAGAGAGATTAGACATAACAGGTACTTTGTAAATAACGATGGTGACGATTTTGAAGCTTGGCCCAAAGCTCTACAGGAAGCTCAAGCGAAAGAATTTGTGATGTCTGCTTTTGGGGCTCTACTCCAGTACCTACGGACCTTACTTATTGAGCGAGAGCTCGTGACTCTAAAGAACTTCTCCTGGTACGATCCGATCAGAAGTGCCAGTAGCCTCATCCTGGACGGCAAGACCCTGATCAACCTTGAGGTATTCGCCAATTCCTTTGACGGTGACACAAACGGTACTCTTTTCTCACTACTGAACCGGTGTATCTCACCTTTCGGCAAGCGTATGTTCAAGCAATGGGTCTGCCACCCTCTGATGGATCCAGTACAGATCGACGCTCGGCTTGACGCTGTTGAATCCCTCAATGCAGATGCTACTGTTCGCGACCAGTTTATCTCGAATCTCACTAAGCTGCCTGATCTGGAAAGAATGATATCTCGAATTCACGCCGGTATCTGTAAACCCCAAGACTTCGTTCGTGTACTAGATGGCTTCGAGCAAATCGAGTATACGATGAGTCTAGTACGCAATGTAGGCTCGGGGGTGGGCATTGTCGGTCAACTGATCTCGAAAATGCCTGACATGAAGGTGCTACTGCAACGCTGGAAGACTGCCTTTGATCATGCGAAAGCAAGAGAAGCCGGCCTGCTTATCCCTGAGCGAGGAGAGGAAGAGGACTTCGACGAGAGCCAAGACCACATCGAAGGTATCCTTACTGATCTGGATACGCTGTTGAAGAAGACAAGAAAGGAGCTCGGTTCGAGTGCCATCGAGTATAGAGACAACGGAAAGGAAATTTACCAATTCGAGGTGCCTGTCAAGATCAAGAATGTACCGAAAATTTGGGATCAGATGTCCGCCACTCAGAAGGTCAAGCGTTTTTATAGCCCTGAGCTTCGAGGCTTGGTTCGCAAATACCAGGAAGCTCTCGAGACCCATACTCAGATCGTTAAAGAAGTAGCTGGGCGCTTCTTCGCAAAGTTCGACAAGGACTACGAGACCTGGCTAGTAGCAGTGAAGATTATTGCACACCTTGACTGCCTTATCTCGCTCGCTAGAGCATCTTCAGCACTCGGCGAGCCAGCGTGTCGTCCAAAGTTTGTTGAGCGTGAGCGAAGTATTATCGAATTCGGAGACCTTCGTCACCCTTGTATGCTCGGAAATGTTACAGACTTTATTCCCAACGATGTCAAGCTTGGCGGTAACACCGCGAATATCAATCTCCTGACTGGCGCAAACGCAGCCGGCAAATCGACCATCCTGCGAATGACCTGCATTGCCGTCATCATGGCTCAAATCGGCTGCTTTGTTCCGGCCTCAGTAGCTCGCCTGACGCCAGTCGATAGAATCATGTCCCGTCTCGGCGCCAACGACAACATCTTCGCCGCGCAATCCACGTTCTTCGTCGAACTTGCTGAAACCAAGAAGATCCTCTCAGAAGCCACACCCCGCTCCCTCGTCATCCTTGACGAGCTTGGCCGCGGCACTTCCTCATACGATGGTGTCGCAGTGGCCCAAGCAGTCCTACACCATGTCGCTACTCACATCGGCTGCGTAGGCTTCTTCGCCACCCATTACCACAGTCTCGCCTCAGAATTCTCCACTCACCCGGAAATCCGCAATCGCCGCATGCGAATCCATGTCGATGACGAGAACCGTCGCGTTACTTTTCTCTACAAACTCGAAGACGGCGTCGCAGAAGGCAGCTTTGGCATGCATTGCGCGAGTATGTGCGGTATTCCTGCTAAGGTGGTTGAGAGGGCGGAAGTGGCGGCTAGGGAGTGGGAACATACGAGTAAATTAAAGGCGAGTTTGGAGGTGGCGAAGCAGGGGTGCCATGTGCCGTTGGGGATGCAGAGTGATGTTGCTTGGTTGTTGAAGGAGGCCGGTGTAGAGGCGAAGGGGTTGGATGTGCTGAGAAGGGCTATTGAGGGTTTGTGACATGGCGATGTAAGATTCTTTGGCAATTGGATCCAGTTAGAGCATTTCTTTGGCTCGAGAACTGTAGGGCTGGCTTGAGCATCGTCCTGGCTGTGTATAACCCCGTTCACCGTCTATATTGCTGCTAGCTCTTCTTGAGGGAAGAAGCGACATAGCTTGTACCATGTTTTAGCATTTAGCGCCGAAAAATCCGTTAGCAGATAGCGTTCCCATAGCGTTCACATAGCATTCATGCGTCAGGCACGTACGGGAAGTAACATTTGGTAGCATTAAGAGACTGGCATGAACTCATCTATCCACTAAATAGCTGAAGTATCTAGCTATCATTTGATGCCCCGTCTCTCCAATTGATCCATCTTGCAAATGATCAACGATTTCATTTCATCCCCTAAATGCACGCAACTTTAACCAAAGACTGGTCTCGATCCAAGCTCCACCAATACCAAGCCACGAGAATGATGATGAGTACCACCAATGCGTTGAAGAAAAGGGAAAAGTGCCATATCCACCAGAACCATGTAAGTGATCGAACCCAAGACGTGCAGTCCAATAACGGATAGTTCTGGTGATCACAAAGGCACTGCATTTATTAGCAATGTTCAAAGGATCGGAGTGAACGAGAGTGCAACATACCTTAAGCCGCAATCACTGCACCGGCGGCGATCCCAGCCTCAAGCCCCTCCTTCACCATCTTCTGCTCCTCCTCATCCAGAGGAACATCGTCAGCCTGCTGGTCCTCAATCTTGACCCTGGCGTTTCCATCACCAAAAAAGGATGTCACAGGAGATTCCGCATTTCCATCGGTTTGAGCATTGGCGGCAGCCGAGTCCTCATCAATCACACCATCGGGAGGGGCAACTGCGGCGACAGGGGCGTCGGATTTGGCATTCTTCTTGGCGCGCTTTGCTGGAGGAGCGTTGGGGTCCTTGGGCTTGTTGGGACCGCGACGCTTCTTGGTGGGAGTGGCAGCAGCGTGCTGGGGGGCAGTGGCGCAATTGCCAGTGTCGGCATCGGCAGATGTGACTTCGGTGGCTAGAACATCTTTGGGCTTGTGAGAAGCGCCTTTCTTCTTAGGAGAGGGCGTGGTTTCGTCATCAGCTTCGCCTTCACCTGGAGTCTTGGCTTTGGCGGCACGGCCTCCCTTCTTCGGAGTGGCTTTAGTGGGGGTTTCAGCTTGGTCACCCGAGGGGTGAGTGTTAGTGATGGCTTGGGCGATCATTGAAGTAAAATTGAAGAACACATACCATTGGCGGCGGCGGCTTTCTCTTCTGTCAATGCGGTATCACTATTTAGTGCTCTGAGCGATCGAGGTGAGTGTGAATATGGCATACCGTTGGCAGCAGCAGGATCATCGTTGCCGCCCATGAGCTTCTTCTTGATCACACACCAGGAAGCATTTGCTGAGCGGCCGTTGGAGAAGCCAGCGAGCTGGGCGAGCTTCTCGGTATCAATCTGTGAGTGAAAGGTAAGCTGGGTGCCAGCTCATAGTGGGGATTCAAAGTGTTGATCGCAGGTGAGAATGGAGATCAGTCTCAAGTCAATGACCATCGTAGTACATGGAGGACGGTGCGTTAAACGAGTAAAGCTGCGAAGAAGAATGTAACTGGTAGTGGTTGACCTTGACTCACCTTCAAGGCATCGGGGCTCTTGAAGCATTGGAACACCTTCTGGACGATCACAAGATCACGAGCGCTGAGAGTGAGCTCAGACATTCTTGCTGACGGTAGAGATGATTTCGATTTGTTTGAGGAAGAAAAATTGTAGATCAATGTGAGTGTAGGGCCGTTGCAGGAAGTGGTAGTTCGTAAAAGAAGAATTAAAATTGAAGAGGATGAGGTGAACTTATGTATCAGCCATCCGTAGCACTAGCGCTCTTTCGAGCATCTCCGTGTACACTTCACTGAATGTTAAAAGTAGGCTGCCGCTGCCGCTGCTGCCATCAGATCGGCGTAGATGCCATCCATCTTGCTTAGATGCGGCCGAGGGGGCCCTTGCGAATTCACTTGCTTCCCAATAATTTGCGGCGCTCAACACAGGTAATCGGCAAGTTTCATACGTCACGGCCAAGGGTAACGTTTCTTATTTCTGTCCACTTTCGGGAATATCTCCCTCAAGACTAGCTAGTCGAAGCCTTGTGAACATAACAAAATGAGGCACATCTTACTTTGCGGTCTTACGAGTTCTTGATCTGATCCAAAGCTTTCTGCCACACTGCAGCTTCAACAGTCTTTTTTCTTTGAGTGGTATCAACGAAGAACAGACGCTTCTCTTTGGGGGCCCACCATGGCCTCTTCGTGCTTGGTTCGACCTTGGACGTCCATTTGAAATTCTCAATGCCGAACTTAGCTTTGACGGGCTGCAATTCTGCGATTGGCATTCTCGTTGTGCGAAGACTTCCATAAGATTTAATCGTAGTCATCTCAACTTCTGTGTTTGGTGGGATACTTTGCGCCCATTTCAAAAGTTGCTCTCTTGATCTGCGAGCATATACCGGGAGCTTTAGATGGACATATGCCACGAATGGTGAAGCATAGTACATTACATATAATAAAGGGACAGCACTGGCAGCAGCGACTGGTCTTCACATCAGTCTCTTATTTCACAGCTAGAAGACATTACTGACCTATTGGCGCAACCCAGATAGGCTGCTCAGGATCGTTGTAAAGAGTGGGCGCAATGAAGAACGCAGTTGCGGCGAAAAGAAAAATCGTAGTCACTTTCAGGGAGCCAACGAATACGGTCTTGCCAGTACCCGCATGGTAGACCAAGAGACGCTCAGGAATAGCTGCTTACCTGTTTAGCTACAAGCTTAATCAATCCAATTGGCTCGTCCTACCTGCTTTGGAAGGAGCCTGATAAACGGAGGCATATGTTCTGGAAGGTTTCGAGAGAGCGCGCAAACCGGGTTTCATCCAAGCTCGAGAAGTTCTAAGAAGGCTGAGGAGCCGCAATCGATGCGGTCGCGTATGCAACAGAGCCATTACCGGTTACTAACATAGGAAAGACATCACACGGCTGTGGGGGGAGCTGTGGGGTATTGGTAGGGGAAGATGTGTTGACGGGAAGGAGCGTTGCCCTAACGCGGCTAACCTAAGCGCCACCAATTGACGTGCAGGGGGCTGATTGAGAGCTTTCCAGATATCACCAGTATCAACTTGAAACCCCTTGGCTTCCGTATTACGTGACAAAGCAAGGAAACACAGTCGCTACAGAACCCAAGCCGCCGAAGGATCCGCGCTATACTGGCCCCTCGCTGACCTCAAAGCGAACATCAGCAACATGACAACGCTCACTGATCGGTAACAATAGGATGTTTCTAGAGTCGTTAAAAACATCATGAAGAGCATACTGCAATTGCTGCTTCATCCGTTGCAGACTCTGCTGCTGATATCAGTCGCGAATGCATACACCACCGTCTCTGATGGAACTCTCAAGGCAATCCCTCGACCTGGAGATGACTTCGACATAAAGACCGGCA
>JAABUP010009118.1_pt1 | contig 12339 bp, 15 predicted proteins | sample 5559201 | NCBI WGS metagenome assembly JAABUP01 (sample SAMN10711887, study PRJNA513373) | rock metagenome | isolation source: Antarctica rocks | place: Antarctica | reverse complement strand
TAACGACCGAACCCGGTGCCAAGGGCTCACGGGCACTGACTCGCTAGTGGTATACAGGTGAAAACAGAGATAAAGATGATACTCCATCATGATAAGTTGGAAAGCGAGACCGAGTGAATCTCATACCGAACAAACGCCGAGTGCTTACTCTACATGCCCAGTATACCCATACTCACCATGAACGAAATTGCGCCCGAAACCCCGAAACCTCACTCTACAACCCCCTCCTTACTCCCCTCACTCCTCCTCCTCCTCGCCCTGCAACGCCTCCCATGCCCTAAGCCTCGCCCGATTCGCCTCAGCCATCGCAAACGTCGCCCCCTTCCTAGCCCCCTTCAACCGATTCAAACACGCCAGCACACGCAACTGCTTACTCCCCGCCCCGATACTCGCCTGACTGAGCGGACCGATAGGCCTACCTCTCACGTTGTTAGTCTCGCGGCGGCGGCGTGGGGAGGCTGGGCGGTTGGGGAGTTGTAGCTTACGGTGCGCGGTGCCGGCTTGGACGACGGCGGTGGTGAGGTTGTGGAGGGTGAGGCGAGCGTGGTCGGCGGTGGTGGTGTGCGGGAGAGGTGGGTGATTGCTTGGTGGGGTGTGAGGGTTAGGCGGGAGAGGTCTGCGGAGAGGTTGTTGGGGGATGTGGTTTGCGTCATGTCTGCTGGGGAAGTTTTGATGGGGTATGAGTGGTTTGCTGAGACTGGTTGCAATCCACTTCAGCATGGTTTAAGAATCATTTGAAGTGGGTAGTAACAATGCCAATTGTTCTGAAGTCAATGCACAAAGGTGCACAAAGATATTGGAGGCACTCCCTTTGTGTGCCCGGTAACAAAGGCTGTTGTCTGCCTGGCCACGTGCGTCTGACGCGAACCGCGTCGCTGAGCAAGTGGCTGGTCGTCAGAGAATGGCTGCGAAGGCCATTCATGCCATGCTGATCGTATTATGGTAGTCTATCCAGCGGGACGGTATGCCTTTGTCGCCGGGCATGCAGATGAGTGCCCTCCTTCGGCAAGGGTCCGTAGCGCATTTCGTTGGTTTCAGAAACCCGCCGGTTCACTACCTGCTCTCAGCCAACTTTTTCCATCTCACTCCCGCGTTTCTGCCCTCCAGCCCCAATAGTTTCCCTTACCGTCCTTATCTCCGCCTTACTCAATCCCAACCCCTCCACATACTCCCCGAACGCCAACATCAACTCCTCAAGCCCCTCCCGCAGAACCTCCAGAACGACCCGCACCTCATCCAATTCTCCGTTCCCATTCGCGGTTGTTGATACCTCCCTCTGCCCATCTTCGAAACAAACATCAGTCCAGTGCGCCGGTAGCCCGGCGATGAAATTGCGAATGCTCAAAACACTCGACGTATACACCCTAATGATCGACGCAATATCCCGCTGCGCCTGCCCAAAACTATCCTCCTTCAGACTGATCACAGCGAGAGCCGTAAGACTCTTACTAGCATGCACGATATCCACGCCATTACTAAACGGAACGCCCAATACCACAGCCCTGACCGTCCGCGCGAAAGTCCGCCGGAAAGGCTCGCCGAGCGGTGTGCGCAGGAATTCAACGGCGCGGGTTTGCCAGCCGGAGAGTAATGTGTTGTTGCCGGCTTTGTTCATGCCGTACTCGATGGCTTGGCGGGAATACTCAGCCACGGAACCTTTCCGTGCCCCAGAGGCAGGGGTGGGACTTTGGCCGATGGATTTCGCCGCGCTGCCGACCGCGGCCAGAGCTTGGCCCGCGCCTCCGCGAGCACTACCACCACGGCCCGGAAGGACTACCGCCCGGTCATTGAGGACACTCTGTCTTGCGATCCGGGGCAGACCGAATTGCGGAGCGCTTTGCATTTGTCGTTGTTGCTGCGAGGTGACTTGCTGCTGCTGCTGCGAAGCTGATGCAGATGGTTCCTGTGCGACCCGGATCCTCGTACTGATGGCGGCGATCTCTGCTAGACACAGACTGCTGATTTCCTGCCACGAGCTTAGGGGCTTCCGGTCAACGTCCGCAAAGATGCTTTTTCTTCTTGTCTCGAAATGCGGGTCAGTGCAGATCAGGTATAATTCCCAAAACGCAAATGCTCTGGGTACGTCCTTCTTAGCTTTCAAGCCTCGGATCAGGCTCCCATTGGGATCTCTACTTCTTGAAAGCACCACACCACTCGCATCTTTGACTTCGCTGGTGAGTGGCTGCCCCCGTTTGAGTGGCGGTCGCGAGACGTGGATCGTGAAGATGGCGTTACTCAGCTCCCATAGTACGACTAGTATCGTTGAGGCGGTCAGAGCTTGCCATAGCAGGGTGAGGGGATGCATGATAGCTGTAGGGCCGTTGTTGGGTGGCAACTGCCGTACTAGGACGCGTGCGATAGGGTAGGCGAGGTAGTTCCACGCCGGACGGCGAATGAACATGAAGTAAATGGGTATGCTGAAGACGATGCCCGGGATTACTAGGCGAGCGACCTTGCCGGTAATCGGCCGGAGTTGTTGCGCCAGGAGCTGTATCGGCTCCGGTAGACGTGACACTTCTTCCGCCTGCACTTGACTAGCCCTGCCTTCCGTCTCTTCGATAGCTATCCTGTCGTAGTCCCTCGCCAGATGTAGTACCGCTTGCCCTACAGCCAGTACAACAAAGACACTCCTCAGCAGAATCGGATTTTCATTCACGGTCGGCCTCTCATACCCCGCGATGCCCATGTCCACCCATCCCAAGTCTGCCCTTCGACTCCGCGACCAGATATACACTTCTCCAAACATCCATGCGCTGAAGGCATACCAGCCCACAGTAGCAGCCGTTTTGATCCCCGACGCAGCAACCTGGATGTATAGTGTCTCCGCCATGCTCGTCGTCGTCCGCTTCCCAACGTGCAGATTCATTACACGGATGATGAAGACGGCCAGGACCGGGAGAAAGAGGAGAATTGTGCGCAGGCCAGTCATGCCAATGGGGTTGAGTGACCACAAGGTCGTGGAAGGTGACATGAAGATCGCAGAGATGTAGCATGGGCCAAGCGCGAGGAGGGCGGCGGAGAGAAATGCGCGGTGGAGAAAGGGTGTGAGATGGGTCTTGTAGGTGCGGGGGGTCGGTACTCCGCCTGGTATGGGTGCGGGTTGGGCATTGCTGGAGGTGGTCGTGGTCCGGGTTGCCATGGTGGATGTGGAGGTGCAGAGTGAGCGGAGGATGGCGCACCAGTCGACAATGCTATCGAGCCATGTCGTGTCGTGTGTCGTAAAGCGGTAGAGAGCGTATAGAGTGAGTGTCTGGCGTGAGTGTCTTGCGTGAGCATGAATTGTTCCGCTCGCGCTTTCACATGTCGAAGTAAACACTGCTCGGCTAAATCGCGGCAACCGTCGACGCGGGCATGAACGAGCCGCCGCCTCACCTCACTTCCTATCCAGTCATCATCATCCGATCGTGTCCACTCCACCATCACCGCCAACGCCCTAGCCTTGGATAGACCAACACCACGATGTCCTTCGCAGATAATCCCTCCGCTCTGGAATCCCAGCCCACTACCTGGCGCCGCACCGATGACCCCCAATACGCCGACGACCCAGAATTCCAGCAGTATACCACTCAACTCTCCGACCAGCTCTTCGCCCTCACAGCCAACATATCCAAACTCTCCAATCAGATCGGCCTGCTAGGTACAAAACGCGAAACAGATCGCGTGCGCGAACGCGTGCAAGACCTTCTCTCCGAAACAGGCGACAGCTTCAAAGATGTTGGAGAAGGGTTACGGAAAGTCGCCGCCTGGCATGATTTAGGACCTGGCCAAAAGTACACGCAGGGGAAGCTGAACCAGGAGTTTAAGGCGAGTTTGACGGAGTTCCAGGGTCTGCAGCGGCAGGCGTTGGAGAAGCAGCGGGCGAGCGCTACGGCGGCCAAAGCGGCACTTGACCAGGATGGCGACTCACCGACTGCAACGACGGACGCCGGACAGCAGCAACTGCAGCAGCAAGAAGCACCTCGACTGGCAAATCAGGACGAAGTGGAATACCAGGAAACCCTCATTCAAACCCGGGAGACTGAGATTCAACAGATTGAGAATTCTGTCTCGGAACTCAATGAGCTGTTTCGCGATGTGGCGCATATGGTACATGATCAGGGCGGGCAGCTGGATGTGATCTCGGAGAATGTGGTTCAGACGAGAGATGATACACGGGAAGCCGATTCGCAGTTGAGGACGGCGAGCCGACATCAGAGGAGCGCGAGAGGGAAGGCATGTTGTTTGTTGGTTGTGCTGGTGGTGGTGTTAACGGTAATTATCCTGGCAGCTGTGCTTGGATAAGTCGGGGAGGGTAAAGAGAGATGAGAGGCGGTGTAAGGCCGTATGAGATGTGCGGTGTGATGAAGATCTACTGGGTACTCGTGCGGGTTTAATTGGCCTGGTGTACAGTACGGCTAGGCGTCGGATGATCTCTTGCATCAGACCGGCGCATATGTGTGCATAGAACTGTCTTCCACCAATTCACTACAGTATGAGAGGCAGAAGATGACCGTTTTTCAGCATTCAACAACGTCAAGCAGGGCCGTGGCACCGAAGGCAATCGATCGTGCCATGATGCCTGTTGACATACCACAAACGAATTCGTTGGCCGCGAACGATTGCCTGACGCCAGCATAGGAACCACGTCGCCACCCGGAATCTCTACCCACAGACAAGCCACCACACGACCCACCATGCCGGAGCTTGAAGCAGCCGAAACCAACCCCCTCCTCACTCTGGCCAACAGCACCATTCCCCTCACCTACGCCTCCACAAAACCCTTCCTCACCTCCCAGCTTCGGGACGCTCTCCGTACTTTCACCCGCGAAATCATGCAAACTCTCGTCGACCAAGGCCGCGCTTTCCTGCACCACGACCCTGACGCGCTTCCCGGGCGCCGGAAAGACGTACTCTGGGTTCTGGGTCCCGATCCGGAGGCCAACGACTTGAATAATCAATGGTCTGAATTCGCCTTTGATCTCGAGACGACGAGTGGATTCGATAGGCCGGCCGGGGCTTGCGAGGAGATGTCGGATAATGTAGTTAGGATCTTGCTGGTGTCGGCTTGGGAGCAGAGGATGGTGATTAGGGAGTTTGAGTGGCGGAAGGCACGGATGGAGAGGACGGCGATGCTGGAGGAGTCGTATCAAGGGGCGTGAGCTGGGGGGTGACGGGGCGATGTAGTCGGGTGGGGTGGGTATATGAGATCTGCAGAAGCCGACCGACGATGTGTGCAAAGGCGCTTACACAGCTTGACTTCCCCCTATTACCGACTTACGAGTCTCACGGGTGGCTGTCAGTATCAGGAAGCTTTCCTTCGTCTTGGCCTTACTCAACGTATGAAGACACATCTCGTTAACGACCAGTGCAGCCTCTATCTATCAATGACGTAACAGACTCTTAGATGCGAGCTCATGCCGTCCGGGCGGGCCTAGCTCTCCTGGCCTCTCCTCTACCACCAGTTCTTGTGGATGCTGAGGGCGAACATCCATTTGTCTGTCCGGGAGCTCCGCAGGATTTTCCGATAGCCATCGAGGTCGCTCCGAGATCCCTTTCCGCTTACCTGCACGGAACGCGAACCATATGAGAGCGGCCAAAGCGCCACAGCCCGCAACGGCACCGATTGCCACGCCTGCTATCGCGCCAGACGTAAGGCCTGAGGTGGTGTTGGTGCTGCCTGCAGTTGCCGGAGTACTCGTGGCGGTGCTGTCTGGATACGTCGGAGTACTCGTGGCTGTAGCGCTTGATTGGGTTTGGGAAGAAACTGCCGCGGCCGTTGTGAGTGCTGATGTACTGACAGGAGCTGTGGTCGAATTCTATAAAACCGAATTAGCAAAAGACCGCGACACGGAGGTGCCGTATGCGTCTACGCATGTACATACTGTCGTGAAGGGCGCTTGAACAAGCAAGATACCGTATGCATTGAACCCCATCCCTTCCGACATACTCGTGTACTCGGTCGTGAGGATATTCCCGGAGATGCTAGTTATCAACACGGATGTCAGGGCCGCAGTGAGGCCGCTCGAGCACCATATTTGAGACGCATAGGCCCAGTATGAGGCTTGGCATGTGTATTTGCTATTCACGATTCATGTCAGCGCAACGATCGTAGCAGCGGAGCCTTCTCGTGAACTGGTGCTGATAGACTCACCTGGGGCAACAGGTATAAACGAGGCTGCTGAACGTGCCGTCGTTCACAAACTCGCTACAGGCTGTTGTATAGCCGGAAGGGCACACGCCCGGAGAATATACGGCAAACTTCGCTTGATCGAAGCCAGATGGCAGGCAGTCGCTTGTGGACGGCGGTCCTAACTGGTTGTCCCAGTCACCAATGGTATCCCCGATCGCCCAAAGGCCGGTGAGACAAGAACTTGATGGTGTGAAAGTCGTGGTCAGAGGCCCCACGAAAGATACATGAGTCGGCAGCGTCGTCGTCGTCGTCGCCATCCAGGCGGTAGCAGTGTTGATGATGGATTACGTATACGTCAGTCGAAAACAAGGAGGCACAGTGCGCGATGCGTGGTGCCTACCGTGCCTCACATTATATAGACCCGACAAAGCGCTGCACACCACTACTTGTAGACTGTATTCCAGTTGTTGCTTGATTAGTTCTACGCCACCAACTGTGAAACCGATCAAACCTGCAAGAAACACAGAAAGGCAACCAATGGAGCTGGTGTGTCTAATCGGCCCCGCACGAGGCTGTCCTTGTGTCACTGGTACTTGTAGTAAAAGTATCCAGAACGGCCCCCAGATGCAAGTATGGGTGGCTTTTGAAGGATTTGGTACAGCCCGCTGCTCCTAGCTGAGGCTGCTGAGCTCACGATTTACGCCTGTGCGTGATCACACCCTTCGCTGAAAAGGAACGCCAGTAGAAGAGCTTGATTTGTTCGATGTAAAAGCCGCACCACTGCACGCAATTGGCTGCTCGCGGCGGCGAGGCGAGGTCGCCTGTGGGTAAATACCGCCTTCGTCGCCTCAGCGAGTTGTCGATCCCGGGCTTCCACCCAACTCCATAGCTAGGACGGTGTGACTGGGATTCATGGAGCAATTCAGTTATTCACGCACTATCGGAGGCGATGAGATCAGACTCGTGACCATCCAACCTGCGCATCACCAGCAAGATCCTGTGAGATGCAGGATCGATACATATGAACGACAAGACTGTCCGACTTACGAGGCCTTGTCATATTGCTGGGGCTCTCCCGATCCACCAACACGCATCTATGTGAGTGATGCGCAACAGGAAGCCGTGCAGCACAGCGTTGGGGACGGCCTTGCCTCTGCCCTTTATCATCTGCGGTACTCGGACAATCCGCGTCGGATATGGATCGACGCGCTGTGCATAGATCAGCTGAACCTCGACGAGAAAGCTCTTCAAGTTGCATCGATGGATACGACGTATAAGAGATGCTCGCAGGCCGTGGTCTGGCTAGGCTACGCGAGCGAAGCACAATTCAGTACACTCGGTGTAGAAGCCATTAACGTCATAGGAGGCCAGTCTGAAGGACTATCTTTGCGAGCACTTGGCGCTCCGAAACCGCCGTCGCCTACAGCTATTGGTGGCCATCCTCCACGGACGTACCTACTGGCAATTCAGCGCCTGCTTGAAAGACCATGGTTCTCGCGGGTCTGGGTATGTGCAATAGCGTGATATCTTGGGAGCGAAAGACTTACAGCTTACAGACTGTGCAAGAGTTCTGTCTAGCTCCTCGGGTCGCATTCGTGTGTGGCTCTGACACCTTCTCGCTATCGTCCTACACCAATCTGCAGCTCGGTCTCCTGAGCATCGACGAGATCCATAATGCCCCCGAGGCGTATGGTGTAGTGGCCAGCATCCAGCCCTGGCTTGCAAGTACTAGGCATGTGCAACAAGTTACCGTGGAAGAAGAAGCGGACATCGAAGGGATAAGGATGCGAACGGGCAGACTCCTATCTCATCTGTGGCACACTCAAGGCCGATCATGCACCAATCCACGGGATTGGGTATATGGCGTACTCCAGACCACTCTAGACGTTCGAGACAGCTTGCTGCCGGTGAGCTATACGGAGCCTACAGTACAGACTTTCACCAAGGCAACTCGGGCTATCATCAGGCAACACGGACATCTCGATGTCTTCTTCATGTGCCATGGGCAGCCCTGCGAGCATCGCCCATCCTGGGTCCCCGACTTCGATGCCAGACTAGACCAGACAGTCAACTTGTGGACTCTGGCACCTCTCACTGTAGAGAAGCGAACGGATTTGCGCTTCCACGCCACTGGCGACTCGTTGATTAGCCTTGGGATGCCAAACGACCGCTCACATCTGATTTTGTCTGGCTACCATCTAGACACGATCGACGCCGTCTTGGGTCTGAACTGGACCGGGGGAATCCAATTTGCTTTGCAGCTGGTCATGTCTAAGACTGGACTCAACAGTCCGCGTGAAAAGCGAGAAACGTTCTGGCGTACCATCATTGCCGATCGCCGCCACGATTCATCCTCCGTCGACCCTGCAGCCACTGCCGAAAGCAGCGGTTTCGATCTCTGGTGGCAAGGCGTGAATGAGCTCGTGAATCCACAACAGGTCACTCACGGAGGAAATGAGTTCGAGCGTTGGTGGCGGGCAGTCTACACTCTGACAACTGCGGCAGACAAGATCAAGGCGGCGTCCGAGTATAACCGAGCCTTTTTCCTGCACGGAGCTGGACGAGTGCTTTTCACGACTGCCAGCGGCTTTGTCGGGCTCTCACGGACGACGATCAATGTCGGTGATCAAGTCTGCCTCTTGGCTGGCGGGCAAACTCCGTCCGTACTGCGGAAACGGTTTGACGAGTATCAGTTCGTGAGCGAAGCATATGTGCATGGCATTATGGATGGAAAGTATTGGACGGATCTTGAGGAGAGCAAAACTGAGAGGCTGACTTTCGTGCTTGTCTGAGCTACCGAAATTGCATACCCAGAGAGCCTGGTGGGTGTCGCTGTTAGCCTGAGACTTCATAATACCACGACGAATTTGATCCCATACAAGTCGGGGGTGAGGTCTGATCAAGGTCTATATGTGGGGACCACGGAAACGGGATTCGGACATCCATTCGGGATCTTGAAGACCGAGCCCCGGCCTTGCCCGGCGTACTTCGCGGTTCTGGCACAACACAAGCCCCGAATGGACTTCCTAATAGTAATGAGCTAGAGTTGTTTCCTGGTCTCGGAGCAGGCCTACATACTGAAGTGCTCTTCCCGCATCCTCGACCCTCGTGCAGCCATACGACTACCTTACCCCATCAATCTCGTTTCAGTCTTGAACATCAGCAACTCGCGGGACATTGTCCAGATCCCTTCCAGCACAGAGTTCTGACCGCGAGCCGACTGCCGAGCGGAGAGGGGTGTGTTTGGGATCCTCGTCTGCCGCTGTTGCTGCTGCTGCGATCCCGCGCGGACTCCTTCTCTGATCGTGCTGTGGATGGACGAGCAGTCCAAGTACCAGCAGCTCAGACGCACATGGGAGGCAAGATAGCTTACCTCAACCGACTGAGGGTCCCCATGATGACTGTGGCCTGCTACGGAGTATGAGTAAAGATACCGGCTCGCTGTTGAATCGTGACAGGACGATGTTAGGTTGTGGCTTGCAGCGGGGCGTAACGACGCCTTGCAAGAAGAAATTATGATGAAAGGCCGGAAGCCACGGCATAGCACGTTGCCAGCTATCATTCGCAGTTGTATTGGACCGGTGAGCGCAGAAACACGGAGTGATGGTTATATATGTCGAGGCTGCTCGTCATCCTTATTACTCTCGAAGCGACGCAGTTCACTGATCGACCCCCAAGTCTTCGACCATGCACAGACCTAATCTAAGCAATCGTCACGGGTGCGTCGCCTCGGTTTCGGAGGTATCAGTATATGTACAGCGCTGAAGTCAACTCGTAGCAAGCCACCATGTCCAGTACCCACGGCTCCAGGACCTCGTCTCGCACAAAATCCTCGCACGCCACATCATCAACAAACCAGGGTGGTAGTGGCAGTAGCACGCGACTCGGCAAATGTCCGGATTGCATGGGCGACGGGACGACGCGTGAGACCTGTCCGGACTGCAGAGGCCGCGGCCTGATTGAGGTTCCCAATACCTGCAGCGGGTGTAACGGGTCGGGCACTACCAACGACCGAGGAAGCAAGTACGAGTGCCGGTATTGTAATGGCAGGGGAAGACAGAATATGCAGAGGGAGTGTAGGCGGTGCCAACTTAGAGGAGATATCGCTGTGCGGTGCAGGCGATGCGAAGGCCAGGGCAAGGTTTTGAGTAGGCGGTAAACGATCCTGGTTCAGTATGATCTGAAGCGCTGTACTTCTGCCTCACTCCAAGCTTCTTACAATGGCGTCTGAGCCCTCGAATATGCCGCTCATGTCGAGGAATGATATAACCAGCAGGAAGTCGAGGTCGATATTATCGTTGTCGTCTGTTATCGAAGACTCCGTCTCTTATTAGTTGGACGAATTTGTCACCTTCCATTCCAGCTTAGGAACAGAAGGCTCCGGTTCTCGAAGTTCTTAAACATCGAAGCTTTCAAAACGTGAGCTGAGTGCAGCCAAGCCAGTGGTATGGCCAAACAGCTCCATACGACCACACCTACGGTAAGATGGCCCTCGTAGGAAGGCAGCTGAAACATCCCACTTTCTCAGCCTCACGTAGTCCCGTCAGCATGTAGGAAGCGCACTCCTGCGGTCCAGTTCACTCCCTACACTAAGTCTGTACATCTATCTGGTTACTATTTCAACGGCAAACGCATATCCGCTTGTGCTTGCCTCCCTCTCCGCACCCACAAATCGCCGAAGACATGTCTGCAACACTCAGTCACTCACTAGCACTCTTCAGCATCGTGGCATCCTCGTTCACAGCAGGTAAGCTCTCCCATCTTCACCACCCTCCTCCAATCATCCCTATTGACAGTCGTTTCGCGCAGGAGCCAAGCTAGCCTGGTCCCTCGTCTCCTGTCCCGCCCTCCTCGGCACCCTCGACTCCCTCCCCGAAGCTGCAGCGCTGGACATCTGGTGCCACACCTTCGACCACGGCTTCCTCATGGTCGCTCCGCTCACGCTGGTATCCGGCATAGTCTGCTTGGTCAATGCCTACCTCGCCCACTCGCGCGGCTCCGGTATTACCTCCACGGGATTACTGTTCCTCGCCGGGTTGGCCAACATCGGCATCACGCCCTTCACCTTCGCTTTCGGGATGGACGTCAATGCTGAGCTGCATCTGAGGCGCGCGACGCATGGCAAGAAGGACACGAGTCATGATGCGCGGCTTCGTGGGGGCGTTCGAGGGACGACGCCAATCCAGCGGGCGCTGGGCGAGGCGAGCATCGCCGAGGTTTTGAGGCGCTGGGCGCTGCTCAACGGGGTGAGGGCTCTGTTGCCGCTAACTGGAGCGCTACTGGTGTGTAGTTGCTTGTTGTTGGAGGTGTAGGGTGTTCGATAAGCTGGGTTGGCTTCGGCATTCTGCGGCGTAGACGAACAAAAGCTCTACCCGATCTCGTACGTTACATTCGTGGAAGCTTCCTGGTCTTGTCTTTGCAGGCTGCGCGGCTGAACAACTTGATCATATCTACATTGCCGTCGAGCCAAATGATCTCGCGAGGTGACGGTCCGGTATGAACGTTATATTGCATGCTCTTCTTGTCCGGATCCGCTCCAAGCGAGAGCAGAGTTTCTGCGACCTCGATCTGGTTCTCTTTACAAGCCAGATACAACGGTGTGCCACGAGTGAATTGGCCACGAAGCACAAGAGCTCGAGGATCTTGCCATAGGATTTGATCCATAGGGGCTCCAGCAGCAACGAGCAGGTTTATCAGCTGTATATCTGGAGGTTGTCGCTGGACAGCGCAGTGCAGTAGATATCCCGCTTCCAGATTGTCACAATGTCGTAAGAGAAGCTCTATGGTGGATCTTGGTGCATAATTCACTGCCACTGAGAGTGAACTCTCACCTAAGTCCGATGTTGCGTTTGGATCTGCACCGCGCTCGAGCAACCAAGAGACGAGAGCAGCATCGTCTAAGACTATGCTGTTGTTCGTAAGCAAGACAACGCCTTCAACTGATACTGCTCCACACACCTAAGCATAGGCGGTTCGCTGCTAGAGAGTGGCTGATTTATCTCCCAGCCATGGGCGAAGAGCATGTCGAGAACACTTGTGCTTTTTGCCTCCACTGCGGCCTTGATGGAAGATTCCGTCACAGGAACACCTTCCCCAAGTAGCGCTTCAAGAGTATCGACATGACCATGACGGATAGCTTCGGCCATTAGCCCCGAATACCTGGCGAGCGGTTCCGGCACAGTGTCCGCCTTGTGCACTTCCAGGAATGATCTGACGGCTTCAGTACGTCC
>JAABUP010009117.1_pt1 | contig 12339 bp, 12 predicted proteins | sample 5559201 | NCBI WGS metagenome assembly JAABUP01 (sample SAMN10711887, study PRJNA513373) | rock metagenome | isolation source: Antarctica rocks | place: Antarctica | reverse complement strand
CGGTGGGGGCGAGCCCGAGGACGGTGCCCCCGTCCTCGGCCCACGCCCGGGCCAGCACACCCAGCGCGGTGGTCTTCCCGGTCCCGGCCGGTGCGAGGGCCACCTGCACCCGGGCCCCGGAGGTGGCGAGCTCACGGACCAGGGCAACCTGCCCGGGGTTGAGCTCGCGGCCGTTGGCGGTGGACTCCAGCAGGGCCATGTCGACCGCCTCGGCGGTGACCGTCCGGCCGTCGGTGCGGTGCGCCGCGGCGAGCAACCGGGCCTCGGCGTCGATCACCTGCTGGCTGGTGAACAGCTGGGTGCGGGCCACGGTGTACACCGACTGACCGTCGGTGCGGCGCAGCACCTGCGGCTCGGCGACCCCGAGGTCGGTGGCCCGGCTCAGCCGCACCGAGGACCCCGGGGCCAACGCCGCCGACACCACGGCGTCCACGGCCCCGTCGATCGCGGCGAGGTCCGCCCCGGCGGAGCGGGTAGCGCGTTCGGCTTCGGCCCGGACGTGGTCGCCCTGCCAGGTGGCCCGGGACTGCGACACCGCGGCCAGCACCGCTGCGGCGGTGGCCTCCACCCACTGCGCGGTGAGCACGAAGCCGGTCTCGGGGCGGGTTCCGGGCACCGACTGGTGCACCATCCGGGCCAGGGCACGTTCCCCGCCGAGCACCGTCACGGCTTCGGTGCGCCACTGCTGGCGTTGTTCGGCGTGGGAGCGGGGTTCGTGCTTCGCGGCCCGGGTTTCCAGGGTCGCCTGCTGGGACAGCGCCAAGGTTTCCACCGCCGACGGTGCCCGCCCGTGACGGGCCTGGAAGCCGGTGACCAGCTCGGCCCGACGCACCTCGATGCCGGCCCGCCGCGACGACCAGGCGCTGTTCAGGGCGGGGTCGACCCCGACGATCTCCCGCACCACCCGTTTGCCGCTGTCCCCGTCCTCCCGGTCGGCGAACCGCACCCCGAGCCGGGCCACGAGCTGGGCTTCCAGGCGGGTGTTGTACCGCTCAGAGGCCGCCACGGCCGCCTTGTGCAGGACCCGCCCGTCCAGGGCCAACCACCGCCCTGGTGTGCCGTCGACCCCGATGGTCTGGACCTTGTTGCTGATCGCGACGTGGGTGTGCAGGTCGGGGTCCCCGGTCCGGGAGTCGCGGTGGGTGAACGCAGCCCCGATCAGACCCCGGGTGTCGACCTGGCGGACCCCGCCGGCACCGAGGCGGGTGAACGCCGCGTGGTTCTCCAACCACCCCACCGCGTCGGCCACCGCGGCGTGGTGGGCGGCCTCGACCTGTGCGGCGATCTCCCGTGGGGCGGTCGCCCACAGGGCGGAGACGGACTTCACCGGGGAGAACGTCAAGTCGTAGCCAGCGACGGCGGTGGTGGCCTGCCGGGAACCCCGGGCGATGAACCCGGACAGCTCCCGCTCATCGACCGGGGGTCGCCCGAACTCGGCGGCGAACATCTCCCGGGCGACGTCGGTGCGGATGCCCGCCCGCACCTCCTCGGGGATCGGGGCGTCGCCCTTGGTGCCCCGGGCGACGTTGTGGGCCACGAACCGCTCGGCCACCGCCTGCCGGTACGGGGTGGACCCCTCGAAAACCAGGTAGGGATTGCCGAGACGGGTGTGGGTCAGCGCCTGCGACGGGTGGGCACCGTCGCCGATCATCTGCTTCTCGATGGCGTCTGCGTCCGGGTGCCGTCCCTCACCGAACAGGGCCAGCATCTGCGCCTCGGACACCTGCGCCCCGGCCTCGGCGATGCCCACCCCGTCGGGGCCGGCGCTCAACCCCCGCAGGCCGGTCCCCATCCAGTGCCCGGGGGACTCGCCCTTCTCCGTGTAGTAGTCGCCCAGACTCGCCGTGCCCCGCTCGGTCGCATCGGCGGCGGCCACCTGCCGGGTCAGGTACGTATACCCATCCCCCGCGGTCAGCTTGTGAAGCGACATCACCGGCGTCACCGTAGCAGCCGTGATCGTCTCGTGACCACAGTGCAAGAGGTGTGAGGCTTCCTACACTGTCGTTGCCTTGGCGGTCGGGTACGCCGTTGTTACGGCCAGGGCGGTCGGGTACGCCGTTGTTACGGCCAGGGCGACCGGCCTGGCCGTAACAAGCGCTGATAGCGTTGCTTGTGACCTGGCCTTGATCGTCGGGTGGTGCGGTAGCGTCTCGTGCATGTCCGGGGACAGTTGCAGCGCGTCAGACCGTGCGGAGGCCCGGGTGTGGCTGGACGTGGCCTTTGCGGACAAGGACGCGGCGAAGGCACTCGGCGCCCGCTGGGACGGGGTAGCCCGCCGCTGGTTCGCGCTAACCGGTCGAGTCGAGCAGCTGAAGGCGTGGGCTGCGGCCCCGGCGCTGCCTGATCCGCCGCCTGGGGAGGACCGGGCTTTTGGTGACGGGCTGTTCGTGGACTTGATCCCGGCATCGTGCTGATTCACCAACGTGCGCACCTATGTCACCGGCGGACTGGGCGCGGGTGAAGGCACTCGTGATGGGGCGCACCGGTCATCGGTGCGAGGTGTGCGGTTCCGGGGCGGAGCCGTCGCACGGGTTGTGGCTGGAGGCGCACGAACGCTGGTCCTACGACGACGCGGCCCGGGTGCGGACCCTGCGGCGGCTGGTGTGCCTGTGCACCCGCTGCCACCGCACGACGCACTTCGGGTTCGCCGAGGTCACCGGACAGGGCCCGCAGGCGCACGCTCATCTGCGGGCGGTCAACCAGTGGAGTGTCATCGACGCCCACATCGCCATGGCCGTCAGGACGTGGCGGGCCCGGTCGGCGGTGGACTGGTCGTTGGACCTGGGCGTCCTCACCGCCGCCGGCGTCGTCCCTCCCCCGCCCCGACCGCCACCGACCGGCGTGCCATCGCCGAGGGCACCCTCGACCGCACCATCCATGACACCCCGTGAGGAGCATGAGCATGGCCAGGACCAGCACGACGAAGGTGACCGCCCGGGAACGCGCCCGCGCCGCGAAGGCTGTGCTCGACGCCGAGCGGCGCGACCATGAGAAGTCGGTGGAGGACGCGACCACCACGTACTACGAGGCGGAGGATGCCCGTGACGCCGCAGTCACCGCCCTGGAGGACGCCGACACCGCCCGCGGCGCGGCGGTGCAGGCCCTGCTCGACCTCGGGGAGCCACCGACCCGCGTCGCCGTTCTCGTCGGGCTGACCGCCACCGAGGTCCGCAAGCTCAAGCGCAAGCGCAGCGCCGCGGCCGAGGAGAGCAACGAGAACAGTGAGCAGGAGGTCGAGACGCCCGACCCCAGCACTGGCCCGGCCGCGCTGGCGAGCTGATCCGGCCGTGGCCGTCCGAGGTGAATCGCTGCCGGAGACGGCGGTGCTGCGAGTCGACGCGACTGTGCACGCCGCTGAGGTCGCACGCTTCACCCGGTTCGTCGTCCGCGGGCCCGGCCCACGGGACTGCTGGCTGTGGGTCGGTGCCATCGCCGACGACGGGTACGGCCGGTTCTGGCTCAACCGCAACGGCCACAAGCACGTCGTGCGCCCGCACCGCTACGCCCTCGCCCTGGCCCCGCGCCTGCCCCTCGGTGAGCACGACATCGTCATGCACGAGGTCTGCGACCTGCCGTTGTGCGTGCGCGCCGAGGCGGTCGGCGGCCACCTCGAGGTGGGCACCCAAGCCCAGAACCCCGCCCAGATGGGCCGCGCCGGGCGGGGTGGGGGACGCGGGTGGCCGCACCGCTGGTACGGCCTCGACCGTGCGCAGCGGGCCACCCGCTCGCGCGCGCTTCGCGACGCGGTCCGCGACGGGTGGGACCCCGAGGCGGTCCGCAAAGCGTTAGAGGCGGCGGCGCAGCCTGCGCTGTTCTGCCCGGGCATGGGGGAACTGTCGGCGGGCGCGCCTAGCGTCGCCCGACAGGACGACGGAGGGGGCCGCGATGAGCGGAGACAGGAACAACTCAGGGCCTACGATCGCCGCCCACGCGAGCATGGCCTGGGACGTAGTCGCGCCTCGCGACGCTCACGTGCCCCCCGGCCCGGCGGCCTCCGTCGATGCGCGTATCGCACGCGAGCACGTACGCCGTGGCAATACCCGGCCCCTGCTGCGGACGATCGTCGCGAGTGTGGTCGCGCTGGTGGTGGCGTTCACCGTCTTGGCCGTGGTCGTGGTCGGCGGGGACCCGGTCGCCGTGGCCGTGGCCGCCGGTGTCGGGATCGTCGCGGGCGCCCTGGTCGGTGTGGGCTGGTCATGGGCGACCGACGGAGCGGCGGCACTCCACGATCGTCACATGGCGCTCGGCGACATCAGCATCAACACGAACCTCTTCGCGAACATGCTCAGCAACCCGAGCGCGGCACCACCGCTGCACCCGGACCGCGCCCGAGGTGGCCGACCGTGTCGTGGACGCCCGACGGAGGTTGCGGTGCGGCCCGGACGGGGTGGCCGAGGCGACCGGGGTCCCGGCGCGCACGGTGTCGCGGGTGCTGACCCGGGCGGGGATGCCGGCGTTGTGTCAGCTGGACCGGATCAGCGGCGAGGTGATCCGGTCGTCCAAGCAGACCGCGGTCCGTTACGAACGCGCCCGGCCCGGGGAGCTGGTGCACATGGACGTCAAGAAGCTCGGTCGAATCCCGACCGGGGGTGGGTGGCGCGTGCACGACCGGGCCGCCGCCGAGGCGATCAAGCGCAAGCAGCCGGTGGGCTACGACTACGTCCACTCTCTCGTCGATGATCACTCCCGGCTGGCCTACTCGGAGGTGCTGGCCGACGAGAAGGGCACCACCTGCGCCGGGTTCCTCACCCGGGCGGCGGCCTACTTCGCCAGCCACGGCATCACCTCCATCGAGCGGGTGATGACCGACAACGCCTGGGCCTACAAGCACTCCCTGAAGGCTGTCTGCGCCGAGCTCGGGGCCACCCAGAAGTTCATCCGACCGCACTGCCCCTGGCAGAACGGCAAGGTCGAGCGACTCAACCGCACCCTGGCCACCGAGTGGGCCTACCGGCAGGCCTTCACCAGCAACGACGAACGCGCGGCCGCCCTTGCCCCCTGGATCGAGCACTACAACACTCGACGCCGCCACAGCGCACTCGGCGGCAAGCCCCCGATCAGCCGACTGCCACCAACCTGACGGCCGGGTACACCTAGGGGCCGTGTAGCCGGGTGTGACGGCCGAAGCTGGCCCCACCTCCGACCACCCGACGGTGACGCGCCGAGCGGAGATGGTTCGCCCCCCAAGTCGTCGAGCCGACGGCGTTCCGGGTGAACAACAGCGAACAACCCGGGGGACTTCACCCACCGCGCGTGTCGCAGCACCCCGCCGCCGATGCCGAACCTCGGCTCGGGGTCAGTGGGCGGCGCACGCGAGGGCGGGGGCCGTGGTCCACCCGTTGGCCAGGAGTCACAACCGCGCCGGATAGGCCACCGACCCTGGGGTGCTGTCCTCGGCGAGTGCTCCGGTGATGATGGGCCTGTCTCCGCACCGGGTGCACTCCACGTCGACCACCCGTCCCCGGGGGTGGCAGGCGCGGCAGTGGCGACCCTCGGTCACCGCACCCGGGGTGTCCGCCGAGCTCGTCGCGGCGGGCCCCGTGTTCTCGGCCGTGCAGGAATGGGACGAAGGGTTCCTGGCCCCGACCATCGTGCGGTGCTCGTCCAACGACTTCGTGTGGTGCCCCCCGCTGGTGGGCCTACGCCGAGGTCGTCTCCCGCCTCACCGGGCTCTGGATTACCTGGGAACAGGCCCGCGCCGGCAGCCCCGCCGACATCAACACCTGGTGGCTGCAACAGATCGACCCCCACCTCGCCGTCATCACCGCCCACGGCGGACCCCTGAACGGCTGACCCAGCACGACGCACACAAGGCCCCCAGGCCCGGCCTGCTCGTCGAACCACCTCCACCCGAAACTTTCGGAACTACCTCGCTGTGAGCGGCCGAGCGGGCTTTGGGGAGGAGTCAGCCGGGCCATCCGGTTCGGGTGGTGAGCGGCGGCGTGGGGTCCGGGGATGTTGTCGCGCTGCTCACTGGGTTTCTTGTAGTGAGGTGTGGCCCAGGCCTCGGGTGTTCCACTGGGTGACCGGTGTCGGGCATGACCGGAACGTCGCTAGGTGAGAGGACGCGCGATGAGCGCCAGCAGAACCGCCGACACGACCGAGGTGGTGGGTACACGCCCATCTCCCAGGCAGGCGTGGGCCCGGGGAGTGCTCCTGCTCGTCGGCGGCCTCGTGGTCGTTGTTCTCGTCGAGCCGGTCGGTCCGGAGAAGTTGTACGTGATGCCGCTGGTCATTGGTCTGACCTACCTCGCCAGCTCGGTGGCGGGTGGGCGTAGCGGCGGGCTGTGGGTGCCCGGGCTGATTGTCACGGCCTGGGGCGTCGCAACCACGACGGTTCTCAGCGGCACGATCAGCGTTGACTTCACCGCTGCTGCGGTCGTCGCGATTGGTCTTGGTGCGGTTGTGGCGACGCAGCTGCCCCGGGTGGGCATCCCCTGCAACCCGCTCGCGATCGCTGTGGTCGTCGCCGCGGTCGGCGCCCTGGAGCTGCTCGAGGCGCAGGCCGGTGGCGTCTTCGTGGACGGGTGGCCATGGGGGGTGTTCCTGGTCCTCGGCGGGCTCTGGGAGCTGCGGCCCGCCATGACCCGACCGAGGGGACTCCTGACCAGGACAGCTACTCCTGGGGCGGTGGCGGGGAAGGGGATGCGCCGCTCGCCGGGTTTCCCGTGGTGACGCCCACCGCGCAGTGGTGGTGCGGGACGACATTGGATTCACGTGGGCCTGAGGCCGGTGAGGGAGAGACGCCGTGATGATGGAAGCTGTGGTGGCGGGCCAGGTGGTGGCGCGCAGCGAGGACACCGTCGTGGTGGAGGGCAACCACTACTTCCCACTGGAGTCGGTGACCGAGGGTGTGTTGCACCGGAGCCGGATGAAGTCCGTGTGCCCGTGGAAGGGTGTGGCCAGCTACTACACCGTCCAGGCCGGTGAGGTTGTGATGGACAACGGGGCCTGGACCTACCGGCACCCGTCACCGCTGGCCCGCCGGATCAAGAGCCGGGTCGCGTTCTACCCGTCGGTCGACGTCCACGAGGTGCCGTGAGCCCCGCCGGCCGGGTTCGGCGGTGGGTAGGGCAGACCCGCCCGGTGCACCCGCTGACCCGGGCGGCGCTGCAACGGCGGTGGGCTGAGCTGCCTCCCCACGTGCGCACCCCGTCGCAGGTGCTGGGGCGCCACGCCGTGGGCTGCGAGGGCACCCACGGGGTGTTCCCGCGGTGCAACCTCGCCTGCACCCCGTGCTACCACTCGCGCGAGGCGAACCGGGTGGCGACCGACGGTGGCCACACCGTCCGCGAGGTCCGCGCGCAGATGGCGCTGCTCGAGGAGCAGCGTGGCCCGCACGCGCACGCCCAGCTCATCGGCGGCGAGGTCACCCTGCTCGACCCCGACGACCACGCCGCCACGCTGCAGGTGATGCGCGAGCACGGCCGCGAGCCGATGAGCATGACCCACGGCGACGTCGACGCCGACTGCCTGCAACGGCTGGTCACCGGCCCGGACGGCCGCCGCCGGCTGGACAGGGTGTCCTTCGCCGGGCACTTCGACATGCTGATGTTCGGGCGCCGCGGCATGGAGCGCCCCCCGGACGAGGCCTCCCTGCACCCGTTCCGGAAGCGCTTCGCCGACGACGTCCGGGCGCTCAAGGGCTCCCACGGGGTGCGCAGCTTCCTGGCCCACAACATGACCGTCACCCCCCGCAACGTCGACCAGGTACCCGACGTCATCCGCGCCGCCCACACCTTCGGCTACGGGCTGTTCTCCTTCCAGCCGGCCGCCTTCGTGGGTGACGACCGCCGCTGGCACGACAACTACGGCGCCACGACCGGCGATGCGGTGTGGGCGCAGATCGAGACCGGTGCGGGCACCCGGTTGCCGTTCCGGGTGTTCCAGCACGGTGACGAGCGCTGCAACCGGACCACCTACGGCTTCTACGTCGGCGCCGACTACCACCCGATCCTCGACGACCGCGACCCCGTCGACATGGCCGTGCGCGACGCGTTCCTCGACCACCTCGGAGGGGTGCAGTTCACCGGCGTGCCACCGGTCCGGCTCGTTGCGACCCTGGCCCGGGTGATCGGTCGACACCCGTCGCTGCTGGGCCACTTCGGGCGCTGGCTCGCCCGCCGGGTCCGCCACATCGGGCCGCCGCGCCTGGTGCGGGGCGGGATCCGGCCGGTGACGTTCGTGATGCACTCCTTCATGGACGCCGCCGACGTGGCTCCCGCGTGGGCGGCCACCCAGCGGGGCGAGACGTGCACCGAGCCGCGGCTGCGGGAGACCCAGGAGCGGCTGGCGGCGTGCTCGTACGCCATGGCGCACCCCGACACCGGTGAGCTCGTCCCGGCCTGTGTGCAGCACTCCGTGCTCGACCCCGTCGAGAACGTCGCGCTACGAGCACTCCTGCCCCTCACCCCGGTGCACCGGCCCGGTACCGCATGAGCCCCCCGGTGATCGAGGTGCTGTGGCGCCCGGGCTGCCCGTACTGCACCCGCCTGCGCCGGGAGCTGGCGCGGGCTGGTGTGGTGACGGTGGCGCACGACATCTGGGCCGACCCCGGTGCTGCGGCACGGGTGCGCGAGGTCACCGGGGGCGACGAGACGGTCCCCACCGTCGTGATCGGGGACCGCGCGCTGGTCAACCCGCGCCTCGGTCAGGTCGTCACGGCGGTGCGCGAGCAGTTCCCCGACGAGGCGGCGAGCCTGCTCGGGAGCGCCGGCGAGATGTCGCCGGCCGCGCCGTGGCGAGAAGGTGCGCTCGCCGGGGCTGCGGTCGCGCTGCTCTGGGTCCTGCTCGCGGTGTGGCAGCCGGACACCCAGTGGCACCTCGCACCGTTGCTGGCCGCCGCCGCGCCACCGTGGCTGCTGGCCCGGCGGGGGGAGCCCACCAGCAGCGTGCTGGTGGGGGTGCGCCAGGTCGCGGTGGCGAGCAGCGTGCTCGTGCTCGGCCTGACCGGGGTGCTGTGGGCGCTGGACCTGCTGCGCGGACCGGTGCTCACCGGAGCGGGGCCCGCGGTGGTGGAGTCGCTGGTTCTCGCCGTGCTGGGGCCAGCGGTGGTCGTCGTCCTGGCGACCCGGCGGGCCCGCCGGCGGACCTGAACGGCTAGGCCGGCCGGGTCCCGACCCGCACCTGCACGTGCCCACCCCAGAGGCTGTGGGCCGTGACGTCGGTGCAGTCCCGCTCCAGCGCGGTCCACGGGTGCGCGTGAGGGCCGGAGCCCCCGAGCGCACAGGCCACGCGGGCCAGTGGTGACAGCACGGCGCCCCGCCCGGTGGGGAGTGCGAGGTCCACCACCGCGATCCGTCCGCCTGGGCGCACCGCCGCCCAGTACCTGCGCCCGGGCCCGCTCCCACCGGGGCACGAGAGACAGTGCGTAGGTGGCGATCACCGCGTCGAACCCGGCGGAGCCGTCATCGGCGGGACCGGGTCCGTCCAGCATGTTGGCCTTCACCGCCCGGACCTGCGACCACCCGTGGCGGGTGGCGTGGCGCCGTGTCTGGGCGAGCATCTGGGGGCTGCGGTCGAGCCCGACGACCGTGCCCGTGGGCCCGACACCGTCGACGAACAGCGGGTGGTTGAGCCCCGTGCCGCACCCGAGGTCCAGCACCGAGCAACTAGGGGTGAGCCGCAGGCCCGAGACGGCGACGACCCGCCCCCGCCGGTAGACCGGGCGCTCGCCGGAGATGACGTCGTAGGCGCGGGCCGAGACGGTGTAGCGCTCGGGGCGGACCACGGGCACCTTCCTCGAGTAGTCGGAGCACGGGAACGGGTTGTGCTCAGGGAACACCACGGTGGCCCCGAGGGGTTCCCCGGACGTGGACACAGTCTCCGACGTCGGCGAAGGCGCTCGGCGCCTCGCATTCGGCACCCACGTGGAACCTGAGGTGGAGGTGCTGCTGCGGGTGGCGATCGCGCTGACGGGCAACCGGGCCGACGCCGAGGACCTCGTGCAGGAGACGGTGATCCGGGCGTGGCGGGCGATGGACGGCTTCGACGGACGACATCCCCGCGCGTGGCTGTTCACCATCCTGCGCAACACGCACCGCAACATGCACCGACGGCAACGCCCCGACATCGCCGCAGACCCCGCCGACGCCCCGGGGGCACGCCCGGCCTTCGGTGCACTGGAGCACCCCGACCCCCAGCAGCTCCACTCCGACGCGCTGCTGAGCGACAGCCTCGAGCGCGCCGTGCTCGCCCTGCCCGAGAAGTTCCGCACCGTGCTGCTGGTGGTGGACGTCGACCAGCTCACCTACGCCGAGGCCGCCGCCGCACTGGGTGTTCCCGTTGGCACGGTGATGTCCCGCCTGAGCCGAGCCCGCCACCGGATGCGCGAGCACCTGTCCACCGACCCCGACCTGCTCGACACCGGAGGTACACCGTGATCACCTGGATGCGGACGATGATCGAGTGCCGGCATGCCGCGTCGCGGTTGGAGCGCTACCTCGACGCGGACCCCTCCGCCCCGCTCCGCGCCGACGAGCGGGCGCGCCTGGCAACGCACCTGGCCGTGTGCGACCAGTGCAGCCACGAGGCAGCCCGCCACCAGGTGCTGCGCACCTGTCTGCGGCGCCTCGGCGACCGCCACCGCCCCGACGCCGCCGCCGTCGCGCGGTTGACCGACCTGGCCCGCACCATCGCGACAGACGGGCGCCCCTTGTGACCCTCGTCCCCCGCGGCCCCGGGTGGGGTCTGGGACCTGCTCGTGGTCGGTGGGGGCACCGCGGGGATCGTCGCCGCCCGGACCGCGGCGGGCTTCGGCGCCTCGGTGCTGCTCGTGGAGCGCGACCGCACCGGGGGCGACTGCCTGTGGACCGGGTGCGTGCCCTCCAAGGCGCTGCTCGCCGCCGCCGGTGCGGCGGCCGCTACCCGAAGAGCATCCAGATTCGGGGTGAGCACGGGGCCAGTCTCGGTCGACTTCCGGGCCGTGATGGAGCACGTCCGCCGGGCCCAGGCGACCATCGAGCCCGACGACGCGCCAAGGACTCTGGAAGCTGCGGGCGTGCGTGTCGTCGCGGCCAACGCGCAATTTACCGGCCCTCGCACCGCCGTCGTGGGCGCTGAACCCGTCGAGTTCCGTCAGGCGGTCGTCGCGGTGGGCTCGTCCCCCCTCGTGCCGGACCTGCCCGGGCTCCGGGAGGTGGCTCTCACCAGCGACACCATCTGGGACCTCACCGAGCTGCCCCGCCGTCTCGTGGTGCTGGGCGGCGGGACCGTCGGCTGCGAGCTCGCTCAGGCCTTCGCCCGGCTCGGATCCACCGTCACCATCGTGGAGGCCGCCGGGCGGTTGCTGTCCCGGGAGGACCCCGACGCGTCCGCTGCCGTTGCCGACGCCCTGCAGGCCGACGCGGTCACCGTGCGCACCGGGGTCAGCGCCCGAGCCTTCGAGGGTGACGCGCTCGTCCTCGACACCGGCGAGCGGGTCGAGGCCGACCAGGTGCTCGTCGCGGTCGGCCGCACCCCCCGCACCACCGACCTGGGCCTGGCCGCCGCCGAGGTGCAGCTCGACGACCGCGGGTACGTCCGGGTCGACGACCACCTCCGCACCACGAACCCACGGGTGTGGGCGGCCGGGGACGTCACCGGGCACCCGCAGCTCACCCACGTCGCCGGGGTCCACGGCTCTCTCGTGGCCACCAACGCGGTCCTCGGGCTGCGCCGCAGCGTCGACCCTGTGGTGCCACGGGTGACGTTCACCCAGCCCGAGGTGGCGTCGGTGGGCGTCACCACCTCCGACGGGCCCACGGTGGCGCACACCCACGTCGACCGGGCCATCGCCGAGGCCGACACCGCGGGGTTCAGCCGCCTCGCGCTGGACCGCCGGGGCCGGGTGGTCGGCGCGACCGTCGTGGGACCGCGGGCGGGCGAGACCCTGGGCGAGCTGACCCTGGCGGTCCGGCGGGGTCTGCGGACCCGGGACCTGGCGGCCACCACGCACGCCTACCCGATCTACAACGACGGGGTGTGGAACGCTGCCATCGCCGACGTGCGGGCCCGACTCGCCGCCCCCGGCTCCGCTCGTGCGACCAGCGTCCTGGCCGCCGCCCGCCGTCGGTGGCTGGACCGCTGACCCGGCACGCACCGGTTGATCAGCGCAGCGCCCGGTAGCCCGCGACCACGCGCTCCGCGGCCCCCACCCCCACCACCACCACCCACACCACCGCGATCGGGCCGGCGGCCGCGGGCACCGCCAGCCACAGGGTGTGCACGACGACCGTCTCGGTCCCCTCGGCGAGCCCGCCGAGGAAGGACAGGGACCGGCCGTCGTCGCGGGTGCGCCCAGCCCGCTCCGCGATCGAGGAGAAGGCCAGCAACGCCGTCCCGTTCACGTAGTAGGCGAGC
>JAABUP010009116.1_pt1 | contig 12341 bp, 13 predicted proteins | sample 5559201 | NCBI WGS metagenome assembly JAABUP01 (sample SAMN10711887, study PRJNA513373) | rock metagenome | isolation source: Antarctica rocks | place: Antarctica | reverse complement strand
AAACTTCCTAAAGAACTTAAATATAACTTATTTTAAGCTAAAATTAGTATACCTAGAGTACTATTAAGCGTTAGAGTCTCCCTCTAGGGAGTCTATATAATAAGCGATCCGAGCCCTATTAATAGTAAAGTACTCGGCGCTTATAAGAAACTTAATTTCGACGTCGCAGAACTAGCGTATATACTCTCTCTCGCTTTACCCCTTATACGACTTTATCCTCTTAAGTCGTAATACGTACTTTAAGGGTCTTAGCTCCGCCGGTATAACGGCGGTTATAAGAGGATTAGCTAGCGCTCCGGGGTTACGAAGTATTTTATTACGGATTATTAACTCCGCTAGCTCTCGCTATTATTTTAGGCGACGATTCTCCTCTCGGGCGAGAACCTCTCGAACGAGGCGGCGCTATCGCGGCGCTCGGGTTATAGATTATTAGATAACTTATTAATATAATCTCGAGGTAAACGCGATATCGTAGCGATACCGGGCCTTTTCCTTTTAAAGGTAGAGAGATTAGAACTATAAGGGGGATTACTAGTAGATAGCTAGCCTAATAATAAAAGACGTAATATTACGGCGTTAGCGTTAAGTAGGCGTAATAATATATATTATTTAGTAGTAGAACTAATCTCTAAGGAACTTTAGAAACTAGGGGGAGTACTTAGTAGATATACGGGCGCTAAGGCCCTAGGCCTACCCCGTACGTTATAGGCGCTAACCCCTATAAGGAAGGTCGTGCGCTAGCGCTAAGATAGCGTATACGCATAACGTAGGTTATATACTAGAAGAGGTAGAAGAACTATAAAAGTAAGAGTATAATATACTTAGTTATTCGTTTCGTATATATAAATACTATACTCCTTTAAAGAAGATACGCGGCTAGTAACTCCGCAAAAACCACGCCTTACTAAATCGGGTTAGCCTATTAAATAATATATATCTTCGGAGAAACCGTTAAACGACTCCTTTTACTCCGGTCGTAAATCTCTAGGGTTTATCCGAAGTATTAATTTATAATATAATTAAATTTTGCTTAGGCTATTAATACTCTATAGCTATACTACTTCTTATTAATTTAACCTTATAGGCTTCGAGTTCTATCCTATAGCTACCTTCGGATTTAATTTACAGCCTTATAGCTACCGCCGTTACCTCGTCGTCGCTACCTAAGTAGAGTAAATATACCGATAGATACTAAAAGTCTTAGTATACGGCTAAATTTAATAGATTCCTTTTACTTACGCGTCTTCTCAATAACACTACACCTTCCTTTCTATACCAAACGTATGCTCGCAAAGGCCTTAATCCCTACCTTCTAATTAGTTAGTTACTTAGTTAATTACTACCTATACGTACAACGAGGGCGTTGCTTTTTTCCTTTTCGGTGGGCATCTGTTATAGATATAGATATTATAACCTTAATCTAATTAGATAAGAATGCTTAGCATACTTGGCCTAGGCCTATATCCTAATATTCTACTCTATAGACTAAGAATAATTATCTTATCTACTTATATTAACTCTTATAGGTTTATTCCCTAATAGTTATATATATTTATAAGGTATAAGATATCGCTACTAGTAATTATTATCGGTACGATCTCTAGCCTCCGGATTATATCGAGAGGCTTTTATCGATTTAGGATCTTATTTATAATAAAGTATAATAGTAGACTACGTATACTATTAAGATTTCGAAATATCTCTAGTTTAGTATTCTCTATATAAGTCTTAGATACTAAGTCTCTAAAATTTAGTAAGCTATTAGTATAAAATATTAGATAATCGATAGATCTCGTAATACTAAGCTTTCTTATCGTAGATCTTTTAAAGTCGAAAATTTTTACTTAGTATAGCTATTTTAATAACTAGATCTCTATAACCTATAATTATTTAATCTATAGATCCTAATTTTTATAAATACTCCTAGGATGTCTAGAGTACTAAAGGTCTTAAGATATAATGTATCTATGCAGCCTATACCGCCCCATCCTACGCGGACGCTCCGCAAAAACCCCCTACCGCCCTGTAAGTAATGTCACCAAAACATGTGACCATGTGCCACGTCTTCTAATTGTCATCTATAAAGTGAGGCAGCCATCTTCTCACACTCTCATCATCTCAACAATCATATCCAATGTGGCTTTTCTTGCCGGCTCAAATCTTGCATCGGAGAATCTGGTCTTGCAAGGGCTGACAGTGCATGCAGTGCATGCCCACCAGACCAGCCATCTGATTGGCTCAAACCGCCCGGCCCCGCATTGATCCCATCCCAGGCCAACACCACAACGGACGGACGTGGTCGCGTCATGACGACGAGCAGATCCAGCCCGACCAGGCTCTCGTACCTTGCACACCGGCAGCCATCCGGTCAATCACGCCGACAAGCCCCACCACGTGCTCAGCGATGAATACGGAAAGGGCAGGACGACTGCATCGACTGCATCATGGCCGACAGGGCCTACTCCTACAAGAAGCTCGACCCATCCCAGGAAGAGCTCGAGCTTTATCAATTCCCTTCCAAATCACCCAACCCTTCGACAGGACAGCAATTGGGTCCAGAGGAGCTTCTATACCAGACCTCTTTCCTGAGACGCTTAGGAAGAACCAAAGCAATTGCCCTCATCATGTCCGGTCTCCTACTTATCCTGGCCATCGCCGGCGTGGTGCGGTCTGCTGTCCTTGAACCCAGGGACACCTCTTCTGCAAGCACCACCCATGTCCCCCAGTACTTCCAGACCACCCCGGAGCTGTTTGCTGGTAAATTTACATCTTCCGATCAACGAAAGAACCATAGCTAAATAAAGACCAGGTCCCACCCCCACTGGCCGCACTCCCTTTCTAGCTGAGATCAATCCTGCGCCATTTGGTGCATCACGATCGTTCGTCCCGAACACACCCCTTGAGACGGCTCTCCCGATTGTGGGCGACACTCAAGATGCGAGCATCTTCCAGCTTATGGGCCAGCTCAGCCCGTATTTCCCAAACCCAACCGGATTCGGTGTGAGCGAATACCCTCTGCCTGTAGGGGCGAACATCAGCCAGGTTCACATGGTCCATCGTCATGGTAGTCGCTACCCAACCACGGGTGCCAGTGTGCAGAAATTTGGGGCTGGGTTGACGAAATTGATCCAGAACGGAACAGCAACGGGGTTCACCGGATCATTGGAGTTCTTGAACACATGGTCATATGACCTGGGGGCCGAGATCTTGGTGCCGATTGGACGGCAGGAGCTGTTCGATTCAGGCGTTCTCCACTATTACGATTATGGTCATCTCTACAATACCAGCACCAAGATCATCGCCAGGACAACGACCCAAGACCGTATGCTGAAGAGTGCGGAATACTTTATGGCGGGATTTTTTGGGCTTGAGTGGACTAAAAATGCTACATTGGAAGTCATCATTGAGGGAAACAACTTCAACAACAGCTTGGCAGGCTACGACAACTGCAACAACTCGAACCTGGCCGTCGCCAAAGGCGGCCAAAACGCCAGCATAATCTGGCAGAACAATTATCTGAAGAACGCAACCGCAAGACTACAAGCCCTATCCCCCAACTGCAAATGGAACATCTCAGACGCCTACAACGCCCAAACCCTCTGCCCCTACGAAACCGTCGCCTTCGGCTACTCTCCCTGGTGCTCCCTCTTCACCTACCAAGAATGGCTCGACTTCGAATACTCCATCGACCTTGACTTCGCCGGCGACAACTACTTCCAGTCCCCCACCGGCCGCGCCATCGGCATCGGCTACGTCGAGGAAGTCCTCGCCCGCCTGACCAACCACACCATCACCTCCGTCACCGGCCAGGATAACATCACCCTCGACAACAACACCGTCACTTTCCCCCTGAACCAAACCCTCTACTTTGACTTCAGCCACGACACCAATATCGCGGGTATCCTCACCGCGTTCGGCCTCACACAATTCCAACCCACACTCCCAACAACCGGCCCGCCCCCGGACCAACAACTCATCGTCTCCCACCTCCAACCCTTCGGCGCCCGCGTCGACATCGAAATCATCAAATCCCCCCAACCCGTCGCCGCGAACCGCACCGACGCCAGCAACGCCTACACATCCGGCCCGCCAACCTCATACGTGCATTTCATCATCAACCAGCGCACGCTCCCGCTCGGAGCCAGCTTCCCGGCGTGTGGCCAGCGCACGGACGGCTGGTGTGAGTTGCAGACGTTCATTGAGATTCAGAGCCAGAGCTTGAAGAATGCGACGTATGAGTTTGCGTGTAATGGGAAGTATCCGGCTGTGCCGTATGGGAGTGTTACGGATGGGGTGCCGCTGGCTACGGGGGCGGCGAAGTGAGGGATGAGTGGTATTTAGAGCTACATTTTCTTTGAGGAAATGTGTATAATGAGAGTGGAAACAGTGTGAAATGATAATAATACAAAAGTCTCGAACACAATTGTCAGTTGGCCGAATGTCATTGCGGTGCCAATTGAGCAGGTTTGCATTTCGAAAGAAGACGTAGTAAGCGTGGATGGACGGTGGTGGAATCATACTCGTGACGTCGAGAAGATGTCATGAGGTACGATCAGGATCCCTGGATTTCGGTGTCTTGGTGATAGGTCTTGTGCATCCATTAGCTCCACGGCACATCATTTTGGCCTTCGTTTGCGTCGGAAAAGCAGCTCGAACAAGCAGCGAAGGGAAAGAGGGGAGCTGGGGATAGGGAAGGAAGTAGGAGATTTGAGAGCGAAATGGGGTAGAAAAACAGAAACTAGGGAGACGAGAAAGGTGCGGCGCGGGGGTGAAGGACTGGAGCTTTGGCTTCGGGATATAGCTTGAGATGAATGGAACCATCGACTTGAGCATGGGAAACGAGCGTGGGAAAATGTGCATGTGGGAAATACGAATAGAGCCATTGGATCCGACGTCGTTTGTATTATCTGAAGACCTGCAGCTTGAGGATCTATCTATCTTGCAGGTGGCTCAAATACATCGTACGTATGTCCTATGTTGGATAATAGCGCGCACTGCGTAATCATAATACGTGATTACATATTCACTTTAAATCCAAGATATGTATTGCATTCTAGCTCACCTCTTCATAAGTCACTTCAGTCCTTTTCATGGCGCTGCCGCTGGGTGTGATTCCCCTCGATTGAGGAGGAGCTCGTGACATTCCACGAGGCGGTTGGAAGACTGTTTGACTGGGGTCACTGAAAGCGTTGTGTGACTTAAGAATCTTAATTACTCACCAGGTGATTATCGTCATCCTTCTTGCTGGCCTCATCCAATTCTGCGATACCAGGCTTCGAGCACAAAAATAAGTGCGATTTTTCGGGCTTTCAAGTCTTAATCCGTTGCAATGATAGTCGGCGCGAGATACTTGTCCTGATAATGCCTATGACATTCCGGATCTGAGGCTTGTCCTGGTTTGGCTCATTGCTAGTGGTGTCCGACCGACGCCGGAAGGAAACTCGACAGGGTCCGTAGTATAGCCTTTTCCTCGGTACTATTGGCATTCCAAACGGACCCGTCAAAGAGGGCACTTCATCGAGTATTAATGGTGATGTTTTCCTTCTAGTTGCCGGAGACGTAGGCTTGAGCTTCGGTGGTTGCCATTCAGCGTCTGGACTAGCGAGAGCATGGAATACTAAATCTTCCCCATCTGTGACAAACTGAGAACTCGAGATATAGTTGTTGTTATCAAGAATGTTGCCTTTGTAGACGAAGTCAATGTCGTGAGGGTCTAGGATTATTCGTGGCAGGCCTTTTGATATCTTGTTTATTCTCTAAGTATAATCGCATTTCAAGGCCCAGATTCTGGCACCCGGAGATATGTGGCAATCTTGCTCCTTTCCATCTAGAGTCTTCACAACGATTTTGACGGGTGGAAAGGGTAGTCGAGGTACTGGTTGAGGGGGAGGTACAGGAAGGAAGGAGACACAGGTGAATGTGTCGTCTTTGGTCACCCCGCACTCTCTGAGTGTCTTGTGGCTATTGTGAGGTATCAATCGGCCAGAGTGCACGAAATTGAACTGCGCTTCTGGAAGCTTGAGCCTGTCCCGCACACGTTCCTTCACCTGTTCGATCGTTGATTCTGAGTCAATCTGGAAGACAAGAGTCTTGAATAGCCCGGCGTTACGGACGAAGACTTGAGTTCGACCGATAGCGATGTTAGCCGCCGGCGCATCACCTTGTCTTGACGGAGCAGTGTGGTAAGTTGACGCTTGCGTGCTGCTACTGACTTCGAAACAGCTAACTTGGAAGCTTGGCGTTTGTGGCGTCAAGTTCGAGCTCAGAGATGCTGCCGCACTGTCAACGAAGCGACGGATTGTGAAGTGCAGATCAGTCCGAACGTTTGTCCGGTCTTCCTCTGAGTGGTCTCCAGGTTTGGCTAGTCCCATGGCTAGGACGTCCTCTTGTTGCTGTAAGATGGCGGGCAGTTTGCTTTGTAATTCTCGTAAATGCTCTGCCATTTCTGCTTCAATGCGTAGTGCCGCAGCGTTCACTGCACAGACGTCCAATTGAATCTTGTTCGTCGAGGTCCTGACGGCACGAAGATTGTACCTGGAGAAACTCGGTCATTTGCTAGACATTGCTATACTAAGCAGATCAACTTACTCGTTTGCCACACATATTGCGATGTTGAGAGTCATCTTGCGCTCCAGCAACTCTTTCCTGAGATCCGCTATGGTCTTTTCTTTGAATGTCCACTTCGCTTTGCGCCAAGCTCCAGGAGGAGCTTTGGGCTCAGGGGCTTTGAAGGTTCCGATGACGGCGGTGATCTCCTTAAATATTTCCATGCTCTCTTTGAGCGTTCTTGATAGACCGTCCGACATGACTTGCTCCACGGCTGCTGCTGAGGATACCTCATCCTGGAGAACAGCCTGAAGAGTCCCCAAGACGAGATAGAAGCCCTCTAGATCGGACGAGAGTGTGAGGATTTGGTGATGAGCACCGCGGAAGCAATCGACAGCATTATGAAGAGTTTGACATGTCTTATATGCCGTGGAGGCTAGGGTTATGACAGATGAAGCGACACCGATGGCTTCAGCCATTTTCAGCAGATCTGGCCCTGAAATAATCCTGTGTGCACGTATCCGTTCTCCTAATCACTTACTGCCCTGTGACAGAATTCATTAAACAGAGCATTGCTTAATCCGAATCACTACCTCCCCAAATGTCGCTCCGGTCCTAGAGGGTGAGCAGCGCCGCTAGATATATCACCCGCACTGGGCGAGGTGAGGGTGAGGCGCAGCTCAAGGCACCCGTCCGAGCTCTGTAGCCCTCGGTTGGACTTGCGCAGGGCCAAGGGGCATTTTTTTGACCCCCGAGACCCCTTCCTCCAACACCCTTCACCTAGAGCTACGCCTTCTTCCACGTCGCCGAGCCAACGTCGAAATCAAGATCCGCTGATCTGGGAGTGCTTTTCCGAACCTCTGCGCTTCGTATGCGTTAGAATGGTGCCTCCTAAGACGAGTAAGCCAACTACAGCAGTTCCATATTGCATCCCGAGAATTCATTGGCCTGTCCTATCCGCGCGAGGCATTTTCTCGTCGTCGTTTTACGAAAACGAGCTACGAGTCGGACGCCTTTTGAACATCTATTCTCCGTCACTCAGGGGAACTATGAATAGCTTTCGTCACTCCTGCTTTGGCTCCTATACGTTCTAGTTGTTAATTATGCTACCCCAATTGACCCTGCTCTCGCCTGCTCTAGTATTGCGGATTGTAGGCGCAAAGTGCAGGTAGCAAGCTCGGAGCTTACTCGGGGCTGTCGAGCCATCGCCAGAAGGGATGGTTTGGCAATCTGTTGGATCCATGCACGGCTGATAATCTCAGGGGGCTGACAGGAGAGTACAAAGCGTGCCGTTCCTCATAGACAGTCGATGGGAGTCTGTCCAGCAGATCCCGGTCTTGCTTTGACTTGCGTTTTGCTCGACATCCACTCATACGCATCGTCCCACCAATTGAAGAAAGGCTCGTAGTGTCTTTGCCCGTATTGATGATGCGCACTGTGCCTCTTGCTGCTTGCTGCCCAGCCCTTCGGCAGGATTTTGTCATATCCCCATACCTGATCCATCCCCGAGTGTATGTCCACTAACAGCCACACAAATATTGGCACAAATAGCGTCCTCGTGAGCACATGGCTCCTAATGATATTAAGCGAGAAGTTCGCGAGCAGCACTAGCCCGAGCCGCTCAACTATGTCTAGCTGATTCGTGATTTGTGGATTTATGTCGCCATGTTTGTGGTGAACGCTGTGGATTTTGCTGAGGAGAGGCAGTTCGTGCAACGCGAGGTGGAAGAGGAAGAAGACAGCGTCATAGATGAAGATGCTGGTCGCGAGCTGGAGGACGAGCTGCCGGCTCGTGGGTGGGAGAAGAGGCAACGCACGCTGCGTTTGGAATGGGGAGGATGAGGTGAAATTGTGGAGTATGGGTGCGAGGAAATTGCCACGCATTGAGACCGAACTTGGGTCGTAATTGCCGGAGACTGCCATATCCACCACTGAGACACCTCCGACCTTTTTTTATCATTGTGAGGTCCATTATAAGCAGCGGTGTTATGTACGTGATCCCTTCTCTTACGCGCTTTGAGGGACGACGCAGCTTCGGAATCGGCTTGGGTGTGTCTCGGCTTTCGTCCTTGAGCACAGCCAGCCGCAATTGCGGATTGCGTGCGTATCTGTACGTGTATGAGACCTCGATGATGGCGTATATGAGGACTGTCCAGACGGTCTCAAAGACGGACGATTTGTAAAAGGAGGAGATGAGCAGGTTGGTGTAGATCAGGTCAAGCGAAGGCTGGTAGACTTGGGGAAAGGCGAAGGCGCTTCATAGCAGCAGGCCGAGAACGAGACGCGGCCAAAGGGCAGAAGACGACTTCATACATAGATTCGAGGTGGCCATTATTGCGATACTAGGACAGACATTGACGCAGGAGCTGTGAACGTTTGACAGCCGTTGCGCCAAATGCAGAGGCTTTGAGGGAATATGTACACGAAGCAACTCGGCAGAGAAAAGATTAGAACTAGAACTACGTCATCTCTTCGAGCGCTAATCGACGCCGCGTCTTCACGCGTAGCATCATGCTATCAGCCATCAAACATCCGTCGTCCTTCACGTTCATCTTCAGGGGAGAAGGGATGCCACGTCCATTACCGCAATGTTCGATATCCAACTCCGGTCTCTCAAAGATAACATTTTCGATCCTTGCTGCCGATACGTTCCCCAGTGCATCTCTCCGCTGCTGATCACCGCTGCCGCTTTCTTCGCTGGCCTGCTGTCTTGCTATTATGCAACAGGACAGCAGAAAACCCTGTCTCTAACCTTCTGGACCTTCAACCGAGCCCTGGATTGCCTGGATGGCGCCTTGGCCCGTCATAGAGGGGTTGCTTCGGACCTCGGAGGATTCGCAGATTTGCTAGGAGACTTTATTGTTTACTCCTTACTACCCCTGGCCGTCGCCCATGGATCTGATGATACCAATTCCACTTGGCGAGCTGTTGCGGTTCTCGAGGCAACCTTTCACGTCAACAACTTCATTCTCTTCTACATTGCAGCTGTAGCCGAGAAGAGGCAGGCGAAGGATGGGAAGACATCAGAGTTGACAAGCGTGATGATGCGGCCTGCGCTCATTGAGGGTATGGAAAGCGCCTCGTTGTTCACTTTGATGCTCGCGCTTCCAAGCGAGGTCCGAATCCTGAGCTGGACGATGGCAGGGTTGGTCTGCATCGGGATCATGCAACGTACAATCTGGGTCGCTGGTGCCTTGGGACGCTGATGAGGGGGCATGTGGAGATCGACGTCCCACGAAGGTGGCTCGAGGTCTTACGAGATACCACAAGATGCCAGGAGATGATTCCTCATCCAGCACAGCCAGCGAAGACTGGGCAAAAGTTCGCTTCCAAATGATCTAGTAACATTACGCCTTTTTTCTAACTAGCTGTATCCAAAAAATGCACGGTACGTCATACCCCACAGGTCCATCCCGCTTGAACAAAATATGGAGAAGCCGGTCTATGCACTCATTGAAACAACATATTCGAGATCTCGTAAATACGGCCTGACTGGTGCGAAAGGGTCATGGAGAAGGGTCAATTCAATGAGCAACTCGACGCCGAGAACAACGATGGTAGAGAGGAGCAGCCTACGACGGACGATCAAGTCAGCAAGCTTGTATCGAGACCAAAGGTGCCCATCTGGCGCAGCACTCTGTCCGTGGTCCTGCTATTCCTAAACTACTTCCTGGCCCAGTACGACAAATTCATACTCTCATACTTCCAGACAGAGGTTATCACTTCCTTGAACTTGTCCGAGTCAGGCTACGGCATCTTGTCTGGCTATGCAACGGGCATTGTGTATGCTCTCCTCGCTCTACCTACCGCCTATATCGCGGACTACACTGGGGCTCGAGTATGGGTCCTGACCATTGCTGCGATCTGGTGGAGTCTTTGCGCTATCTTCCAAGGATTGAGCCACAACTTCTGGCAGATTTTATTGGCGAGGATTGGGATGGGCATTGGCCAAGCTCCAGTGGAGGCGCTGAGTGTAAGTCTGATCAGCGACCTGATGGGCAAGGAATATGTGTTCTTCGGTGAAAGGTGCGACACATTTCCACGAAGGCTTCGTATTTCCACTCGTTGACGTAAATCCAGCGTGCTTTATGTTGGCGTCTACATCGGAGAAGCGGTCTCGGGCCAGATCGCTGTTGCTTTTGCAAACACCGATACGCCTTGGAACACCGCACTCATCGCCATCGGCATTGTTGGCATCGTTATCGCTATCATGATCCGCCTCTTTGTAAGAGAGCCTAGACGCCAGACTTCTTTGATCGACCAAGACCCCCCCAACCGATTTGGCCAACATGAGAACCGCACCTCATCGAGGACCAAGACGTCTTTTGCCTATGGAGACGCTCGTGCGACTTTTAGCTACCTGTCCCGCATGCGGTCTTTCTGGTTACTTGTTATCTCTGCATCATTCCGCCAGCTCGCTGGTAACGTCTTTGGTTACTACATGCCCACATATCTCTCTGACTTATACCCTGGCTATCCCGACATACTGTCAAAGTATGGGATCATCGTTGGTGTCGTGGGTTCCGTGGCCGTGCTCCTTGGCGGGCTACTCACCTCTGCATTCTGGTCGCGTACAAAGACACTACCGCTATATTTGGTCGGGGTTGGAGGCATGGTCTCTAGTATCTTTGTCTTACTGATGCTGTTCTCTCGTGCTGCCGAAGGCGGCAGTCAGGGTTCCGGCATTAGAGTCTTATATGGCACGATGTCTGCAGCGTATTTGACCGCAGAACTCTGGCTAGGTGCCATCAACAGCCTCATAGTACTCCTACTGCCTCCGCGATATAAGACTTTCGGACTCGCCATCTGGGATGCAATCCAGGTCCTCATCTATTCGACAGGACCAGAAATCATCGGACTATCGTTGCGCAATGTGGACGCCAGCAGCCAACAGTATCTGGTTGGCACGAGGATCGCTCTGGCTGTCATAATAGTTGTCGGATACTGGCTTGCGGGCCTTGGCTTCCTGCTCTCTGTCCCTCTCGTCAAACAAGACTTAGCAGGGAATTTTGTGCAGGGCAGGTTGGGCACAGGAAGGAGATCTGGGTTTGCTACTTTTGGTGTAATCATTATCGTGATGGTTGTCGTTCTCTTTGTGGTCAGCATTGTGTATAGGGCCTGAAGAATCAAATGCACCATTTTCGAAGCCTCTTTCATGTGTGTTGTTTGACATGAAGACTTTCATTGGTCCCGACGAAAACACATGTCCGCATGGGACGACGCTCACATGCGAGCGATGCTCGAGCTTGCGGGGAAAGAGCACTCGAATTGAGTAGGTTTTTGAGCAGTCGCATCCCCATGTGTCGATCTACTGTGATTGCATTGTCCTTTAATCACCGGATTGCGAGACTGGTTGCCGGCGGACCGCACCTCTGGTGTCCGTATCGATGTCAGGCGGTCCAGGTGGTCCGTTGATGGAGGACAGTCAGTCATCAGAAGCTACCAGTGCCTTATCAGCTGCAAGGCTGTATTAGCTATGTGTGCCCCCTACCATGATTAATTGAAGAGGAAACGACTCTTGCTGCTGCTCATCTTTCATATTTTAATGGGGCGACGGGACGGCGAGGTCCGATATCAAGAATGAAGAAGTGTTCAGAAGGTCGAACCATTAACAGATTTGAGTACCAGATATCAAAAGGACGCGACCACCGCGCTTACAGGAGCATGTCCCCCCAAACTACACCATCCTCAAGACATCATAGCGGAGATGAGGCCGCAGGCCCAAAAACACCCTTCTTCTGCAACGCCTGCACAAACATCTGCGCATTTCCGTCAATGGTAGTGAGCTCGTCGCT
>JAABUP010009115.1_pt1 | contig 12344 bp, 12 predicted proteins | sample 5559201 | NCBI WGS metagenome assembly JAABUP01 (sample SAMN10711887, study PRJNA513373) | rock metagenome | isolation source: Antarctica rocks | place: Antarctica | reverse complement strand
CATTTGACAACATTTGGATCACTGAGGTTGGATAGACTCTAGACGCTTTGGGTTTACTGGCAACGCTATTCACCATCTCAAGCTGTCCGGCAGTCATCGGCATCAGCATCTAGATCTTCTCATTGTTCTAGTAAAGCTACGCATAAGTCACTATCGTCTTGTGTGCTCGTTCACAAGAATGGCTCTACCCTATAATGTCAAATTGAGATTTCGTCAGCGGCCCACATGATATCCGAGAGCCAAAGAGAAACGCATCGAGTGTTCCCCCCAATCATCCGTTCAAGGCCTAGGATCAATCTTCCAAGGGTCCTATATCGGGTATCGGCCTTCAAAGTTTTCGGTGTCAGCATTTTCTCTTCCACTACGTCGAATCACTCACCCCTTTGGCACCACCAGCTGATCATCCGATTCCTCCCTCCCCTTCGCCCTAAGATACCCATATTTATACTACACCCACGAAATCAGCATTCCCCCTCCAACCCCAATTTCACACAAAAAAGGGAAAACAACTCACCGTCCAAAAACTAACCGTATCCCTCCACGCCTCCCCCCTGAGCGTCTTCCCCCCATCCCAATAAAGATTCCGCAACCACCTACTCAACCTCGGATAATCATGTCTGATCATCTTCAAATTGCACATGAAGATATTATAATACGCCACATCGAACCTGATCAACGTGGTATACAACCTCACATCCGCCTCCGTGATAAACTCCCCAAAAAGATACGGCGCATGCCCCTCCTCCCCCAAATGCTTCTCCAACCGATCCAAACTCTCAAACAACGGCATCAGATTAGCTTCATACGCCTCCTGCGTACTCGCAAAACCCGTCTTATACACCCCATTATTCACAGTGTTGTATACCCACTCATTCATCTCATCAATCTCGCCCCTCAAATGCTCCGGATAAAAACCCCCGCCGGGACGATTCCCCTCCCTCAATTCCTCCGGCAACAGCGCATCAAACTCCGTATAAAACATCCTGATAATCTCACTACTCTCATTACTCACAATCGTCTCGCGCTTCTTGTCCCACAGCGCCGGCACCAGAAACCGTCCCTCATACTCGGGATCCGCTTTCCGATACAACTGACTCAGACTCGTAAAGCCATACAGCGGATCTTTGGGCGCGGAGCCGTGTTTTCCGGTGAAGAGCCAGCCGTCGCGCGTGAGGGCGAAGTCGCAGAGGATGAGCTGGATGATGGAGTCGAGGCCTTTGAGGGAGCGGACGAGGTTCGTGCGGTGGGCCCAGGGGCAGCCGAGGTTGATGTAGAGGGCGTAGCGGTCTTTTTCGGGGGGGAATTGGGCGCCTGGAGAGCTGGAGATGAAAGATCGAAATTGGCTGGGTTTGCGCCGGAATTGGCCATCGACGTCGGCGTGTTTGTGGATGGGAGCCTGGATATAGTGTCTTAGTTTGGTAGTCGGTTTTTGTAAGAGAAGGTAGGATGGTACTTTTTCTGGCATTTCGATTATCTACCGGTCTATCTTATAGATTTTCTGAAGATTTGCTCGGATACAGAATTGATTCTTTTTGAAAGACACGAGATTTGGTTTGAACCGCAAGAACGTCTACGGAAATGACAAATCTGAAAAAACCCTCGGGCACATGGAAGCAGCGAGGTGGGATGAAGCTTCCCGGAAACCCCGGATGACAAAGGTTGACAAAGGGAACACTCAGCTATGTCCTCTGGTGATTAACGATAGGGATATTACATACATCCTTGACCTGGAGTAACAGAATAAAACATTACCATCTAGCTTTTTCGATCACCATGATCCTGCCTTCCCCTGAATTGCAACAAAGGCTTGCTTTTCACACTTCCATAATCTGCAGCGCGAAAGTCCATGGACCATATCAATCGCGCCAGCGTCAAGCTCATTTCCAAATAGGCTAAAGACTTACCCACGCAGCTCCTTGGTCCCAGAAGGAACGGCGCAAATGCTGGATGATCTTTCCCAACTGATGTTGAAGGGAAGTACATGCCTTGGAATGAATTCGGTGAGATTGCAGATGGTGAGGTAGGGAATATTGTATTCGCGCGGGAGGTGGGAAAGTAATCGAATTTAGGCTTCTTGAGCGTGGGTTCGGCAGTGCTTTTCGCCATGAAGCGATCCGGGTCGAAACCGTCTGGGTCCGTGAAGTAACTAGGATTGTGGTGGAGGGCGTAAAGGTCTACCGCTACTTCATAGCCTTCCGGAATGTGTTGTCCGTCGATTGTAGCACCTCCGGCGCATACTTCGCGCCAAAGGGGCCCAGGCGTCGGGGGTACAAGCCGCATTGCTTCGTCGAGGCATGCTCTGAGGTAGTGACACGATGCGAGGAGTGGCCCTTGTTGAATAGAATCGAGGGTTGGGAACGTGGTGCGAACCTCGTCTCTAAGTTTCTCGTAGGGAATATCATCACGGCTGAGGTAGATCATAACAGATGAGAGAGCCGTAGAAATGGGTTGACCGCCTGGATGCACCATTCAGTCAGCTCGAAGTTGTGGCATTCGTATCATTGACCTCACCAGCTAAGATCATCAAATTCGCCTCGTCCCAGACTTCAAAACTCGCAAGCTTGTCTCCCGTCTTTGCATCATGAGCTGCGATGAGCGTAGATACAAGGTCACTCCGCTCGTCATGCTTTTCCAAAGAAACAGCGCTTTCATTGGAGTATTTGGCCAAGAGTTCTGATACCCGATTTGCTTCGTCCCCGAGGGTTTGGAATATCCACCTAAAAGGCCTTCGCCAGCGGGCGGAGTCATCTTCCAATAGCCAAGGAAAGGCTATCTTGAGGTCGCTCAAGCGGGTGTTCTTGACGATAGTCGTGGCCAGCCAGCGGAGCTCGTGCTTTGCGATAAGATCAAACGTCTTACCGTATGTGAGGTCGGAGATTATGTCCAGTGTCACAAACATTGCTAAGCATACGTGTCAGAACCTTCACTTTGTATCTGGCCTTATTCACTCACTCCATGAAGTCATACACTGCGGGGCTGACCAGCCATTCATGTTCGACAGAGGCCACCCCGATCTTGTAGTCTCAAGAATGGACTCGCATAAATGGCTAATGTGCCCGAGAATTATTGAATCATAGGAAGAAATAGCGGAGACGTTGAAAGCTTGGCCTATGATACGTCGCTTCCGCCCATGTGTCTCCTTATCGACGCAATTATAAATATTGACAGAAGTTGTGAAAGGCTGATGAGGTACATAACCCTTCGACTTCTGGGTGTTTTTCCCGTGGCCATAGATATCTGTAAGTGAAGTTAGAGACCGTAGCAATGGTAATCCAGGTGATAGACACACCTCTCAAGGCCTCTGGTGTGCAGTATATGAGCCGATCAGGAGAGTATCGAATGACGGGACCTAGAAGCATATGGGTACTATGTCAAGGATTGAACAGAGTTGAGGACAGTCCCGGACCACCAACCGTACTTGGCGTGACACTTGTGGATGCTCAAATGGACATCATCACGGTACGCATGGAACAGGGCATAGAAAGGAGTAACGCGGGCCCATAATGGTCCAGGGTATTGTGCCAACGGGTGGAACTCGACGTTGTACACAACAATTACAACGATATAACTTGTACACAACCATAGAATGCCGACTAGCAGACTTGAAAACCAGATGCTAATATGGACCGACACCATAACCTCCATCTGAGCCTTCAGCCTTAGATCACCCACATTAGAAGGGAAAGAACCGATTTAGATGACGTATGGGTTTGGACTGTAACCACCAGAGAAGGTAACATGAATGGTGAAGGTCACTGTCTAGCACGCTTCTAATATTTTGATCGCATGAAAAGGTAAGCTCAAAGAACACAGTCCCAACATCAAGCTTCTAGGGAACCAGGCGTAATCCCGACAGTGCAAGGTCATCAGCCGAAGCGCTCTTGCTATGAGCGCTGTATGGCATCGACATGCCATTCTATTGGACACTGGAGATGCGCTGATTAGCTTCAAGGGCCGTGTGGCAGTAATTGAAAAGACGTCAGCCTCGGCAAATTTGGAGTACAATCTCGCTAATGCGACCGATCAGGGATTGGTAGATAGCTCAGGAAAGCGATGTGATTCTTCCACGTCCAACGTGTAGCTGGATTGACGTGAAGGTCTTCAAGAAGCGCGAGTCACATAGTGAAGCGGCTGATGCGGTAAAGGGGGTTAGTCGCCGTGCACCTGACTGAGCATCTTCCGGCCATATGCTTTAAGCGTGGGATGCGTCCGAACCGGGTTGAGATATATGGATTGAGGGATGATCTGTGCACGATGAGTCTGGGCTTCCTCTGTAACCATTCACTAAGGATAAAGATTGCCCAAGCTCAAGGCTTGGCCTTTAGATACCAGCCGCTTCTTTCATGTATTCAGATCATAGTATACAGGGTAGAAGCTTGATGATACAAATAGGAATAATGCAAGATTGAATCTTCCTGCAAGCAAGAGCGCATAATGTGGAAAAGAGAACAGCACAAAACTGTTACACGATGACTTGAGGAACTAAGACATCCTGATCGGCCTGGAAGACATATCGGCAGATGGTCATGAGCTCTATATCAAGTTGCCTGGACGGAGAATTGACATGCTCGTTGGTGATATGTCTTCGAGTGGCCAATTGCGTCGGTCTCGGCGGTGAAACATGAGTTGTTTTCGAGGCAGCGAGGGACGAGGTACCTCACTAATGCAGGCTACTGCAGGTCTAGCCTGTTGAAAGTCGCCGGTCGCCCAGGAGCCCAAGGGGAAGCGTGTCCGGCTGGATTGGGCAAGCCAATGCGTCCGATGATGGCGGTTTGTTGATCATGAAGTTGTCCCACAGGTGGCGTGGGTGGATGTATGGACTCTGTTGGTGCGTGCTCCGCATGCGACGATGGCTGTTCGAAGCGACTGGAAAATTGGCACCCTCGTTCTCTATTCATTCCCTTGGTTGGTACACCATGCTGGCTCTGGTCAGGATCTTCTGCCATTACCAACGTATGGAATTCTGCAAACCATGGCTGGTAGAAGAAATCTATTTATTCCCGTGTTTCGCAAGATTGAGGGTCTTAACCCTTTACGCTCTAGTCCTCGATAGCGTTTTGGCCAGCCAATCAAAATCATCCAGAGGGGCTGGAAACGACCCACATCGTCACTAGCGGTAGCGCTAAGTGGAGCATCTCCCCCGCGCAAACATCAACCTCTCGCCTCCTTCCTTTTGTTCCACCCCATCAGTTCAACGCCTTCTCTTCTTTACTCTTTCATCACCTACACACTCTTCTTCCACTGCGTGCGTCGATTCAACCTCGACTCTCGCGATCCATTCAATAAGCAGAGTCCCGATCGAGCAACGAGCAATTCCCCTTTGTTGCTTTCCCGCCCGAGGACAGCCGCCGCTCGCACTTGCACAGCCCGGGCCAAGTACCTGCTCCCCACTCCACCATCAACATCCTTCTTCACCACATAATCCTCCTGCATCGTGGCAGCCATGTCGGCCTACTACTACGGCCCTCAGCACCACCAGCTGTCATCCTCATCTTCACACTCGTCCTCGTCGCATAATCAATCGCATAATCACCACGGTGGCCGATCGAGGAGAGCTCCCCGTCTCTCGGCATCCCAAAACTCACACCGACAATTCCGTGGGGTCCGAAGCATGAAGGAATTGACGGAGAGTCAATCGACATCGGCATTCCGTGCGCGGTTCGAGGCCGGAAGGTCGTTCGATCTAGATGATGACTTGGAGTTTTGTCCGGGGCTGCTGACGGAGGACGACGTAAGTGTTCATCAAAGATCTAGATCGAGTCCAGACGAAAGCTGCGACCATGTGCTCATTTCATGAATAGTTGCAATCTATTCACTCCTCGTCATCCGATGGATCACTCTCAAGCGGCTCACCACAGTCATCCCCCTTCCAGCCAAACATCCAACCTCAACAGCAAGCGACGCCAAGCTTTTCTCTTTCATCTGCTGCCTCCAACAACTCCTACAACCCCGTGACAGGTTACCAGTCAAACAACAACCAGCAGATGAAAATCCACCAACCTTCTGCACTACGCACGCGCAATGCTATCCCGATAGTGAACCCCAACACCGGCATGCGCCTGCCCTCCCCTCCATCGTCGATTTCGCCTGCCATGATGCAGCAACAGACCTACCAGCGCCAGTGGTAGCGCAGTCGCAGATCCGGAATGCTGCGCTTCGTTTCTGACGACCGTCTGTTGCATCATTTGTATCCTCTGGCCGGCGCCACACTCTTTCATACCCAATAGCTGTACTCCTTGTCGTCGTCATCGCTATAAACATTGATACCCCCGCATGGACGACCTCCGGATCGGCTTTCTCGACAAAATACCCTGTTTTTGAGTATGGTGTTCTCTGGGCCTGACTATAGATACGATGTGTCATGAGCGATTGTCTAAACGACGCTGCAAAATTTCCGAAGATGCGATCTGACTTTCAATGTTGCATGGCGTGTGTGGTGATTTGATGATAAACGGTTTGAGTTTGCATGGAAACGGATGGATTAGCGATCAAGAAAACGATTTTTATCACTGCAGGCATGCGGGGCTGGAAAGCGATCAGGAAAGCGCGAGTCATTGGTACTGGAGATATGGGAACTGGGTGTGGGAGCAAAATACCATGTTCATATTACGGGGGTGGCTGGTGTTTCCATGTTGACGAAAGAAATTCTCATGACTGCACATATTTTGGCACTACTCGTCGTATGGGCTAATGCTTACAAGATTCATTCAAAACGCCTTTTTGTATCATATGACAATAGATTATCTACTCTCAAGTCTATGTTTCTTGAGAATCTCGTAATCGACCTGAGAAATCAAACCGAACAGCTGCACCATTTTACCTCAGCCAACGGGAATCAAAGCTGTTATAATCGAAGACCCTTTACTAAAGTCTCTGCCTTGAAGAGTGTGTCTAGAAGCCACAACCCATGGATCTCTAAGCCACGAAAACGTAGGACCATGGTACCAGGGAGGGCCACTTTGATCAATTCTAATAAAAACAAATGATTTAGGATTGCTTCCTTCATATCCATGAGAAGACTCAAAGCACATCAACAACCCATCATCCTCAGAAAACAAATCTACCTCTCTCCCCATTCAAGCCTCCTTCAAAACACAATCACCGCCCAAAAGCGATGAATTTCGCTCGCCGCAGAGCGAACACATGGCCCGAACGCTCATCCTCAGTCCCAAACTACTCGGGCCCCTTGTTGTACCTCGACGTTTCTCATTGGGTCGAACACCATCGTGCCCACACTCTTTACCGTGTTAAGAGGTGTACGAGCGCAAATACCACCCTGCGGGCATTGTTCGCGGCGATATGGCTTGAGATGAAGAACAATTGGCGTGATATCGAGGCTCCCATGCCCACCTCAGCCTGCAGCCTAGCGACCGGGTTTCAACTAGTTGCCTTGCTTTGATATCTCTTCGGAATGGAACAGCGAGTGGATGCTTGACCTCCGCATCCTCTTCTCTTCGTCTGCGACTAAATCGTATGAACTCTGTACACGCCTGATGATCTCAGACGCATCCAATGTCCCTTCACCCATCCTCGATCAAACGCCCCAAAGCCACTCCCTTCGTCCTCGACGGGCTTCCCTTCCGTGATCTTCTCCCATTAGTCATACCAACTAGACGTTCTCTGTTATCAGTCCGCCCAATCAATCCGCTTCTTGCCATCGGGTTGCCAGAAAGGCCCAAGCCTTGCCCGCTGCCCAGATTCTCGAAGCGCTCATTGACTGCGACACTGCTTCGACTACGAGGCGTGGCCAATCCAGATGTCTTGCTGGCGTGGGAACTACTTGAGGAGTCGGACGTGTCGAGATCGTCAGCAGCGTCATCCACGGAGCCGAGCTCGAAGTTGTCGCTTGTGGGTCCCTCTTCAAGTACGCGCTCGTAATTTCCAAGATTGTTCTTGGATCGAAGGAATGGTATCTTCCCCGCAAAGAAATTTCGTTTTCGGGGAGAGCTGCCTCCACGCCTTGATGGGGATGTGAATCGGCCGTAGATACGCTGACGGCGATTACGGCCGAGAAGCAGATAGATGGCGACAACAAGGATTAGGACGAAGAGTAGGAATCCGGGGATGCGGCGAGGAGAGGAGGCTCGAAGAATAGTGTCATGCCAATGATCGTCTTTGCCGCCGCTGGTTGCGTTGGTTGGATGCATGGTGGCTTTGGAGCCGGCATATTGAAAGTCGGGCGGTATACCTTCTACGTTGCTGCCGAATCCGACGGGAAGTGCATCTTCGTTCGACGGAGGTATTTGGCTGGATGCATAGAGGACCATCTTTCCGAGTGTCCAGCTCACCTCTGTATTATCGATTTTGTCGACGGCTTGAAAAGATGCTGTAAATCCCTTTTCCTTTGCATTGTCCAAAACAGTCTTGGTGCCATTGTGCTTGGCGTCTGGAACCTTTTCCAATCCTACCCTTGGAATCCCGATGCCTTCGTGTAGGATATTGATTAGCCAGCTGGCCTTGAAGCACACTTCTATCGCAGTCTTTTCGTCGACTTTTTTGCCCCATTTCTTGCTGTCGATCCCGTTGTTGATGACACCCCAATCCTGGCTACAAAAGTCACTGACCCGCTTCTGGTAGGTATTAAAGTCGTAAGCCTTGTCCTTGTTTTTCTCCTGGAATATCTCGTGAGTAGTATGCCAGTACTCACTAACACCAACAAAGTGGTTGACATCGAAGTCAATCGCTGGTACATGAACCCCATTCAGGAGGCATGGGTCGTCCTCGCAGATGTGATCCTTCTCTAATAAAGGCAGCGTCTTTGAGAGACATGCATCAAATTGACCAGTCCCATTCAAATAAGGAACCTGCCCATTGACTTCTTTCGAACCGGGCAAAAAGACGTCACCTTTGGTCGTGGTGCTCAAGCCAACAGGGAGACATGGGTCTTGGAGAATCTTTGTATCAATTGCGCCGCTAGCCTTCTGTAAAGCTTCAATGTAGCGTTTTCGCGCCTCATTGACTCCAAATCCAAGCCAAGTAGTTGTGAAGACCTTGTATTCGGCCGGCGTCCCATCTACCGTCCTCATTCGCATTACTTTCAAATCGTTTGCATGGCGCTCGGCTTCGGTTGCGTTGGGCGCAAAAGCAATCTGCGCCGATGCACCTCCCATATCCAAGAAACCAAAGGTGGGATGATCGTTCCCATTTGCGTGCGCTTTTGGCGAGTCAAAGCCTCCAATAAGATAGTTTGCTGCAACCCATCCGTAAAGACCTTCAACTTCTCCCGGGATGACCTTGATATACACATCGCAGTCTGGCAATTGGAATTTGGTATGCGACCTAGTGTACGAACAAATCTCTTTTAAGAGGCCGGTTCGCTGATCGTCTGGCAACAAGCGCATACCAGCCGTTGCAAGTAGAAAAACCGGTGTCTCTTCGAGAACATCGTCTGGAATGATTGTTTGGGCTTTCTTGAAAAGTTTCTCTAGGTGGTCTGGGCCCACTCGATCAGGATTCTCACCAAAGGTGGATATGCCTAGATGATATGAGTAGGGTTCCTATGCGTACGACATAGAGAAGCAAAGCGGACCTGGATGTATCTTCTTTGTCCATTTGCTCTTGGTCTCTAATACTGGAAGTGATTGTAGCTGCTTCGATCCGGCCTCTTCACGCGCGGTCTCGCTATTAAGCCACCTGTAGATATGCATACGCGTACCCTGGATGCTATCAGATCCGCAGGACGATGACAGTGGGTAGCTTGACTTACCGATGAGCCTGCATCGAATATGATTCCATACTGCCCTAAGGGATCGGTGCGTCAGATAGAGCATTTTGAAGAATGGGACTGGCGGGAGGTACATTGGGGAAACCTTTCAAAAACGTTGGAAGACATCGCGTCGATGAAAGTAATCCAGAGCTCCCACCTATTATCAAAGACCAGCCATCCATAGCCAAAGACGAATCATAACGAATGACTAAAGAGAAGAATTGAGAACGTGAGGACGAAAGTGAGCAGTACCGTACGAGCTTTCCAACTCTTAGATGGGACCGTCCGCCATAAGGAGCAATCCTCGGATGAGGCTGAAAAGGACGAAAATAGCATGATTAAGCGGGATGACGTTTGAGCGAATCATCTTCCGCCGCCTCAGAGACACTAACCACTTCAAGAAGTCATAAGGCTGAACCTCGAATTGTTGACGGAGGGTCGGTTGCAAAAGTCGTGGCCGATGTCTTGACATAGCCTTTCTAGCTGCATAAGGTCTCTAGGATCATAGAAGCCTTTCAAAAATCTAGAAAAATTCAGGCATTGTCATAGGCTTCATTACTATAGTTCTTAAAAGTTTGAAGCAATATCGAGACGATTTGGTTGATTTGTTACGCTTGTAAAAGTTGGGAGTTCTTTCGCGCTACCGGCCACGACTTATGCAACCGACCCTCGGACATTCGAGAATCAGAGCCTTGCAGCCTTTCCTACATTCAAGTTTGACGGGCTCAACAGTGTATGACTGAGGGCTTCGACTCCATAAGCTCAGTATTCTTCAGGTTGTATCTAGCAAGATGAGTACTAAAACTTCCTTCGACGTCCTGCCTACAGAAATAGCGTAAGTGACTAACCCACTATTCCTTGCTCTGCTTGGGTCAATTTCTTACGAATGAGGCTCAGGAGTTGTATCTGTGACCTCTTGAAGCAGTCAGAAGTATGCAATCTGGCCCTTGCAAAAAAGTCATTATATCAACTTGTCCGACCAATTCTTTACCGTCACCCAAGTATCACCACTTACCCATCCCTGATTTTATTCTCTCGCACCATTTCTCAGGCGACATACATGGGGAAAGTCGACCGGAAATGGTCGGAGCAAGAATCATTGGATCAATCACGGACCTTGAATCTTACGCTCGATCCCACAAAGAACAATGGCCAGCCCTTACCAGCAGTGATGATCTCCCGCACGATCCAAGCCATTGTGAGACGATGCCCTAGGCTAGCCATCACTCTATGCTTTGCACACTGTCAGTGCAGATTGTCTCCTGTCGCGGCTCTCGAGACCGAGACTTTCCCAGGGGTTACCAGACTGATTCTCTATGTGGGAAAGAAAGATCCAGAGGACATTCCTATCAACGACAGAGAAGTGAAAACTTGCCAACCAAACGCCAGATTTTGGCGGCCCTTTGTCAATGGTATGACATTTCCAGATTGTACCAGCCTCGAAATCCGCCATTATTGGGCAACAACACCACCTTGTGATGCGAATCTCGATCTGATGAAGCAATTTCCCGCTCGTGACATCTATAGCAGAAACGCGCTTGCTGGCAGGGGATCATATGGTCGTCAGGCGCTTTTTACAGAGTCAATTGGTAGTCCAGACGGTCTTAGAAAGTTTGAGAGCATCACATTGGAATGTCCTCCTGAAATCAATTCCCCATTACTCATGCAGCTTCTTGGTAATCCCAACGCCGTGGCTTCAAATCTAACAAGCCTTGAACTCCGATTTTGCAACCTCAGCTATGAGACGTACTCACTGCTCCTGTATCATGCACCTCCTAACATCAGACGACTAGTGCTACTTTGTTGCTACAAACAAGACGTTCGCTATCGTGAAGCGGACCCTGAGGAAATTCCACACTTGTGTCCATTGGTACGGAAATTCAGCCGGAATCTGGTCCATCTAGAATATGGTGCTTCGACGGTCTGCCGCGAATTGTTTCTCGACGAAGTAGAGATGCATGCATTGGAGCATAATGGTATAGAGACCGGGCTTGGTACAGACGGGGGCGCTGGGGACAAAGACTTTGCAAAATTAGATGGGCACGCCATACGCGAGACGGTACAGGATTGCCGCAAGCAGAAGAGGATGAAGTGTCGTAACGATCGAGTCAAACAGGCCATGGACGCAGCGAAATCATCGGCCAGCTCTGAATCAATTTCACGCTCTCTCTTCGGTGGTAATAACGCTAGCACTGCGAATCAGAACGCCGCCAAAGCCCAGAGAGATACTGAAGCCCTGCTAGACGAGGAAGAGGGGCGACGGACCCGATTGGTAGAAGGGTCAAAGACTCCCTGGTTCAGACGTATCGTGGCTTATCGTGGCCTATGCAACCCTACCGATACATGGGAAGAGATTCAGATCGCCGCTGAAATGGAAGAAAAAGGGATAGAATGGGTCCTGGCAAGTAAGTCCACACTTTCTCTAGGAGTCTTCTTCATACATGTCTGACATTCATTACAGATAAGCAACTCAAATTAGCAAGTCAGCATTCAAATGGCAAACCTGTGATTGACCTCGACTTGGATGAGGCTTTCCACGAACATTACATTCTCAAATCCGGGAAGATTGAATCATAAGCTATTGCTTACGACAGCTCTGATGCGGGTTTGATGAGCTATGAGCTATGAGCTATGAGCT
>JAABUP010009113.1_pt1 | contig 12345 bp, 17 predicted proteins | sample 5559201 | NCBI WGS metagenome assembly JAABUP01 (sample SAMN10711887, study PRJNA513373) | rock metagenome | isolation source: Antarctica rocks | place: Antarctica | reverse complement strand
CACGCAAAGTCACAACCTGCGAGAGCAAATTTGGTAGTGGAAAGCCCGAGCAATGATGTAGGTGTTGTGCCTGGTGCAGCAGCCAGTGCTCCATCTGCGTGAGTTGTATGGGTGGCAGCAGGTGGACATCTCAGGCCCCAGGGCAGCATGCAAACCATAAATCAGTCAAAGAAAAGTTTACGCTTTTCAGCGATCATGACAGGAGCTTCCTAAGGCGGCAGCCCGGAGCTATGACCATAGGCCATAGCCCAAAGGGAAAGGACAACTCCTGAACCCCCTAAACCAGTCACACAACAGAAAAAAAACTCAAGTAAAAGGAGTTGCAAAGTTGGTCTCCATCAGGAATGAGCAACACAGCAGCCTATTCAGCCCAGGATATAGTGAACCTCAAGGACATCAGGCCATATTGTTCTAGTCACAGCAAACGCTCACATTACTAGTTGGTTCAAAACGTGACAGTCTTTACTCTGTCAAACGCATAATGTGAAGCCCTGGTAAGCCACACATGTGAGCAGGAAGTTGCAAAGTTATCTCTCAGCATGCTTCCTACAGGCTAAGCCTTATGACATCTGGTGCCCTGCATCATAGTGCACCGTCACAGTGGCAATATTTATAATGCATGTGTCAAATGCGTTTTGGTGGTTCCCAATGCCATGGACATGTATACACACAAAGCAATAAAAAAAACTTGCTGCTGCTGATGTAAACCTGGAGCAACAATTTGCATAAAACTTGGTATCTGACCTAGTCTGAAATAAACATCTGCTGATGCATCAGCATGTTCAAACTGAAGCTATTCAGGACATCAAATGCCACAGCAGCAACTGTGACTGCGAATCGAGCGCCTGAAGCGTGTGAGGCCACTATATGCGGGGCATCAACCATCTTTGCTATGTGTTTCTGCGGGAAGAGTTTGTTTGTACGTCGCACATGACCTGCAAGCCTGAGCTGTGACCCACCACACTAGCCAGCTGAACAGATAGTTTATTTGTGGACGTGCTGTCTGCTGGTAAGCCAGAGTGGTAATTCAAAAACATCGATTGCTGAGCTACTGTTCTAGAGTCATGAGGATCTCTATAGTACCTGGCCTCCTTGCATAGCAGAACTGTATTCAGCGCAGGAAACATGTCTACTATGTTGGCAACACCTTGCTCAGTGATGTCATTGCAGTCTACAAGGTATAAAGTGGACACAGATGGTTGCTTCTGCACTGATTCTCCAGTGAAATCCATTGATTTACCAATGACCAGGGTAGTCAGGTATGGCATTGGCAGCAGATGCGTCCAGTATGTCAATTCTTGGTCTGGCGGCATACGCCAGAGGCTGAGGAACGTGATCCTTGCTTGACCACTGGACAGCGCTTCCATTGCCCTACAACCCATTTGGCCACAGTCTTGCAACTCCAGCCTTAAAGACTGTGGCGTCTTCAATTTGCCCAGTATCCTTGCATCACTTTCTGTCATAGTTTCAACCCTGACACTGAGCACCGTCAGCGCTGATGCCTTGTTGAGTGCAGCATAGGTGTCAAGAGACCAGGAGCTGCTGGCCAGTGTAACACTTCTCAAGGTTGCCTGGTTGCTCAGAATGACACTGGCACATGATACATCAGGTCGCTGGCATTGCAATGCAAGGTCGCGCAGCTGACTAAGGTTTGCCAGCTGTGCAAAGCAGGGGTAATATCCCAAGCTGATCTCCAATGTCAAGTGAAGCTTCCTGAGGCCCCCAAACTGTGCAATGCAGCAGAGCATGTGAGGCAGTACTGGTGTTGGTCGAAACCAGAGCTGGTCAGGATTTTCACGCACACATAAAGTCTGCAGTGACTGATTGGCTTGCTGCAAATTTGAGTAATTCAGGCTCACATAGTTGCCCCTGGAGGATGGTCTCGGCCCGACGATGCTGGCTGACAAGGCCGGCACAGGATGGAGTTCCAGCTTGTGCAGAACTGGTGCAAGCTCTTTCAAATACAAATACCCAACTGAATGTCGGACTGATGGATCATTGGCTATGCTGACTCGTGTCACAATGCCTTGTGCACCAAGTTGCAGGGCTGCTTGACAGACTCCTTTAGCTGTAGTAGCGTCCAGATTGACCCATGTCAGGTCTAGTGTTACTGCCAGCTTGCAATTTGCTCCCTCATAACCCTGTGCACAAGCCAAGATGTCATCAGCTGCTTAAGCAGGCCTAAGACTTGATGCAGGTGTCCTTGATTTGACGTTCTTACCTGATCTGCAAGACCTTGGAGGAACTTCAGGCAAGCTGTAGGGACTAGCGGCTGGTACGGTTGTATGATGAAGCATGCGTTTGGGTACTGGTGGGAACGCTGCTGAGCAATCTGGAACAGCTGTCCAACTCCAGCCCAGTGGCCAGTGTTTTGCTCTGCACTTATCACAAGCTGTGCCTTTGTAAAGGACCTGATGGCTACAGCCCAGGAGCTTGCCACGCCACGAAGTTGCCAGCAGAACTCCTCGCTGCTCCTGTTTAGGACCATGTGGACAACTTCTGTAGGTAAGTCGTTCCATCCCTGCACTGCGCAACCTCGTCTGTCATCTCGAGACAGCGAAAACTGACAGCAGATCTCTACCGAACGTGAAAGTCCAGTCGTACCTTATACGCCGACATGTCTACAGGCACTACAGACAAGCAGCCAATGAAGAGGATGGGCAACAGTGGTGTCAGGCAGAAGCGTGCTATAGCGTGCGCAACGCAAATCTCGCTACATGAAAGCCGGCTTGCAATTTGTGCACGTTGTGTCTTTGTGATTTCGTCATCAGACGGTTGCTGATCTGGTAACGACTACGCAGGCTGTAATGAATGTCGGCTGACGTCGGATTGCCCAAGGTGCATGCCTGGGGAACGCATTGCTCGATGCAGCTTCTCGTGCACGTCAAATGATTTGTAAGACCGATGGCTTCGCAGGCAGGCACAGACGCCCTATGACTCATGACATGCCTTGCCCTTAGTAGCTGTCTTGGTCGCATCGGGCGTCATATCGCCCGTGTGCGGACCTCATACTACGGTGCGTCAGTGATAAATCAGAGGGTGTCACGGCTCCGGTGCAAGCAGGAAGCATTGCGCCTTTTGCAGCTACGCATCAATAAAGTTCGCCAGGAGTGTACACACCCGAGCGTCTGAAGTGCTTGCATGCACAGCGCGGGCTCTTCTTGCCTTTTCACCAATGCAGCAACACATGTGTGTAGTTTCCGAGCCCGAAGAGCCAAGCCAAGGGTGCTGGTCAGCTGTAGTTCAGGACGCACAAAAGACCTTGCCGCTGCAGCGCTGGTGTCCTCCATGGGTCTCTATGTCACAGCACAGACCGCATTACCCGTCTATGCCAGCCCGATCAATGTCAGGTACTAGTTGCTCAGACCAGCTGTAACTACTGAGTTCTTGATGGTCAGGACCTGGCTGACCATTGCTGGCATTGCAGGGTCCAAACTGAGCACACAGTGTCTGTCAAACGTGCATTGCTTGAAGACTTGTTGATGAAGGAGATGGGCACCAGGCAAGCTCTCCTCTTTTGTTGCCTGCAAGCAGATCACCTCTTCAGCAAAGTTGGTGGTGAACCTGCTGTGTTCCAGCAAACTGCTCATGCATGAGGCACATATGTGCGTGCGTATACAATTTGTCTGCAAAGTGGAGATCCCCAAGATCTTCTTCTGCCTTGAGCAGGCTGAAGTCATTGTCAGATGATGACTTGATGCTCGTCCTGGAGCAAGTGCATGGCGGCACATTTCCATTATCCTTGACAGCGCCCAGCTTGCGTAATGCTGATGACAACACCACCCTCAGTGCTCCTTCCAGCAACCCCTCTTCCAGCTCCAGCAATGCATCACCCACTCAAGGCCCACTGACAGACAGACAAGCCTCCCACGGCCTTGCATCTTCAAGCTCTGGATCAGCTGCAAAGGATGACAAACCTGTGCCTGCGGCACAGTCCCTGTCTGCCCCTGTGACTGGTGCAAAGCTGCCAGATGCACCTGTGGGACAGCAAGCAAAGGATGCTACTGATAAGCTGCCTAGCTTGGATGAAAGGTTGCAGCAGGCAAAGGGCAAGCTCCCGGATGTGGCTCGCATGAGGCAGGAGGCAAAGGCAGCTGCTGATGCCTTGCCTGACACTTGGCAGCAGCAGAACTTCCGCCTGCAGGCCTTCACCAGACCTCTCATGCAGCGCCTGCAGGGTGAGCCCCTCTTCTTCCTGCCTGACTGGCTCACGCAAGTAGTGCAAGCATATTGCTCGTCCCCTTCATGCACATTGGGTGTGTCTCATCTTATATCTGCCAAACAGCCTGCTATCAGGGATCTGTCCAAACGCAGAGCTTTCACAAGCTTTCATGTCAGTTTCACATGGTGCAAAGCTGAGGTGAGGTTGACTGAACGGCTGTTGCAGGTTCTCCAAGCACGCCACAGGCCAGCAAGCCAGCGCTTGAGGCCCAGCAGCCACAAGCAAGAGCTGCACAAGCTTCACCTAGCAGCAGCTTGCTGTCTGGGCAGCAGCCACTGTCAAGCCAGGAACCAAGCACCAGCCAGCAACAAACTGCTGATGACACTCTGCAGCAAGACGCACCTAGCGAAGGCACAGCATCGCCAGCTGAGGTTGAGCAGGAGGCAGAGGCAAGCAATGCTGGTGGGCAAGAGGTTTCTGCTGCTGAGCTAAACAGCAGAGAAGCAGCGTCAGATAGCAGCCAGGCAGCTGCCAGTGGAACACCTGCAGCTGCTCCAAGGGCAACTGGGCTCACAAGGGATGGCCCTGCTGAGGAGGGCAGTGAAAGGCAGCCCCTTGGTAGAAAGGAGGGCAGTGAAAGGCAGCCCCTTGATAGAAAGGAGGGCAGTGAAAGGCAGCTCTTTGGCAGTAAGGAGCAGCAAGGTGTCACAGATGAGGATGAAGATGCAACCACCAGGATGTTGCAGTCAGCAGGTAGAGGCAAATCGCATCTGCTGACACAGACTGAATTGTTACTACGCCTGTGGTCATGCGTTAGCTGCTCATGAGGCACTTTCAGCTATTGGCATGCCAATAACCTCTGTTCATCGCAATGTTGCATGAGGTTGAGTTCATCAGGCATATGCTTGCTTCAACCTTTACCAACACAACCAATGGGCTCTCCAATTGATTGGCAAGATTCGTCATCATGGGATTATCCTTGGCCCACATGTCATATGCATTGTTGATCAGCATCAGCTTACGATGAGTAGCTTCTCATACTGCTGCTTGCTGGTGATGCTGTAGGTGTGGCATTGCCATCATCAGCCAGTAGTCCAAGCACATCTGCTGGAGGGTCAGCAGCCCAGCCTGCCCAAGTTGGCAGCAGGAATGACCCTACTGTGGCATCATACCTTGGTGAGTCATGTGCCAATCCCTCTTGGCATGGTCAAAACAGTTGCATGAAATGGCATGACTGGGCAAAACTGAGTGACACGGGACAGATGCTGTGTGCACAGAGTACATTTGGAAGCAGAACTGTATATAAAGCAATTGCACTAGATGTGCTTGATGTCATTGGAGTTGACATGAGATATGCGGTGGGTTGAGGATTTGCTTGGTACAGGTGCTATCTGGAGGCGCACCTTACCACAGCTGCTATTTCTGGCATCAGTAACAATATTCAGCACCCTGGTGGCCAGCTTGGCACAGAACACAGCTGCAAGGCTCAAGCTGCCGCCGGTTGCACAGCCAGCACAGGGCCCCATCAAAGCAGCTGATGATGCCAGTCAGAATGGCCACATTCTCACAGGCTTGGCAGCTGCAAATCAGGCTGTATGGATGAGACTGTCGGACCTGGTGGGCAGGAGTAAATCAGGCGCAACTGAGTCTGCAGAGGGTGCGAGTCAAGACTCTGTACCACAGCAGCTCAGCCTGCCTTCTGATCAATCAGCTGCTGGCCTGTTGCCTAACAGGGCCCAACAGCATGAACAGCATACTAATGGCAAAGGTAACTGGGCTGGCAATGGGCATCTACCAGTGCTGGATGAGTGGGGCAGGGCAGTTATTCAGTTTCAAGCCCCAGACCATGTGAGCAGTCAGGACCAGAGACACCAAGCAGACAATTCTCCTGAGCAGAGTGCAGGGTCTGGTCCTGGACCCATACTCTGGGTGCGCAATGACCCTGAAGCACAGTCTGGCATTGACCAGGTTGCCAATGCTGCAGACCAAAAAATACTTTGGCGCCGGGGTCATACTGATGATCAGAGTACTGAAACGGCTCCTACAGAGGCCGCTGTTGTGCCAGTCAGATTGAGACGCTCCCGCTTACATAGGCATGATGTCAGTGTTGAGAGTCTTCTGGACAATGTAGAATAGATGAGTATTGTAGTAGCTACGGATCTATATGTTGTTCTGATGTATGTCAGTAAGTGTTGATTGAGTGTGTGAGCCAGTGAAAGTCAAGTAGATGTGAACTCGCACTTTTGGTAGATGCAGATAGAAATGGAAAATACATGTACAAACAGTACTTTGCAAGCCGCTAACAGTGATTTTGGTGTCAACCACTTCAGTATGAAAGGGTGAGCCGCAGCTGTCTGCTGTGGTGCACAACACCCCACTTGTGGCTGTCTGTAGTACAGACTCTGTACTGCGTTGCTGACTTATCAAAAGGGGGGGGAGGTAAGCTGATGTGTATTGTAAGCAGTTAAGACCAGCAATGCTGACCGCAAGCAAAGTCCATTCCATATCATTGGCCAGGCAGTCAGCCTACTACAAAGTTTGTCAATGCACATCAGCCAGTTCAGGTACTACCTTCCGGTACCTCATGAGAGTCTTAAGGTCAGATTTGTGAAACGCAGTGAAGATGTACAATTCATTGACAGAAGAAACTCGCTCTGCCCAGCAGAGGTATACTGTTGGAAAAACAGCTCTCATTTAAAGCGGTTTGCAAAGAAGGTGGGAATGGCAGCGACTTTCCCAGGGATGAACGCTGGTCACAGGAATGCAGCGTGGCAGCAGCCCAGTCCAACAGCTTGAGCTCAGCTACAAAGTTTGTTTAATCTGATTTGACCTGAAGGCTACTGGTCAGACCAGCAATCAAGAGCCATTGCTCAACATATGTTCTCAAATCACCATCAGAGGCAACATCTATGCATAATGCCGCACAAGCGCTTTGTCAAAAGAGCAGGAATTGGCGCTTGCAATTTACAGATTCGAGAGGCAGGCATGGGGCAGGGTCAAGATTCCTGTTGCGATGACCGTTTGAAGCCAAGATTGAGGCGTTTCATGGCTGCTAGGCCGCCTGCCATGCCTTCTTTCACACGCTCACTGGCAGTTGCTGTTGCAGCAGTAGCCCGAGCTGCTGCATCATTAGCACCAAATCTGTGCAGACACCAACAAACTTGGTCTGTAAAACATATGCTGATAATCACTAGCCACGTCAAACACTGCTTCAAAGTACAACTGCAGCACAGTCAGTATACATTCCACCATGTTATGCTTTGACGGCCAGGAGCAACAAGCATGACATGACAGCCATGTGTGACAGCTGTAGATCGGCCAGATCTGTGCAACCCAGGTCATGTATGAGTGCGCACCTGAACCTTGTGGCCAGCTCTTGGGTTTGCGTGGAGGCACGCAGTTGCTCTTCAGTGGGGTCCAGCCTGCTGGGGGAGGCAGTGGTGACAGGGCCTAGCCCTGATGCTGGCAGAGTGGTGCTGGGAGCAGGGCGGGGCACAGCAGAGGCTGCTGGTGGCGCTGCAGGGCGGGCTCCTGTCCCTGCAAGCCACATTTGACATGTGACAATAATAATGATAATAATAATAATAGTAATAGCAAAAATGATGATAAATTTGCTTTCCAGCTCATGATGAGCTAGGTACGTGTGGGACATCTGACATGTGACTTCTGTCAAGCTATGCTTCTGGAAAGCTTTGTGATTACCCTACTGTCCCCAGGCGTTTCTGAGTTAGATTGCTGTATGGATGACGTTTCTGAATGTAAATTGACGTTTTGGGATTGGGAAGAGCTGAAAAACATCCCTGCAATGTAGAGCTGCGTTTTCAATGTCCACAGGTGTTTCTGAGTTTCAAATTCTAGTGTATGGATGACGTTTCTGATTCCAAATTGACATTTTGGGATTGGGAAGAGCTGTTGCTCTCAATGCAGCGCTGGCTTGCGTCATGTCCACCTGATGACAACCTGATTGTTCACGTTATTGAGTGACTGATGCTCAACGTGACCTTGGCTGAAGCCTGATCTACATATGTAGAGGATCTATCAAGACGATGTTCAGACCCCAGCCATGCAGATGAGTGAACACAGGATGAGGAGTGAGCAGGGTCTAGCTTCCAACTCTGTCTCTGCGGTGTTGTTCTTGCGCGTGTGCTAAAGGATCAGAAAGGCATACCAGCTGTGGCAGGGGGTTGCTGTGTTGGGGGGCGGGGGAATTGCACTGGGGCTGGGGCTGGGCGGCCCACCCTCTTGTTGAAGGCATCAATGCACTGCTGCTGCTCTGATCGCTTCATTGCCTGCAGTGCAGCACAACTTACATACAGAATACTCAGCACAACTTACATACAGAATACTCAGCACAACTTACATACAGGGTACTCAGCACAGCTTGCATACAGGCTACTGCATGTATCTCAGGGTGTCAGGTACAGAACAGTGGATGTGTTCACTGGTCTGGACTTGGCATGGCTTTGGCCATGGTGCTGAACACAATGCGTACACGATTTGGTGTAGCACAGAACTGAGGTAGCAAACTCCAGGGCACATCTGTCACTTGCTGATAGCGGTACAGGAGCAGATGGTGAATGCGATGTTTTCCTGCAAGTGTCCTGACAGAGTCTGTTGAGTTGGCAACAACCTGCCGCCGCATCACTATGATGCAGCAAGTTTTCATTTGCAAGTGGCCAGCAATAGTCTGCAGCTTTGCACTGCCACAGCAACAAGCTTGCTGATCATCACACTCAAAAGGGTCAGGAGGCACAGACAGAAGATTGCGCACTATGTTCAATGCATGCATACAAGTACACTACAGGCCATGCTCTAAAGCTCACTGCAGACAAACCAGAGTGGACACAAAGCACACCTTCAGGTCAATGATGCGTTGATAGTCGGGCAGGGTGCCAGAGGGCATGAGGGTGAAGAAGTTGTCGGCTAGGGTGTCAGGGCGGCTGCCCACCACCTTGAGCAGGGCCTCAGCTCGCCCCAGTTCCCTGGTGATCCAGCTGGAGAAGCCTGCTGGCCCAGCCTGTCCCTCCTCACCCTTGCTCTTGCCTGCATCACCATACTCAACTTTCGCTACTTGAAATGCAAACTGCATGACCATACTCAACCTTAGCTGACTTGAGACATAGACTGCATCACCATGCTCAACTTTTGGTGCTTTAAAAGGTGAATTGCATCACCATACTCAACTTTTGCTGACTTGGAAGGTGAAGTCCATCACCGTATTCAGCTTTTGCTGACTTGAAAGGTGAAGTGCATCATCATACTCAACTTTTGCTGACTTGAAAGGTGAGCTGCGTCATCATACTCAACTTTTGCTACTTTGAAAGGTGAACTGCATTGCCATTCTCAACCTTAGGTGACTTGAAAGGCAAACTGCATGGCCATACTCACCTTTTGCTGCTTTGAAAGGTGAGTGCCTCTCATTTGACCATAACAGGCTATGTTGATGATGCAAGGCAAGTTTCCATTGAAGCAAAGCATCCTGATTGACCGTGGAGTGGGGCAGAGGTATGGCAAGCACAGAGAGAGTATGGGTACATGTAGCGCTACATGTGGGGAATTGCATGACTTCTGGGGTGGGGCAAAAGGAGGACCAGCCAGGGAGAGTATGGGTACATGTAGCGCTATGTGTGGGGAATTGCATGACCTCTGGGGTGGGGCAAAGGGAGGGCAAGCAGAGGGGGGAGGGGGTTATACCTGCAGCAGGCAGGTCCAGCAGGAGGCCCTTGATGGCTTGGGTGTCCAGTAGCAGCTGCTGGCTGCCAGCCTCCCCAATCTTGCGACACCTGTACACCAGCTCTAAACAGTTGCTAGCTGTTATCTCTGCCTTCATTACTGTTGTTTTCGAATTCTCATATCACTTTTTCTCGTTTTGACAAAGTTCAACAAAGTTCAAAAAAATCTTGGGACAGGATTTTGGCACATCTCACAAACAGGCACAGTTGACCCTCCTGGTGAGTGGTTGCTGCGGTTGACCTGACCAGAGCATATGGGTGTTTGAAGATCATAGGTAAGTTATGGCAGGTGAAGCATGTGGCAGCGCAGAATTTAGTCCACCAAAAGTGGGACTCAAAAGCATCCTGAAAGCAGGAGAGGCATTACAAGAATGAGTCAAGCAGGTTTGCTGTGGAATCTCAGTGAGGGTTTTTGGAAGCAAGCAAGCATACCTGAAGATGTACTCATAGAATCGTGGAGTGAATGAGTTGGCCAGCTTGTCACAGAAGAAGCGGAAGTAGTTGCCATTCAGGGCTGCCCCAATTTTGGGCCCTATCTGCCCCAAAACCTTGCTGAAGACATTCACAAACTCGCTCTGATCTCCCACCTGTAATCATAGGCAGCAAAACAACACTGAGCAATAAGCAATGCTGCACTGTTTCTGGTGATGCAGCCCAGCAGATCAGAGACAAAGCGTTGAACAGCATCACGGCTACTGACAGAGGTAAAGCTACAAATGTCCTATTTGTCATGCATGCTGGCACTTTCAGCTTGAAATGTAGTAGAAGCAAGCCTGGGCTGGCATTTGATTGGTTGCAAAGTTGACCAGATGGGGACAGAAGCTGACCAGGTGGGGACAGAAGTCAACCAATTGGGGACAGAAGCCAACTAGTTGGGGACAGAAGCCTCTGCATTTGAGCATGATCCACCACCACCATTAGACCACCATCAAGAAAGCGTGCTGAGTGAGAAGCTTACTGTTTCCAGGGTTGCCCAAGGCACGCGTGTCATCTGCTGCAGTGCTGTGTCGAGGCGTGTCTCTACAGCCAGTATCAGCACTGTCAAGCATGCTGTGGTGACTGCCTGGAACTGGTCCTCTTCTTCACTCACATCCACCTGCACATTGTGGACGAGATGATGAGATAGCCTTGCTGTAAAGTACTGCGACATGTGCATAATGTCGAACTGTCTCAACTCCTCTGCAGCCAACTCTGCAGAAACACGGCATGGGCCAGGGTAAGTCTAGATGAAAGCGATTACCAGTTTGAATTTGATATCACTCCAAATCACTTTAGTCAACTTGATTGAGAATTGCAAAGGCGCTTAGCAACAGTATCCATGAAGCAACGCCTGCTGATCATCAGCTATTCTCTGCACAATCTCTGCACAGAGACACCATCTAATTCATACATACAGCAGCTGCGCAGCATCATGCACATTGAGTGGTCACATCACGAGCAACAGCAACAGCAACATGGAGATGTACGTGTGCTGGCATGAGCACACACCTGTTCTCCATAAGGTGGGTCCAACATTTTGGCCACGCTCCTCCCCAAGGAGCCCACAATCTCATTGCAATACTCGGCAGTGCTGACAATGGTGCACACGATAGGGATGTCATCATCAGGCATCTTGATCTGCCAGTCACTTGTCCCTGCTGAGGCTATGGCGTTGACTGACCCAGAGGCGGTCTTGGGCAGCCGTGCTATCAGCTTTCCAGAGTAGGCTCGCAGTACTCTCTGCAGGGTGACGTCACTTGTGAGAGTGGCAAGTTGGTTGCTGCAAGTGCTTGTGATACCATGGTCAGACTTGGCTGTTGCTGCTTTGCAAGGCTTTGTGAGGCTCTGCAGCTCTTGTGCAGGAGACCCACATTCCGAGCAAAGGCTGCATACTTGCAGCAATGCGTGTCATGCAAAATGCAAGTGACCTCAAGCACCCACTGCATTGACTGGTGCAGTGCAGTGAAGTGACTTGGGTCAGCACAGCACCTGGAAGGCATTGCAGAGCTGCAGCATAGCAGCTCCGGTGCTGACAAACTTGCTGCAGCGCGTCAGGCTGCGTTTGATGACAGCAAACAGCTCGCTGCTGGATTTGAGGACATTGGTCTGCTGGGCATCCTCCATGGGTTGCCAGGTCTCCTCCCTCACCAGCACGTCCATGGTCTCCCGCAGCTGCTTCTCCTCAGCATCCACATACACACTGTACACATATAACAAAGTTCAGCAGCCACATACACACTGTACACATGTAACAGCATTCAGCATCCACATACACACTGTACACACATAAACAAGCTCAGCATCCACATACACACTGTACACATATAAGAAAAATTGAGCATCCACATATACGCTGAACACATGAAACAAAGTCCAGCGTGGTGTTTGATGGCAAAGTGTAACATAACAGCCTCTGCCTCTCAACTCCTGCCAGGAATTTGCGAAGGGAAGGGGGGAGGGGGGGGGGGGGAC
>JAABUP010009110.1_pt1 | contig 12352 bp, 13 predicted proteins | sample 5559201 | NCBI WGS metagenome assembly JAABUP01 (sample SAMN10711887, study PRJNA513373) | rock metagenome | isolation source: Antarctica rocks | place: Antarctica | reverse complement strand
ATCGCCATTGGCATCTCGGGTACCCCCAGTGCCAGCTGCAGGGCCTAGCCCTGTGGCAGCTGAAAGCAGCACCCCCGGCTGAGCCAATGTTGCAACCTAATCTGAGCACTAAACTTGTGTACCAGTGGCTACATGATGACACCAGGCTGAGCGCATTGTTGCAATCTCCAACCTGAGCAAAGTGACACTTGACTCAAACATTGGCCTTGGTGTTTGTCATAACAGAAAAGGCATCTAGCTAGAACTACAGTGTTGACACAGTGGTAAGCACAAAGCTTCAGACATGCTGCTGCCAACCTGCAGTGTGAGTCATGTGGTACCAAACAGCAAATGCTGCCCTAGTGTGGAATTATGCCACTGCATACCGACTGCCACTGCAGGTCACACATAAGAACCGCAATTCCCTAGCACGGTTCTGCAATGCTGTATCAAACAACGGGCCGCCAATAGCACCTTTCACAGCCAGCTGTCTGGATCTCTTATACTCATCATACTGCCTCTCAAGTTGCCTCTGTCGCCTGGGATTGTCAGGAACATCTGGTTCACGCAAGTCAGTGAGCCAATCCTGCATAAGTTTCAGCTTGACTTGCAATGGTATTGCATGCTTAGCACCCTTTTTTATCACAGAATCCAAATGCTCTGCCTTGATGCAATACCTTGCTTCCACAAACACCAGCACCGCCTGGGCGTCCAGTTTGCCCAGCACAGCTCCATCAAATTCACAAAGTACCGAACCATCATCTCTGATGATCTCAGTAATCTGAAGCTGCACCGAGTCTTTGAGGTGCTTGGCCACTGCAGCTGTGACTTTCTGCTCATTGCCTATGCTTGAGTGCTTGGTCCACAAATCTTGATGGCGCTCCAACAGCACTGACGTGTTGGATAAATGCCTACTGATTTCGCCTATTTCATGAAACACCCGTTTGCCAAGCCAGTCTGACAGACCTGCTTGCTGCAGAGCCCGCTGCAGATCCAACGCTGAGAAATGATTGAAGAAGACATTGACTGTTACGCTTTCTCTGGCTGAAAGAAACTGAAAGATGCTGGGCAAAGCAGTGACTGTAAAGCGATTGAACATCAAGTTCAGGTGGAAGATAGGTGCGCTTGGTCGCCAGTCAGACTGCTCTAACCCTTACAGCAGACCCTGAACATCACTGTCCATGAGACTGAGACGAGTCAGATCCCACTCCAACGCCTGCAAAACAGTCAGTCAAGTGAGCAGAGCTAGCAGCTGATTTGCAGCTATTCGATGCTCATACCTTACTTTCTGCCAGTTCTTGCCCTCGTGACACCAAATCCTCGAAACTCGATTCATCTAACATGGCTGCTGGCCGATAGCAACCTTGCCTCAGATTTGCAGGCAAGCAGGAAGGCCCAGCTAAGGTGCGCGGACGGACCGATCTCCAGCAGCAACAGTGTTGATACCTGTGTTGATACCTCCAAAACTCTGTGCATACGCCGATGCTTCCTGTGCGCTTGCGCAAGGCTGTACATGCTACCGAATAGGCAGCGTTAACATGTGTCGTACATGACACTATCTGCGATCTTCCGACTGTTGCGTCAAAGCCAAGCAAGCGCACACAAGCAGCCTCGGAGACAATTGGGGGGGTTTACCGCCCCCCCCCCCCTCCCCCCCGCCCTTACCGAGTGTAGATGGTGATCATTTGAGGCTGCATTATCAAGTGCAAGGACATTCACGGCGGTGGTTGACATCATTTGGTGACTTGCACGCACAATTGGTGCTGTAATACAAATCTGACTGTCCAATCGCAATGCTTACATAGATGGAGGATCATAACGGAGACTGATCATATGCAAAAGTTGATATGGTTTGCTGGAGCGCTTTGCTAGCAGTACTGAACACTATTGTCAAGTGGTCCCCATCTCTCACCACATTTACATCAAGCACACAATGTACATACTACACACCACACCTGCCTTCCTTCACAGGCATCATTGAAATGCACACAGAACACACATGCTGCATGTCTCATACTTTGGCCTGCTTATCTCTGATGAGGTCTGCAATGATTTTGTTGGGGAGGACAGTGCGGCCCATGGGCAGTTGGGTCATGGGGGACAAAGCCTGTCCATCAGGGGAGGCTGCCAACCACTGCTCTATGGCATCCTTCTCATAAGTGTGACCATCACTTGCCACTACAGGCTCCCACATGATGTCATGAGTGATGGGGCATGTGAAGTTCCTCAGCTCGTTCTCAGTCAGGCCTTTGATGAGGCGCCTTGGGGGTCTCGTCTCAGGCCTGCGGGGCCGATCTTGAGGCTGCATGCCTGATGATTGGTACTGGTCACTTCTGTAGGCAGAGGACGGAGGGTTGGGGCCTACAGATGGGAAGTTAGAAGGCAGAGCTTGGTTGAGTGGAAAGGCAGGCTGGTTCCAGGAAGGGGTCATAGCAGGCTGTACAGCAAGGGCCGGGGGGGCGTTAACCCCCTGCTGCTGCTGCTGAGCCATCATGGACATCATCATCTGCTGCATCTGCATTTGCATTATCTGGGCCATTTGGCGGCTGTTATCACCGGCCATTGGCTGCTGCTGTTGCAGCTGCTGCAGCTCTTGATTGGCCCGTTGCAGATCAGCAAAGCTGTATGTCTGGTTGCCACCAGGTGCATCACCATGCTGCTGTGCCTGAAGCTGCTGTGGCGGCTGCTGCTGGGACTGCTGCTGAGTAGGCCGAGCATCTGCCCTGCCACGTGACTGCTTCCTATTATTGGCAGTGGCCACAGCCTGGTGCAAAGGGGGGAAGTGCAGGTCTTGGGGTGTAGGCTTGGTGGGTGCCTTGGGGGGTTGAGCAGGGAAGCCAGGAGGAGGCTGCCTTGCCCCTCTGGTAGGCTGACTAGGCTTCTGAGGACGACTCTGAGTGTTGCCCTCAGAGCTCATGGGGTACTGAGCATGCAATGGGTACCGAGACTCAGCCTGTGGTTGGTGCTTGTGGTAATCAGGGTGGGCGTGATCCTGAGGTCCATGGAAGTAGTCAGCATTTTGCTGCTGCCTCACACTCAGAGAGTGCTGGTGAGCATGAGTGTGAATTTGAGACTGCTTGAGTTTCAAGTGGTGCTCGCGAGGCTGCTCATACTGCTCAGGCTGATAGTCAAATTGAGACTTGGGCAGAGGCAGCTGCATGGGAGGACCCTCTGTGTGGTGTAGGTGACCGCTGGCAGGGTCCCCCCATGAGGCTTGGGGTGGATATGTGGGGGCTAGGTTTTCACTGGAGCCCTGGTTCACAGGCTCTGCAGCCTGCATAACCCCATGATCTGCTATCAGCATTCTATCTGTTGTCTTTTCGCTCCTATGATTCCTTCTGTTGGTTTATGCACGCAAGCGTCATGACATCCACGGCATGGCAATGCTGCAGCGAAATGGCATTGCATAGCAAACAATCAACCCTGATTGATCAAAACGCCAAGACATGTTGCAGAATGATCGTACACCTAGCTCCGCCAAATGCTGCAGAGCCTGTAGAGACCATGCAGCAATACATGCTGCAGATTTCATGCCTAGATGTTTCACCCCACCTTCTGTGCCTGCTTCTTGCCTCCTCGTTTCTTGCCCTGCTTGGCACCTGCATGTGCAGCCACAGCTGGCTGAGTCACCTCCTCCTATGGAGCAGCTTGCTGAGGCGCAGCTTTCTCTCTTTTAGTCTGTGCTGCAGCTGCTTGACCCTGCATGCTGGGAGTGTCCTGGCTACGCTGCTGTACCCCTGCCTGAAAAGCTGCTATGCCATGGGTCCGATGCCTCGTCGAGGAAGTCGTCTTCATCGTCCAGCGGCTGTGGGCCATGCTTCTTTGCCGCCTTTTGCCTCTGCAGCAAAGGCTGTGATTGTGATGATATGGGTGCTTTGTGTGTTTGCACATGTGTGTGATCCGCCAAAACATCAAGCTCATGGGAAGCTTTTGCTAGTGCTGTCAGAGATTGTTGTTGCTGCCATGCAGACAAAGTTGATGCTGACAAGCTCAAGCAACCACAAGCATAATTTGACGTGTGTTGAATGCCACATGGAGCTAAGTCAGTTGTGCCAGCATGGAGCAACATTCATGCCGGGAGCCCTTTGGTGTTTGATGACAAAACCCTTCAGCGCCACGACTTGGCGTTGTCATCAAAACAAACAAACTTGACACACCATGGAACAAAAATGTCTTTTGCTGTGAGATGTGACAGCTCACCTTCTTCTTCTTGGCACGCTTGACAGCTGCTCTTGCAGCCTTCTCTGCTGCAGCTTCCTTTTCAGCTGCCTCCTGCCTCAGCAGCACCTGAGCTGCTGCATCAGCTGCTGCGGCAGCTGCTGCAGCATCTGCTCTGGCTTGCAGCGTCTCCTCGTCCACCTCCTCTTCTTCATCTTCTTCTTCAGGCTGTGCCTGCCCATCATAGCAACATCAGATTTGAAGGATGCACGACTACACCACTCACAGATTGTCTGTTCAGGGACAAAGCATTCAGGTGTCAAAGTGGTGGGCTACAGTGTACAGGCTGCCGCAGACTTGTTTCAAGTCTCACTCCAGAATGCAAGGCAGAAACAGGAAGATTGCGCCTTCATGCTTGGAGAATAGCCCATGGGTGGGTTGTATGGGCCTGGCCTGGGGGTGTTCAAGGTATGCTGTACCTGCTCTGTATATCCCTCATCTACTTCCTTCTGTGCCTCATGATCACCATCAGGACGCAGCTCAGTGTCTTCATCATCATCAGTCCAGCCCTGGTTGGTGAAGCCATTGCCATGCACAGCTTGTGTCTGCTGCTGCTGCTGCTGCTGCTGTTGGCCTTGCTGGCGGGAAGCAGAGGAGGTGGGTTTGCCCCAGGGTGTTCGAGCTGGCTTTGACCTTCCAGATGATGGCCTTCCTGCAAGGGTGCGCAGTTCTGTGATGCCTAAAACAGCTCCCCAATGCAGACACGCATATTTTTTGTCCCCAAGCATCTCTGAGTCTAGAATACAAACACAAAAGTGTGGCAGGTGTGTGTTGTGCTCATGTAGTCACATCTGCTCACACTTCAGCATTGTCAACAACACAGAGATGCAGCAGATGTTTGGCAGACTCTGTGAGCTGGGCCTAGCTGCTGATTGAGCTGCCAGACATGCATGACATATATCTGGCCCACAAAAAGACAAAGCAGACAGGTTAGTGGTTAGATCCTCAAAGCAGTACAGCAACAGAGTCATCTGCTCTTGCGAACCTCATGCTGAAAGACTGCTGCATCAAGATCAGCAGTCCTGATGTTGAATGAAGAGTATATAAATGCACAGTATACGATGTTGCAGTTTGAATACAGCAGGCGGAACACAACTTGAGGAGCAGCCAATTCCCTGGAAGGCCTGAGATAAGGGCAAAGCTACCATCTTTACTGTCATCTGCCATCAATGGCATGTGCAGCATTGGTGCTTCAGTGTATGTTGAGACTTCTCAATCATGGTGTGTTGATTCCCAGGATGAGTTGCAAAGACAGTAAATGTAAACATATTGACTACATCAAAAAGTGAAGCCAAGACATGTGAGCGCTATAGCCATACCGACAACTTCAGTCCAACTAGCTTCAGCCCCAACGCCGCCCCTTGGGGGGGGGTTCATGACGCTGCATGAGGTGCCTGAGCTGCAGTCCGCTGCAGCCCGCTGCAGCATGTGCATCACTAGCTGGGTGACTTCTGAGGGGCTCTCAAAGGCTCTGTCAGCTGCAATCATCAAGTGTGCCCTTCGTCATCAGCCACAGTTGCACTGTCGTAGTCCAGGTGCAGCAGGTGTCGCACCACACACACCCTGCAAAACAGAAAAGACTAAAGCTTTCAGCGTCATGTTGATGAGAAGCCAAGTATCATCGAGGGTGTGTGCCCTTCGTCATCAGCCACAGTTGCACTGCCGTAGTCCAGGCGCAGCAGCTCTCGCACCACACTCACCCTGCAACAAAGAAAAGACTAAAGCTTTCAGTGTCATGTTGATGAGAAGCCAGGTGTTATATTGTGCTGCCCGGGTACTCAACCTGCAACATGCATTTAGCATGTTGCAGTACCACTTGATTGACAAAGGCTAGCCAGGGCTTGAAAAATAAGGCCTGTCAAGGTTGTTTACCAGCTAACAAAAGACCTGCGCAGTCCTCCATTGTTGCGCTGGCGTGGGTTAGACTAAACAGCTCCCGCACCACATTACCCCCAAAGTGATGATCTGGCTTTTGCCCATTCATCTCTTCTCCCCCCCAACTGCTTCAGCATGTGGCATAGAAACTTGCTCAACTAGGCTTGCTTGGATTGACAATCAGGGCAAAGTGTGATTGTCTGTCAGCATCACACAAGCTGCGCCCTGCATGTTGTTACTGTTGCGTGCCGACGTCGCCACTTCCACACTATAGACACTCTGATTGATGCACAGCACCTCATGCACTCAGTGGTTGCCAAAGCGAACGCGCAGATGATGTGTTGCAGCATGAGCTTGTTGAGAGTGGACAGAAGCGCCTGCACCGACAACACTGTGTACTGACAGCAATTCCTGGCAACATGTGTCGTCCTAAATGTCAACCTAATGCTCACATACCTCATGCAGAAATAAACGCAAAGAAAGAAAAGCTAAGAAAGAAAAGCTTTGATAGACAGAAAAAGGCAAGAAATGAAAAAAATAAAAGCTCAGAAAAGAAAGGAACAAAGCTCAGAAAAGCAAAGCAAGAAAAGCTGGGATTCTGATGACTGTGCACGAGGGGGCAATGCCTGCTTACACATTGTTGCAGTACACAAACTCAGACGCACGCTGGCCCTGCTTGATCATGGCCTGTTTTGTCAGCTCATCCACCTCCTGGACAGGTGCGGCCACAGCCAGATGCATGGGTGTCTTGCCAGAGTTGTCCACTGTAGTGAAGGATGCTGAGGCTGCAAGCAGGGCTGAAGCAGCATTCTGGCTGGCCCACCTTGCTGCATAATGCAGTGCAGTCCTGCCATCCTGTAAGCAACACACAAGACTCAGAGACAGGTGCGACCACAGCCAGGTGCAGGGGCGTCTTGCCCGAGTTGTCCACTGTGGTGAAGGATGCTGAGGCTGCAAGCAGGGCTGAGGCGGCGTTCTGACTGGCCCGTCTTGCTGCATAATGCAGTGCATTCCTGCCATCCTGTAACAAACACATAGAACTCAGAGCATGGCCATCTTGCTGCATGTTGCAGTGCAGTTCTGCCATCCTTTAAGAAACACATAAGATTCAGAGCATGGCCATCTTGCTGCATAATGCAGTGCACTTCAGCCATCCTGTAAGAAATACACAAGATTCAGAGCATGGCCATCTTGCTGCATAATGCAATGCAGTTCTGCCATCCTGTCACAAAAACACAAGCCTCAGAGCAATGTCATCTTGCTGCATAATGTAGTGCGGTCCTGCCATCCTGTAAGACACACAAAAGCTTCAGAGCCTGGCGGTAATATGTGCAACTTGTGTTCAGTATGCATGGTTGCAAATGCAGGCATGGTCAGAAACAGGCGCAGGAGCATCTTTTGCAGAAGATCCATACTGTTAATGGTAGCTGAGGTTGTGAGCAGGGCCAAGACAGCATCTTGTCTTGGCCGGGAAAGAAAATCAAAGAAACGACTACGCCTTTCAGTGCCAACCTAATGAGAAGCCAAGTAATATACCCGTGCTGCCCAGTTGTCTTGGCCACCTTGCTGTGCGTATCACAGTGCTCTGCGTCCAGTGCATGTCAACAGCGGTAGAACAGCTTTGGGTTGGTGGGTCTGCGTGAGAATGCAAGACTCTGAGGCTGCAAGCTGGGAGGGAATGGCAAGGAATGGTACATTCTGGCTGGCTGACCCTGATGTGCAATGCAGGGCATGTCTGTCATTCAACATGCACATGCAAGTGTTGCATCAGAAGGTTATGCAAGGTGATAGATCCATGCATAGGATTGGAGGATGGTGCAGGGGTTAGTCAAAGCAACAAAGGCTTGTGACACTCCAGGCTGCGCCGCTGCATGATGACACGCAGCGTATATGAAGCAAGATCTAATCGTGCACAGACACAATTAGCCAGCCCGGTCTTCAGTTCCAAACCAGCATCACACATTCTACCCTTGTTGAGTGACAAACGGCAAGTACAGAAAGACATTGTGCAGACTGCATTATGGCACAGCCACTTTGCCTGTCTGCACTCACAACTACAACATTAAAGCACAGCTACTGTGTCTGCCTGAACTCACCACATAGCTGCGCTTCTCCACGTCTGCTCCGAAACCAATGAGCAGCTGGATGACCCCCTCCTTGTCCTCTGAGGCGGCCATGTGGAGGGCAGTCAGGCCATCATGCACCCCCTCATTGATAGGGGTGCGCTTGTCTTGGAGGAGCACCCTGAGGGTGTTCAGCCCTTGGATGCAGCATCGTGGTGTGGCATGAACCCACCCTTGTCTTGGGCCTTGGGGTCTGCCCCCCTGCCCAGCAGAGTGACTACCACTTCCTGCACGCCATGCAGTTGTCATGTGCTGACTGCAAAAGCATGATGGCATGCAATTCGGTTTGAGCATCGATGGCAATGTGGGTAGTAGCAGGAGACTGTGCTTGTCCCGGAACACAGCCGTTGGGGTGGACCCCCCACGCCCAGGAGGGTGGCTAGCACTTCATGCAAGTCATCTAGCTGTTAGTTATTGGACAGTGTAAAATCATGATACTCTGCAGTCCACCACACCACTGAATGTGTGGCTTCACAAGGGGGCATTGATCTGCCCTAGTCCTGGCTTCATTCTCACAAGGGCAGCCCATCTGTGCACTGCCAGTGCAAATCAAAGCACTTTGTTCCTTGAGACAGTGCATGAGCAGTCTCTGCACTAAGTAGACCTTCAAAAGCCAGAGAATGCGCATAAGGCAGTTTTGCTGCTCCACCTGACTTGCTGAATCACTGTATCTTGTGCACTGATTGATAAAAAGCTGGTTATTAGTATCGTTATTATTACTGTTGTTGGTGTTGTTATCATTAGTATTGTTATTTTATCATCATCATCATCTTGATCAGATAAGGAGGCCTGTTCACACTCAACAGCAGACACTGCATGCTTGATATCGCCTCGTGGCTGGCTCAATGCAGAGGCTGGCTTCCCAGTATCTTTATGTCTCTGTGATATTGATCACACCAGCAATCAGGTCGTTTAATTCCCTACCGCAATGCTGTCAAACATTGGATATACCATACATGCCCTGGTCATAGCTGCAAAGGTTGGCTTAAATTTGTGCGGTCAGATGAGCACCACATGGATGCACTGTGTGTTGATGTGCTGACTGCCAAAACAGGACCTCATACTTGGGATAATTCAGGGTGTATATGCCTGACCCTAGCAGAAGACACATGCTTGATGAGTACACAACAAATACCAAAAAGAGCAAACAATGACTGGAAGGAATTGTGAAGGCGACAGGTTGATGAATGCATACTGAATGCAAGATTGAGCAAACAGTGTCTGGAAGGGATTGGGAATACGACATTTGGCATTTGTAGCTGTACCTGGTTGCCAGCAGTGGCAGCTTGGTGCAGGGGGGTGGTGCCGTCCCTGTTATGGGTGTCCACAGGGCACCCCATGCTGATGAGGGTGCTGACCAGCTGGGCCTGACCCCTGCTGGCTGCATAGGCCAGGGGGGTCATGCCTGCTGTGTTACGCACATTCACCCTGCCTCCGGCCTTCTGAAGCAGCTTGATGACCACCATGTTGCCACACGCAGCCGCCTGCAAAGGAGAGAATCTCTCAGGGTTTAGGGTTCATAACTATATTTTATAAACATGTAGAAATACAAGCAATATCTATAGCCGTCTGATGCGCTTTGTTGCGTTTTGTCATAGTCTGTTCAAGGTGATCTAGAAAGCAAGCATGCAGTCAAGACTACGCATGTATGTGTGGTTTCAAACTGGGATCTACCCCAAAGGAGTTAAGCAATGGAGCCTGCCTGCCAGCAATACATGGTTGGGCTGGATGGCAGACATTAGAGAAGGGATCATTTGCTTCTGAAGCTGTAAGGGCATGAGGATAGATGGTGCGATGCAATGGAATGGCCTGGCAGCTGCATGGCAGTCAACAGCACGTAATGCTCTGCAGGCTAATAATCAGCTCAGCCCTGCTATGAAGACCACTAGTGGGATCATAGGAACAGCATAGCCCCTGTATGTCAGTTTCAGGCCAAAGTGACATTGTTACAGCACTCAGCCCATTAACACCTATGCAGCATGTGAGTCACAGTCACCAAGCAATGTGATTCACAAATGTAATAAATATAAACCGGATGAGATCAAGGCATACAGTGCATTGTTCACGAGGCAATAATCTGAATCAAACAACAGGCAATGATGAGTCTGATTGCAGAACGGCAAGCCTGTTGACATAAACAGCATTTGATACTAGAGTACACAGTACAGCTTTTGATACAAGAGTACACAGTACACAGTACAGCATTTGATACTAGAGCACAGTACACAGTACAGCAGAGGGTGACTCACCCGTGCAATTGGCGTAGCACCATCCTTGGACTGGACATTCACATCTGCCCCCGCCTTGAGCAACCGCCTGACTACATCCACATTGCTGCTGGCACACGCTGAATGCAGCACACTGCGGTCGTCCTTGGTCCTCACACACACCATGTCCTTCATCTCCTGCTTGCTGCTGGCGGTGTCCAGGAGGCAATCCACTATGCTGAGACTGCTGGGGATTGCATTGGCTGCTGCAGCAAACAGGGCTGTGCGTGTGTCTGTCGCTGCGATGTTGGGGTCTGCGCCTGCCTGTGGTGTACACAGTCTCAGTCAGTCTTGTATGGCTTGCCATGTGTCTTGATGGAGGATTGACAGGTCAGGTGGAGTGTTATAAGGTGATAATGTGATAAGGTAATCTAGCTAGCTTTGCGCAGGCTGTGCACACTTACCAAAGTTTAGAATGGTACAGATCTTATAAAATTATGTAACAATACAAGGGGCTGTATTGTGCCTTGTGAGGTGGATGTCTGTTCTTGTGACAGCTCAAGGCAGTCACTGATATGTGTGGCATTTGAGAGGCGTGTAGGGAGGTGCCCAATTTACTGATACCGCAGTATGATGACCGCCAACAACCAAAGAGGAAACTTGGTTGCTGCAAAAACTGAAGCATTTTCTGTCTTTGTAAATCAGTGAACACCTTCCGACATTCTACAGTGAAGTAATTGCTGCAGCACAGTGGCCAATGGATTGGTCCTGATAAGATTCATGGCTTGGATGGCCACACATGTTGTGAGCATCAAGCCCAACGGCTTCAGGTCAACAGCATGCATGTGACACTTAGCAGGTACACTGCAGGTTGTGGCTACACTGTAGCTCTTCTCAATCCCGAAACGTCTAGTTCAATTCAGAAACGTCATCCCTACACTGGAAATCTAAACTCAGAAACAACTGGGGACAGTAAAAACGCATGTCTACATTGTGGAGATGTTCCAGCACTCACCTTGATGAGATGCTGTACACAGAAGAAGTGTCCGCCAGTCACGGCTACAAAGAGTGGGGTATGGCCCCGCTTGTTCTGCAGGTTGATGCTGGCGCCTGCCTCCAGCAGAATGGTGATGCCGCCCAAATAGCCTGCATGGAGCATCAGGATTGTGTGTACACCTGTGCAATCAGCTCATACAATGAAATCAGCCAGAACAAGCAGAGCGCTTTCTGATCTGCAGGTTGATGCTGGCGCCAGCAGAATGACGATGCTGCCCAAGAAGCCTATACATGAAACATATGGGGTGTTTGTACAGCATGAGGGGACTGTGCAATCAAGCTCAGAGCCTTGTCTGATCTGCGCCTGCCTCCAGAAGAATGGTGATGCCGCCCAAGTAGCCTAAATGAATCACGTGGAGTTTTTGTACTTCATGAGGTGACTGTGACTGAGCCTCAACATGTTGTCCTGTTGCACATCTCGATGCACACAGCCTGCTTCATGAATGGCAATTAGAGCTGTCAGTATGCCCTTGGCAAGAGCATGGAATCGGCTGCCTGTGTCTGACGATGGGTCTAATGGGGCGCACTGTCCATTTTAGCTGTAGCGCTAAGGGAGATCAACATGTGCAGACGCATGTGAGGTTTAGGTTTCTGGTTTCTCATTAGATCGACGCCAAAAAGTGTATTCTTTTTTGTTCTGTTCTGTTCCTGTCTTGTCATGTTTTGTCTTGTCTTGTCTTGTCTTGTCTTGTCTTGTCTTGTCTTGTCTTGTCTTTTTTTTTCTTTTTTTTCTTCTCTTTTCTCTTCTCTTCTTTTCTCCTCTTTTCTCCTCTTTTCTTTTCTTTTCTTTTCTTTTCTTTTCTTTTCTTTTCTTTTCTTTTCTTTTCTTTTCTTTTCTTTTCTTTTCTTTTCTTTTCTTTTCTTTTCTTTTCTTTTCTTTTCTTTTCTTTTCTT
>JAABUP010009109.1_pt1 | contig 12353 bp, 13 predicted proteins | sample 5559201 | NCBI WGS metagenome assembly JAABUP01 (sample SAMN10711887, study PRJNA513373) | rock metagenome | isolation source: Antarctica rocks | place: Antarctica | reverse complement strand
GACAGCTCGAGGGTGATCTGCCCCTTCGGCCAACCAGGATCGACGAAGCCTGCGGTGGCGTGGATGAGAAGTCCCAACCGGCCGAGGCTGCTCTTGCCCTCCACTCTCGCGACCAGGTCGTCGGGCAGACCGATCGCCTCGATCGTCGAGCCGAGGATGAATTCGCCCGGGTGCAAAATGAAGGCATCTCCAGGCTCCACCCCGACCTTCTCCATCAGGTCGGTGCGCTTCTCGTACGGATCGATCACCCCGACGCTGTGGTTCCGGAAAACCAGGAACACATCGCCCAGTCGCACGTCCACACTGGCCGGCTGGATCTGTGCCGGATCGAGCGGTTCGATGATCAACGAACCGTCCGCCAACAGGGCTCGAAGGGTGCCGTCTGAGAGGATCATCGGCCGGTCCGCAGCAGCAACATGGCGCTCACCCTAGCCGGGGCCTGACGGCCGTTCCGACGTGACCCGACGCTCGCACTGTCAGGTCCAGATGCGTGTCTTGGGTATAGTGACCACCGCATGCGGGTGTAGTTCAGTGGCAGAACTTCAGCTTCCCAAGCTGATAGCGCGAGTTCGATTCTCGTCACCCGCTCCACCGATTGGCCCGGCCGCGCCGATGGCAGCGACTGATGGCAGCGACCAGGGCCAGGCGACCAGGGCGAGTGCGCAGCATCGTCAGAGGTATCCGGGGGCGCTGTGGCGAGTGCCTGCCTTGCGCCAGGTCCGAGGCGAGCAGGGCGATCACGTCGCCCAGGGGGACCCGCCTGACTGCTCAGGCGCCGACGTCGTGCAGATGATGCTCGACGTCGTGCAGGTAGTAGAGGGCAAGTGTTTCCATGGTGAAGGTGGAACCGTTGCTCCGGCGTCCGGTCCTTGACCACTGCCGGGCCGACAAGCCGGTGAAGTTTCGGGCCGCCGCGACTGCCGCCTCCACGATCTCCGGTGCGACCTCGGCGGGCCGCGCCTTCCAGTACTCCTGCAGAAGAGCCGTCTCGTCCTGATCCCAGTTTGCGAATTCCGGATCGTTCTCGGTGAGGATCAACCGGGCCCGTTCGCCGAACATGCGGTGTACATCCCTGACATGGCATCCATATTCAAGTACCGACCACGTCTGCGGCGCCGGCCGGTCCGTCGCGTCCTTTCGCGCCAGGGCGGACTGCCAACGCGGTGTGGCGCCGAGCAGCCTGGCCGCAACGGACTCGCGCGCGATGCTCGCCGAGTCGTATCCGCATTCGGAACAAGACCGGTCCAGCACCCAGGTCCAGTCCTTGTCGTCAGGTTCCGGGGCGTCAGGAGCTGCTGGATTCTGGGTCATCGATTCAGCCTATGACGGGCCTTCCAGCGCTTTGGAGGCACTCCATCCCACGATGGAACTCACCTGCGCCGCCACCACGGGACCGGTCGGCCGGGTGGTGCGGTACTGCGGATACTTTTCCGCCAGAGCATCGAGGAGACGCTGGTGTCGGGTCCCGGAGGTGAGAATCTCGGCAACTGCGTCGACCCGTACCCACCACAGCAGCGACCAGTCGTCGGCGTACTCGTCAACCAGGAAGCTGACCTCCGGACATTGTGAAATGTTCGCAAGCCGCCGCAGATTCGTTGTCGACTTCGGCTTGTGATCAACGGCGAAGGCGACAACGTCATCAGCCAGAACGAACGTGACGGGTACCAGGTGTGGCTGGCCGGCTTCGGTGACAGTTCCTAGTACGGCGACCCGTGCGACGCAGAACCGTTGCCGCGCAACCGCTCTGTCAAGCGAACTCACACCGGATCCCGTCCGCCGTCCGCCGTCCTCGATATTTTTGTGCCGATGACGACGGTCGAATCGAAGTCCTCCGAGCCGGCCACCCGTGGCAGCAAACCGCTGTCGAGGACGAGCTGGACCGTATGCGGGCATTGTTGCTCGCTCGTTTCGATGAGTAGATGGCCTCCGGGTGCGAGCCAATGGCGGGCCTCCGCGATGACCCGGCGCTGAACGGCCAGCCCGTCGTTACCACCGTCCAGTGCTACCGCCGGCTCGTAGATCCGGGCTTCGGGCGGCATCGTGGCGATGGCGGCGGTGGGCACATAAGGCGCATTCGCCAGCAGCACATCGATCCGGCCTCGCAACTCTTTCGGCAAAGGTTCATAAAGATCGCCCTGGTACACGTGGCCGCCAACGGGCAGGACGTTCCGACGGGCGGAAACTACTGCGGTGGGCTCGATGTCGACTGCGTGTAGATCGATATTCACCGCGTGGGCGACTGCCACGCCGATAGCGCCCGAGCCGCAACACATATCAACCACCACGGGGTGATGCCCTGGGACAACCGCCTGCAGCACTGCGATTGCCTCGGCGACGACGAATTCGGTCCGACCGCGGGGCACGAAAACGCCGGGGTGCACCCTAATCCGCAGACCACAGAATTCCGCCCAACCCAAGAGGTGTTCCAGGGGGAGCCCGGCAGCCCGGCGCACCACCAATGCCTCGAGCTCGTGGGCGGTGGACGCCCCTGCCACCAGCAATTCCGCTTCGTCCTCGGCGAAAACACAGCCCGCTGCGCGCAGCCTGCTGGTGACTTCAGCAAGCACGACGGTTGACGGGACATCAGTCAAGACATAGCCTTTCGACCATAGAGCGAACGGCGAACGCGGAAACCGACCCTACGCTCCGCCGCGCCGAAAGTCAGGCTGTGACTCGGAGTTTCACGGACGCTGCCGGGCCCGATTCCGGCCCCGCGAGCAACAACACATAGGAACCGGCCGGAAGCGAATCGGTTCGCGATGTCCCGCACCAGGGTCGCCGGCCGGAGACGGGTCGACCTGAACTTCGGAACAGGCGTAGAGCAGCTTGTCCCTGCTGTGCCTGCGCGTGCCCGGCGAGCGCGCCGCATGGCGCGCCCTCGATCGTCAACCGAGCCGCCCGGGCGAGAGTCATTCGGTACGAACGATTCTTGCCGGCCGCGAGGGTGGCCTGGAGGACGTTGCCGACCTGGTAGGCCGGCATCGAAGAGAACTGCGGGCGAAAGCCGGTATCGAGCATCAGGGCCGGCCACTGGGCGAGAAGCGCCGCCGGGAATACGCGCCGGTCGGCGGCCTGGTCGAGCTCAACATGATGAGCCACATACCCGTCGTCGCCCGTCCGCGCCACATCGAAAACGCACGCTGCAATGTCATCGGGATTCTCGATTCCCGGTACCGCACAATATTTCCGCGCCGCCGAAGCGGCAGCAGGAGCGATCGCGACCGGCGGTCCCGGTGAGGGCGAAGGGGCTGGCAAATTGCTGAACAGGGACTCGCCCGGCTGTACTCGCCAGCTCTCGACGACCTGCGATACAGAGGTCGACGCCAACCCTGCTCTGCTCAGCAGATCATCGTCTCGAGGCCCCGATGCTCCGGGCGCAATGCCCGACGTGGCCGGTTGATCGGATGAGCTCGCGTTGGCACCGTCCGTGGTCGTGCCGAACACACCACCTGCTCCCGGCTGGTCGGCCGGAAATCGAGCGACGACGGTCAGACCCAGTGCGGAATCCGCGGCCATTGCGACGGTGGACCCCATCCGGCCACATCACAACGGCGTCAACGGCCCCGGTCGCATCCGCCGGCCAGACTCCGATCTGAACCCCACCGGACAGCCCGATCTGCCGGAACGTTCCGCTGTGGGGTACCGAGACTGCATCCACGATGAGTTGGCCCGCGAGATCCAACTGGATCCGATGACCCGGCACACCGATGCCGACGGCGGCCACGGAACTGACGTCCGATTGATAGGGCATGGCCTCGAGTCGGATCTGGATTCGATGAGCGACATCACCGAAGCGCGCATGGAAGTCCCCGGACTCTGCGGTGGTCACGCGCCGGCCCGCACCGGTGATCAGGTGTGGGTCTCCGGTCATGCCCCCTGCGAAGGGCATGACACTGGTCGCGAAATCCACCAGCCCGGGAAGATCGACCCCGTAGGCCGCCGATATCTGGCGCAGCGTGCCAACCGGTTGTTTGCTGGGCAGTCGCGCGCCGCCGGACTCGAACGCTCCCAGCCAGGAGCCGTCTGGCCCGTACACATATCGCGGGCCGCTGACCGTCGTTGTCACCGCGGTATCGCCGTTCGCATCGATCCCCAGACAATGGCGCTGGGAACTCGACGATGCGCTCTTCCGCGTGGGGGCTGCCGCACACGCAACCATGGCCCCGTCGGGCCCGACCCAGCGGTAGCTTCCGTCCGGCCGCACTTCGGCCAGGTCACCGGATCTGGCGCTCTGCCAGCGCACCCAGCCTGGACCCTGGACCCGAATGGCGCTCTCCCCGCTGATCCCGTCCAGCCATCGGAGCGTGACGACGGCGGGGAAGGCGGCAACCTGTAAGGGTCCGCTGGTCACCGTCGGCGTGTTGGTTGGCTGCGAGAGGACCGTCGGCCCGGGAAGGGGTGGTGCGGCGCTCGAGGACGACGCGATGACAGTCGGCCGTGGCGGTGCCGTGATGGGAGCGCCGGAGCAGGCCGCGGCGGCCAGGCACAGCGCCAGCATCGCGACTGACGAAGCGGTGCGCGGCAGACCGCGCCGAATCCTCACCGACGCATGGTGACGCACCCCTGCTCTCGAGTCCAGCACCGGGGCCGGTTGCGCCCCGGATTCGACACTGGCACGCCGGCGTTCTCTCGTCTTCCGGCGGCGACCCGGTCAACGGGCGCAACTGCGATGACGTGCCACTGGTCAGAAGCAGCGCGTGACAGTATGGTATGCATCGTTGGGCCTTCCGAGAACCACAACTCGTTCGCTCCAGGCCCTGTCACGCAGAGCTACACACCTCATCGTCAGCTCGGATCGTAGGTTGCGTTCGCACGCAGCTTGGTGTGACACAAGACAGCACTTCATCTCCAACCGCAGGGCGGCGATCGCCCGCATTGAGAGGACCACTACATCATGCGCACGCAGATCGTTGCACTCGCCGGAGCGTTCCTGCTGACCGGCGCGGTCGCTCTGGCACCATCGGCTTCCGCGCAGGCACCCGCTGCCTCGGCGACACCGGCCTCCACGTCGTCCGATTTCATTTCGATGCTTGCGCCGATCTCGCCGGACGCGGTTGCGGGAAGTGGCGAATTGTGGGTCACGCTGAACGGCAACTCCGCAAAGTTCACCCTGCAGGTGTCCGGCCTGCTGGCGAATTCCGCGCATGCCGCGGACATCTACCTCGGCCAGGGCCAGTGCCCGGCTGTTGCGGCGTCTTCGGGCGGCGCCGGCCAATCGGTCTCGCCCGTCGATCCCACCCCGCTTCTGGGTACGGTATCCGCGTCCCTCACCACCACGGGCGACACCTCGGCCTCGTCGGCGTTGGCGTTGACCCGGTTCCCGGCGGAGGGCGCGTACACCTATTCCCGCACCTTCGACGTCGACCCGGCCGTGACAACTGCGCTGCGGAACGGAACGGCTCTGTTCGTGATCCACGGCGTCGACGGCAACGACAACGGCAAGTACGACGAGACCGTCGGTGGCGCCGTGTCGAGCGAGGCGTCCCACCCAGCTCTGTGCGGCGGGTTCGTTGCAGCCCAGATGCAGTCCGTTCCGGCCGGTAGTGCCGACACCGGCGGAGGGTCGACAGCCGTCGGCTCCTTGTCGACCGAGATCTGGTTCGGGTCGGCCGCGGTGCTGGCCGCGATGGGGGTCGCACTGGTTGCGATACGCCGTCGGCAGTCCGGTCGATCCTTCGAGACGGTGGTGACGAACGGCTTCCGGAGGAAGCTTTCGTGACACCTGCCAGACATCGCTACATCTCCGCCACAGCCTGGCGGGGCCTCGCCGTTCTGGCGTCCATCCTGGCGCTCGTAGGGGCAGTGTTGGTCATTGCTGCCCTCCGCAGCTCACGACCGGCGCCGCCGCAGCCGTCGCTGGCCGCAGCCGGGGTGATCGACGGGACCACACCTTCGCCAGCCCCGTCCTTCCCGGTCCCGTCCTACTCCCGTTCGCCGTCTCCAGGCTCCCACCCGGCCGCGAACAGCCCGATCCGTACGACGTCGGCAGGCTCGCCGCCCGCTTCGACGCGTTCGGGTCGCTCGGTGCTCCCTTCACGTCCGACTGCTCACTCCACCGCATCGACTTCTCACTCCCCAGAGCCGACTGCTCACTCCACAGGGCCCACCGCGCCGACCTCCGACACCGCACTCAAAGGTTTGATCCTCCCGGCATCGCCGCCGGTTTCGCTGTCCATTCCTGCCATCGACGTTTCCTCACCCCTGCTCGCCCTCGGACTGAATGCGGACGGCTCGGTGCAGGTCCCGTCGCTGGACGATCCGGACTCGAAGGCCGGCTGGTACCGCAATTCTCCGGCTCCCGGGTCCCTCGGACCGGCCCTGATCCTTGGTCACATCGACTCCAAGAAATACGGCCCCGGAGTTTTCTACGAATTAGGGAATTTGAAGCCCGGCCAGGAAATCGACGTCGCTCGGCAGGACGGACAAGTCGCTGTCTTCCGGGTCGACGGAGTGCGGTCATATCCGAAAGCTCAGTTTCCGACTTTCGAGGTCTACGGCAATATCGATCATGCTGGTCTGCGACTGATCACCTGCGGCGGCGTCTTCGACCCGGGAAAACGGAGCTACGAGAACAACATCGTCGTGTACGCCAGTCTCGCGTCGTCGCATCCGGCCTGACGCCGGTCGGCCGACTCGCTTTCTCGCCGGCTCTATTTCGCATCCGCGTAGCAGTTCACCATCACCGGGCGGACCGGGGTGGCAACCCTGCTCGTCGGAAACACCAGATTTCGCGCTGATTCAGCGGCGGCGACCGTCAGATCACCCACGATGTCTGCTGTTTCCACCGGCGTGTGCACCACGATTTCGTCATGCTGGAACAGCACCAAGTCCGCTCCGGGAACCGTCCTGAGGTCACGACGCAAGGCCGACAGCCACACGCCGGCCCAATCCGCCGCGGAGGCCTGCACGATGAAATTACGAGTGAACCGCCCGCGATCCCGCGCGATCTGCCGAGCCCGGCGCTCCTGCCCCTCGGTTGCGTCGGGCAGCGAGCCGGCTTGCAGCAGGTCCCACCACCCGGCTCCGGGACCAGGGCTCGTCCGGCCGAGAACCGAGACCACTGTGCCACCCAATTCGCCCTGGCGCGCAGCATCTTCGACGCACGCCATGGCGACCGGATACCGCTGCCGCAGAGTTCCCAGCAACCGACCGGCCGCACCCGAGGTGGCCCCGTACATGGCACCCAGCATGGCGACCTTGGCGTGCGCCCGGTCGCCGCCGAAGCCGTTCTCGGCAAGCGCGGTGTAGAGATCATTTTGGGCAGAGACCGCCTGCAGTACGGGATCTCGGGAGATGGCGGCCAATACCCTCGGCTCCAGCTGGGCCGCGTCGGCAACCACGAAGATATGGCCGGGATCGGCGATCACCGCCTGCCGAACCAACTTGGGGATCTGCAGCGCACCGCCGCCCCGCGCCGCCCAACGACCGGAGACAACTCCGCCCGGCAGGTAGCCCGCGTGGAAACGTCCATTCCGCACCCATTCCGCCAGCCAATTCCAGCCGTTGGCCGTGAACAACCGGGACAACTCCTTGTAAGCCAGCACCGGAGCAACCGCGGGATGGTCGAGGTCCTTGAGCACCCAGGACCGGGTGCTTTCGACGTCGAAACCGGCGCGCCGGAAAGCGTGGCGCAGCTCGACCGCAGAGTCGGCGTTGACCGAAGCTCCGAAGGCCGCATTGATCTGGGCCGCCAATGCCATCATCTTGACCGGGCGGCCGCCCGATGCCGGGCGCGGCCCCAGTGCCTCGGTGAGAATGCCGTCGAGCACATCGGCGCGCAGCGGCAAGCCAAGGTGTCCCATCTCGATGGCGGCGAGCGCCGCTGCAGATTCGGCCGCCAGCAACAGCCTCAGCGCATTGTCCGACCCTGCCCGCGCGATCTGATCGGCATATGCCGTGCGCAGCACGAGCATCGGTTCTCCAACCGACTCGGGCGCTGTCGAGAACAACGCCGGATGCGCCGTCGGATGCTCACTCACCCGCTCCTTCGGAACCGGCAGCCGATTTCGACGGGCATGGACGGCGGCCGCCGACGCCGGCGCACCGTGGCGCCCCTCCCGTCCCAGCAGAATCCTCTCCGTCGCTGTGATGTCGTGGCAGCGCAGCACCGACAGGCCGGCGGCCAGCAACGGCTGGTACGCCGCTTCGGTGGCATCCCACAGCCATCGAACTCCGGCTGATTCCCAATGCCGCAGGCCTTCGACCGCCGAGACGACCACCGGTTCGGCGAGTGGCGATCCGTTCTCCGCGAGGGTTTGCACCAGCCAGCCCTGGTGGGGATCCGCACGGGGAACCAGCGCGGCGATCACGTCACCATCTTCCATGCCGCCACCGACAACTGGCTATGGTGATGCGGTGACGTCGTCGGCAACCTTCGCTGTCAATCCGCCGGAAAATCCCTCGAAACGAGCGTCCATCCTCACCGTCGACGATGATCCCGGCGTATCGAGAGCGGTGGCCAGAGATCTCCGGCGCCGGTACGGCGAGAAGTACCGCATCGTGCGGGCGGAGTCAGGCCCGGACGCGCTCGCCGCTCTCAAGGAGATGAAGCTGCGCGGGGACGAGGTCGCGGTGCTGCTCGCCGACTATCGCATGCCGCAGATGAGCGGAATCGAATTCCTCGAGCAGGCGATGGACCTGTACCCGTGGGCTCGTCGGGTGTTGCTGACCGCATACGCCGATACCGGCGCCGCGATCGAGGCGATCAATGTGGTCGACCTGGACCACTACCTGCTCAAGCCGTGGGATCCACCGGAGGAGAAGTTCTACCCCGTGGTGGACGCCCAACTCGAGAGTTGGCTCGCCTCCGACCGGCGCCCCGTCTCGGAGATCAAGGTGATCGGCCACCGCTGGAATGCCCGTTCGTCCGATGTTCGAGAGTTTCTGGCGCGCAACCAGGTTCCGTACCGCTGGTACTCCAGCGACACACCGGAGGCGGTCCGATTGCTGTCCGCCGCCGAGGTGGACTCCCGCAATTTACCGGTCGTCATCGGAACCGACGGAGCGGTGTCGGTCCAGCCCACGGACGCGGAGCTGGCCACCACGGTCGGGCTGACCACCACGCCCACCGGCGACTTCTACGATGTCGTGGTGATCGGCGGCGGCCCGGCCGGCCTGGGAGCCGCGGTGTACGGCGCGTCGGAAGGGCTGCGGACCGTTCTCATCGAACGAACCGCGACCGGCGGCCAGGCCGGCCAGAGCTCGCGAATCGAGAATTATCTCGGGTTTCCCGACGGTGTCTCCGGCGCGCAACTGACCGACCGGGCCCGGCGGCAGGCCACGAAATTCGGCGCCGAACTCATCACCACCCGCGACGTGGTGGGGTTGGAGGTCAACGGGTCGGCGCGCACGGTTCGCTTCGCCGATGGCGCCACCCTGGCTGCCCATACGGTCATCCTGGCCACCGGCGTCTCTTATCGCGAGCTCGGAGCCCCCGGGCTCGCCGACTTCACGGGAATGGGCGTCTTCTACGGATCCGCGCTCACCGAGGCGCCCAGTTGCGCGGCGCAGGACGTGTACATCGTCGGGGGCGCGAACTCCGCCGGTCAGGCCGCGGTCTATCTGGCAAGGACTGCTCGATCGGTGACCATCCTGGTGCGCGCGGCGTCCATCGAGGCGTCGATGTCGTTCTACCTGATCCAGCAGATTGCCGGCATCGAGAACATCCGGGTGCGTTCCCGGACGGAGGTGGTCAGTGCCTCCGGGTCCGAGCATCTCGAGCGTTTGACCCTGCGTGCCAACGACACCGGCAGCGAAGAAACTGTCGACGCCGGGTGGTTGTTCATCTTCGCCGGCGCCACCCCTGCCACCGAATGGCTCGATGGCGTGGTGACCAGAGATGCGCACGGCTTCGTGGTCGCCGGTCCCGACCTGTCCGCACAGGGCCGGCCATCGGGGTGGACACTGGATAGGACGCCCTATCACCTGGAAACAAGTGTTCCCGGGGTGTTCGTGGCCGGCGATGCCCGCGCCGAATCGGCGAAGCGGGTCGCTTCGGCCGTCGGAGAAGGAGCAATGGCCGTGATGTTCGTGCATCGCTATCTGCAAAAACTGTGACGGAGCAGCAAGTATGACAATTGTTTCGAAGCGGATCCCCTGCGACATCGCAGAGTTACGGACGTTGTTCCTGTTCGAAAAGCTCGACGACGAGCAACTCCAATGGCTCTGCGAACACGGACACACCATTCATGTCGAACCAGGGCAGGTCTACGCCGAAGGCGAACCCGCAACCTGCTTCTACGTCCTGCTCGAAGGCGGGTTGGTGATGTCGAAGCTGGTCGGCGGCGACGACGTCGAGATGACCAGGACGTCGCAGGTCGGCGCATACAGCGGCGCATGGCAGGCGTACATGGGCGACCGCGTTCCACAGATCTACAACAACACCATGCGGGTCCTCGAGTCGAGTCGACTGCTGGTGCTGGACGCGCAGGATCTGGCGCACATCATGCAGGAATGGTTCCCCATGGCGCTGCACCTGTTGGAAGGCATGTTCTGGGGAAATCAGAACATGCGCCAGGTCACCGATCAGCGGGAACGGCTGCTCGCCCTGGGTTCGTTGTCAGCCGGACTCACGCACGAGCTGAACAATCCGGCCGCCGCTGCGGTTCGGGCCACCTCGGCGCTGCGGGACAGGGTCGCGGGCATGCGTCACAAACTGGGCGCCATCGCGGCCGGACCCTGGGATCGCACCACGCTCGAGCAATTGATGAAGCTGCAGGAGAAGGCCGTCGAGCAGGCCGCCAAGGCCCCGACCCTGAGTCCGCTGGATGCCTCCGATCGGGAAGAAGCGCTCGGCGAGTGGTTCGAGGACCACAACATCGGCGGCGGTTGGGATCTGGCGCCGACGTTCGTCCAGGCCGGGCTCGCTGCCGACTGGCTCGACGATGTGGATGCTGTTGTCGCCGACGGAGTCCTGGAGGGTGCCGTTCGGTGGATCAACTACAGCGTGGAGACCGAACTGTTGATGAACGAGATCGAAGACTCCGTCACTCGGATCTCCACCCTGGTCCAGTCCGCGAAACAGTATTCCCAATTGGATCGAGCGCCGTTCCAGGTCGTCGACGTCCACGAATTGCTCGACGCCACGCTATTGATGCTCAGCGCCAAAATCGGTAAGGGCATCACCGTGGTCAAGGATTACGACCGGACGCTGCCGCAGATCTCCGCCTACGCCTCGGAGCTCAACCAGGTGTGGACCAACACCATCGACAACGCCATCGGCGCGCTGGCCGGCACCGGAAGGTTGACCGTCCGGACTGCGCGCGACGGCGATTGGCTGCTGGTCGAGATCGGTGACACCGGACCGGGTATCCCGGACGAGATCAAGAATCGGATCTTCGAGCCGTTCTTCACCACCAAGCCCGTCGGCGAAGGCACCGGGCTCGGTCTCGACATCTCCTGGCGCATCGTTGTCAAGAAGCACCATGGTGATCTGAAACTGGTATCCGAACCGGGTGACACCCGCTTCCAGATTCGATTACCGCTGGCGGCTCCGACTCAATAATCGTTCTCAGCCGACCAATTCGGCTGCTGTCCAAAACAATCCATGTGGACTCCAATTGAGGAGATCGATGACCCAGACCGCCGGTATCAACCCGGATGTCGCACCCAGCGGCTCCGGCTGCGTCGACTGCGATGCGGCCGCCGGCTGGTGGGTCCATCTGCGCCGATGCGCGCAGTGCGGGCACATCGGTTGCTGCGACAGCTCGCCGTCCCAGCACGCCACGGCTCACGCCGGCGCCACCGGGCATCCGATCATCCAGAGTTTCGAGCCAGGCGAGGACTGGTTCTACAACTATTCGACCGGAGAATCCGACGAAGGGCCGGCGCTGGCGGAGCCCACCTCGCATCCGGCCGATCAGCCCAAGCCTGGACCGGCCGGGCGGGTCCCGGCCGACTGGATGAGCCACATCCACTGACAGCTACTGCTCGTGTTCCTGTCTTCGCGGCCGACACCGCCGAGTCAGACACCGCGAGTCAGGCACCGCCGAGTCACGGGTGCAGGGTCCGCCGGATCTCGTCCAGTTTGTCTTTCGCGGCTCGTTCCCTGATGGCACTTCGTGCTGCTGCGGTCTCGGTCGCCTGCTTCTGCTCCGTGGTCCGGCGTGCCACCTCGCGGTCGGCCGCAGCCTGAGCGAGTTCGGTGCTACCGAGAGCAGTGACGTACCGGCCCTCGATCCTGTCTCGCAGATAGTCCAGGCTCGGCACCCCCGCATCGGTGTAGTCGGTCGAAGGCAGCGGCGGCGCCGGTAACGGCGAAAGGGCGGCGGTTTCGACAATCTCGGCGTCGATCACATCGGCATCGTCATCCAGCGGGGACGGTGCGTGCTCGTCGCCGACAGCGCCGGCGTCGA
>JAABUP010009108.1_pt1 | contig 12355 bp, 9 predicted proteins | sample 5559201 | NCBI WGS metagenome assembly JAABUP01 (sample SAMN10711887, study PRJNA513373) | rock metagenome | isolation source: Antarctica rocks | place: Antarctica | reverse complement strand
TCAGTACAAAGAAGCCAGCAAGGACCTCACAGTACAATATCAAAAACCTTTGAGTAGAGCAGCAGACTTGAGATGCTAACATTATTTAGCTAGACCCATGCATCATTTCTCTCGACGAAGAAGCCCTTGAGAAGCTCCGCCTCATTGTGGACAGAACCCAGCTCCATAGCGCGTAGACCTCAACAGGAATGGAACATGCATAATATAAACTCATCAATACACCGCCAGCCATAGTATCTCATATGCGCAACTTTGAATCATCCGCCGAAAACCACCAGGAGGAGCCCAGCCCAACCGTTCCTCCCCCCATATGCCGTCAAGACCTTCCCCCATTTCTACCAGAGCCGCCATTCTCACTCCCAATACACCCACCGATTCCCAACGATCAAGTATTCTGTAGACACGATCAAGCCAGAAACAAGCGAGCAAGCCGTCTCACCAGATACTCATCCGCCCACTTCCGCAACGCTCAAATATCAAAGACACAGGCATCAAGAAAGGAAGCGAGCAGAAATTCAGATCCCCAGCCTTCTTCCCAACTCAACGATCAGGGGTCCAGCGGAACGTAATCATTGGAGGCAAGCGAATAAAGAAGGAGGTACAGTGCTGGTGGTATCGTAGCTGTCGCATCCACCCCTCGCGATCGCTTCTCAATATCCTCTTCCTCGGCCCCCACGCCCCCTATTCTGGCCCTGACCCCGTCCTCTCCTCCCTCGGTTTGCGCCGCCATCATGTCCCAGTGCCGATCAGGAGGCTCAAATACACGGGGATCCATGGCTTCTTGCCCTATTTTGGACGTCTTCACGTGTCTTGATGAGCGCGGTACGACGCATTGTGTGCCAAAGATGAAGGAGAACGAAGACATAGGCGGTATAAGGAGTAGTAAAAAATCAATGTGTCTGAAAAGTGCAGGGTCGAAGAGATAGGTATTTGGGCTTGTTGCCAGCCGAGAATGGTATGTATCGAATCACTAGAGTGCCGTAGAGCCAAAATCAATGGGTAATGTGCTGGCGCCTTTGCAGTGGAACGGTACGTTGCGGGGTTGTGGTTGAGAAGAGACGTAACGAAGAGCGAGGATTAGTTTTGCAAGTACTAGTTTTGACCGTCAACAGAACGAATGCTAGGTCTTCTGGATGCGTTGACGTTTCGATATGGGTATAATCAAGGTAAGAGAGCCATACATGAGGCTGTATCAGACTGCTGGAATATTGTTAATGCAGGTACGCAGACCCATAATTGTGTGTGTTAGCGGTATGAAGGCATCGAAATCCGCATGATAAGGGTCCAGGTGGCGAATAAAAGGAGGTTGGGTTTGTGCCAATTCTCAGAGATCACGGATTGCTGCACTTCACTCCAGAAGCCTTGGCATAAAAGTCAATTTCGCTTAAAAAGACACGTAAGATCGTTAACACACCGAGCCGCAACAAAATTCTCTTTTCACATCGTACTTGATACTTGCAGTCGACACCTGCAACAACTTTGTATACGATACCACTCTTTCTCTCCTATCAACAACCATCTTCGCATACACCTCCCTTCCACGAAAGGCTCAACAATGTCCTGGACAGTAGCCCGCGAGCTGGCCACATTTGGCGCTGTACTTGGGGCAGCGTACCTCGGCGCCACAGCAGCGACAGCATATGTGGTCAAGTGCGAACCACTCGAAGCTAGCATCGTCCCGAAAACGCTTGCTCATGTCCTTCCCGTGCACTGGTTCACCACCTGCCAACGCCTACAGTCACCTCTCCCACTTGTGTGGAGCAGGGACTTCATAGCCTGTCAGGGCCAGAACATCGAGGCATGTATGGCAAAACACGCTCCGGCTCTAAAAGAAGTGCCTGTTGCCATTAACGAGACCGTCGTCGAGATGGCGTCGTTGTCACAAAATTTGAGGAACTCGACTTCGGACTACCTCTTGCCAGAGAGTTCACCCATTCATACCTACAAGGCGCTCTGCCTGATATTCGCTATTCTCCGGGATTTCTACCAATTCCTTCTTGCCAAACTCTCAGGACTCGGGATCACCGACTTCGTTTTCATCGTCTTCTTCTGCTTGATCATACCATCCGTCATCATATTCTTCACCGTCGAATTGTGCCGCTACTGGAAGAAGTGGCTCGCAGACAAACCCGCCATCCTCGATGCTGTCGAACAACACTTTCGTCGGAAATTGGATGAGAGAACTTCAAAGACAATCAAAGGCTTACAGGATGAGCTCGAGGGTTCAAAGAAGCTTGTCTCAAAAGCCAACAACAAGACCGAAGAAGCTTCTACAAGCCTTAAGAGGGTGGAAAAGGCCCAGAAACAGGAGGCTGAAAAGCGTGTCAAAGCAGAAAAAGATACTGCATCCATACAAGGACAAGCTGACCGGGAGAGGCAATTGAGACTCGACTTGGAGGCCAAAGTTCAAGATCTGACCACTCAACGCGACCAAGCTTTGACCAACATCCGCAATCTTGAGAAGCAGATGAAGCAGTTGGAGATAGGCAACCGTAGACAGGCTGGCGAGATCTCTAAGCTCAAGCGCGATATTGGGACGAGTGAAGGACAAGTCTTGCGCTTGAACGCCGATATTCGCTCGAAAGACGCCGACATCGATCAGCATACGCACAACATCAAGAACTTGAAGCAAGAAATCGCAGGCTTGAAAGAGTGTAAGAAAGGAAAGCTCGAGAAGATCACTGAGCTAGAGTGTGAGATTGTGACCTTGGAACAAAATGTGGCTAAATTGAAGGCCGACAGCGAGTCCAAGGCCAGCGAGATCGCACCACTTAAGAACAACGTTGACAGCTTGGAGCTGGAATTGGCGAGCCTGAAGACTGATGGCGAGTCAAAGGCTAGCAAGATCACGAAGCTAGAGTGTGAGATTGTGACCTTGGATCAAGCTGTGGCTAAATTGAAGGCCGACAGCGAGTCCAAGGCCAGCGAGATCGCACCACTCAAGAACAACATTGAAAGCTTGGAGCTGGAATTGGCGAGCCTGAAGACTGATGGCGAGTCGAAGGCTAGCAAGATCACGAAGCTAGAGTATGAGATTATGACCTTGGATGAAGATGTGGCTAAATTGAAGGCGAACTACAAGTCCAAGGCCGGCGAGATCGTACCACTCAAGAACAACATTAGAAGCTTAGAGCAAGAATTGGCGAGCCTGAAGACTGATCGTGAGTCGAAGGCTAGCGAGATCACGAAGCTCAAAAGTGCGAGCGAAGCCTTGGAGAAGCGGCTTCAAGCCGAGCAAGATACATCTCCACTTACCGGGGCGACCGATGCCCAGCCTTCCCTACCACAGACACCATCACCCTCCTCACCTGCGCGACCTACTGGATCTCCCGCCGAGCCTACGAAGTCTCCCTCTACCCGACCAGATACGGCACTTCCATCTGAGGAGTCCAAGCAGCCTACGCCACCTTCGAAAGAAAACACGAAGGGACAAGCATCTGAGAATACCAATCCTATCATTCGTTTACCACCAGCTACGGCACTTCCATCTGAGGAGTCCAAGCAGCCTACGTCACCTTCGAAAGAAAATACGAAGGGACCAGCATCTGAGATTACCAATCCTATAGTTCGTTTACCACCATCTACACAGTCACCCACATCTGAGCCCAATCAGGGGACAACACCTGGCAAGCTGGGTGACAAGCCCTTTAGCGGCAACATACCTACTGGACCACGCAATCCGGGTAAGCCATTTAGTGGGAACATCCCCACTGGACCACGAAATCCGGGGAAGCCTAGGGCAGCAAAGCAATGGGGCCCGCCGCCAACCAACAACAACTTGAAGGCCGCGCAGCAAGGCGCTGCGCCTCCAGGCTACTACTCCCAATTTCCACCTCACGATAGACAAGTACGTGGAGATAGGCAAGGATCGAATAACCGCGGAGGATATCCTGGGATGCCGCCGCAAGGCCGAGCAGATAGAATCGCGGAGCGTGACGCTGGGATGAAGCGAATGCAAGACGGGTGGGCGAGGGGGAAGAAGAGGGAGGAGGAACAGAAGAGGAAGGAGGAACAGAAGTGAAGGGGGGGGAGAGACAGGCAGTGGAGGGTGATGAAAGGGGAACCAGGTGGAAGGGATAGGGTGAAGGGGAGGTGGAACATCATTTTCGAGAGAATAGGGGGCCGGCGTGCCAAGGGAGGGGGAGGTGGAACTACTCATTGGTAGGGAAGAAGGGCCGACGGGCCCTGAGGAAGGAGAAATTCACTGAGGTATGGGTTGGGTTGGAGAGGAGACTGGATGTCGGGCTCCATGTCTCCGAGGAATTGTACTATGAGAAGATAGCTAGCAATTGAACACGTCTTTTCTGAATTCAAGAACTTCTACATACCCACAGATATGACGTCGTAATGGGAAAGTGTTGGGACTTTTGAAACGCCAAGACATTGTAGAAGTGAGGTGAAGGTATTCCAAATTTTCCGTGAAATGAGAGACTTATTTGGAAATTATGCCCCAACCTCCTCTGTTTTCGCCACTTGCGGCTTATCACGCGTCGGTTTCTTATCACTGAAAATTCTCTCTTTGCAACTCCAACTTCTATCACGTACTCTATCCACACTCATATTTTCGATACGTACACCATTGCATACTCATCAGCTCTATCTTTTACAGACCAAGAAGGGCTTCTTACCGCTCTACGTCACCGCATTCAGCTCACCGCTCAACATAACACCTCCAACCTCACTTCATCATCCCCAATTTTCGTCACCTTCCCCGCTCATCAATACCCTCCAAGGTGTTGTATTACGCTCTCCAACCCATATCAGACATCCAATACTCCGTCTAGAAGCCATGGATCACCTCGCCGCTGCTCGTTATACCTCTATTGTGTACGGTGTCGGATTCAGCTTACTCGGATTTGTGTCGCTTTTGAACGGCAAGGAGCCCACAAACACGACCATTATCTTGCCTGGAAGCACCGCTGAGCGTGTTTCTGAGGCCCTTAGAGCCATGGAATCGCCTGTTGGCAATGGCACGGAGCCCACTTTCAACATCATCTCCACTCTTGGCTACGTCCTTCTTTTCCTCTTTCTGCTCATGATTACTATTGTCTGTACTATTCCTGAGCTGCCCAAGGCATGGAACAATGCGCAGGGCCAGTTCGATGAGAGCATGTACTGGTTTTTCAGCTTCTTCTTCACTTCCCACGCTCCCAAACACACCGATCTCCCAACTCCTCGCCCTTACAATGACACCATTATGGATCTGGATCCCACTATCATCGAGAATGTGTGGCTCATCGAAAAGCTCGTGAGACTGGAAATTGCTGCAGAAGAAGCGGCAGAGAAGGCAGAAGAGCTCGCTCGAGACACGCAGAAGAAGCAATCCGACATGATCACCGAAATTGGAGAGCTTGAAGACGAGCTCGAAGGATTGAAGCGAGAGATTGCTATTCTCCATGGCGACGCCGCAAGCAACGAAGCTCATCGGAAGGGCCTCAAGTCACAAGCTGATACCGAGAAAGACGCAAAGGAGGATGCATGGAGAGAGAGAGATGAGGCGAGGAAGGAGGCCGCACGAGGCATCGAAGACTACAAAAAGATTGAGGACGTCAACCAAGATCTGGAGGAGAAGAAAGAGAAGCTTGTTGAGGATATCAAGAAACTGAAAGAACGCTACCACAATGGTTTCAGTAAACTGAAGTCTGAATTCAGAGAATTGGAAGAGTATAATGGTCGCTTGAAACAGGAGAAGACTGATTTTGGATCGGAGACGCATAAGACCCAGCTGAAGATGAAAGCTGTCAACAAGCGGATCGCCGAGCTCGAGAAGCAACTCAAAGACCTCAGAGAGAGTCAAGAGTTGGAAATCACCATGGCCAAGTCGGCGCTGAAACAGGAGCTCGATGATCTCAACAACAACTATGAGGAGCTCCACAATGACTATGAGGAGCTCAACAATGACCACGAGGAGGTCAAGGGAGAACTTAGTGCAGCGGAAGAAAAGAACAGCGAGCTCGAAGACGACCTCCGCAAAGTTAGGGAAGACAAAGCCCGCTACAAGTCCAGTTCCGAGGCACACAAAAAGGCAAGCCAGGATGCCGTGAACACGTGCAAAGATCTTGTGGTCAATTATGAGAAGCTTAAGAACAAGCATCTAGACGTCACAGCTGAGCTCGAGGGCCTCCAAGACGAGAAGGAGAGACTTGAAGACATCATTAGTGACATGGAGATCGCTCAGGAGGAGTTAGACGAAGACGCCCCAGAGAGGCAGGAGAAAGAGCAGAAGTTGTTGAACGACCTCAAGATCAGGAACGGCATCCTTGCATCCGTCAAAAAGGCAGTCAAAGCTGGGAATCTGAACCAGGATGAGCTGCTGCGGTTGCTGGATGAGTCGACCTCCAATGGGGATGAGGATGCGAAGGAGCCTACGCTAGCGCCTGAAGACGCGCCAAAGAGTGCAGCGGATGAGAAGGAGCCTACACCAGCGCCGAAAGACGCTCCTCTGGGCGAGCCTCCTGCCCAAACTCCTGTCACCCCCAGCAAGTTAACAATCAAATTCGGAGGAAAGGGGCATGGCACCGCTCCCTCGGCAGCACCAGCAGCTCAGAATCCTTCAATCCCTACCAACATACCCTTCCAATTTGGATCAGGCACTACCCCTTCCGTCGATTCAGCAGCACCACCAGCTCAGAATCCTTCATTTCCTACCAACATACCCTTCAACTTTGGACAAGGCACCACTCCTTCCAACCAGTCCACAGTACCACCCACTCAGGCACCCGCGTCCCCTGGCAACGTACCAACTAAGACTGATGCAGATGGACAAGGCAAGCGGAAAGCCGGTGGTGGCGGGCAATCGGGGAGCGGAGGGTTCGCTAAAGGTTCTTCTAGGCAGCATAAGCCACCTAAAATGAGCGAGAAGACATGGAAGAGGCTCAATGCCACGAAGAACAACAAGTTCGGATGGAATGGGTCCAAAGAAACAATTCCAGCACCAGCCCAGCCACCTCCTCAGGCCCCAACTGGCCCTGCAAAGGAGCCATCGAGCAACTCTCTCCGAGGCCCTGAGAACGCACCAAGCAACAAGGCCGAGGACCCTACGAAGCCGCCCAGTACACCAACGGGTGGTCAGGCTGCAATATAGATGAGAAGGGGAGGGGAACTAGGGGACATGGTAATGAGGGACTTTATGTCCCGGGGATGTGACGGATGGACTCGAGGTCCGTCCGGAGGATATTGGCGTGCTCACTTACTATCGGTTGATCGTATCATGGATACTTGATCATCGGAAGTCGGAGGGTAGCTGGGAACTGGTGCGCTCGCTTGCTTTGTCGACGGTTGCATCTTCGGATGCTTGATTGTCGGCAAGGTTGGGGGGTGCGTTGGGACTTGGCTACCCACTTGCTTGCCGATTGATCGTCCTGTGGGGCTTGATTGTCGGAGGGCGGAGGAGGAGTGGTGCTACTACAAAGGTGTTTAGGGCGGCGTTTGGTGTCGAGGTGGGAAAGTTTAGTATGTCTTTAAGGAGTTGTGGCGTTATCATGAATGCAACGTCTTTTAGTTACAACATTTCTCTTACCATACTGTCCCATCCTCTCTGGTTGCAGCTGCCAAATTCCTCCATCCAAATGGTTCGCTGGAAGTGCCTATACGAACTCCCTGTTCCGCAACTTCATTACTAACAAATAAGGAAACGGTCTGATTATAAAAGAATCGGAGGGACTTCCATATTATTACTTGCGGGATTGAGTCTTGCGTAAGCACATTCCAGACTCCTATCGGGATTCAGCAACTCAGTGCCTCGCTTCAATTAATAACATTGCAAGCTCAAAAGGCGATTTTTCGATTCGAGCACGAGCTTGCAAATATCCTACTAGATCTATCGCAAAAAGGTATGTACTGATTCGAATCAATCCCACACAAAGTCGTTCACAGGTCAGCTTCTTTAGCTTTTGGGCAGTGCTGAACTCCAGACCATCCGTACCTCACACAACCTCTCTTTGCCAAGTATGTAGTTGACAAGCGTAGCAATTGGATTTCTGCCAGAGACGAGACGTTGGACGAAAATCTCAGTGCCAAGAAGCCCGCATTGGTGGGAACGCTAGTTTTTTGCTAAGCTATATCAGGCTAGACACCGCCTTATCTTGGCATCTCCACTCGCTCCGCCAGAGCATCTGCTTGTACAAAAATGCTATCAGTTTCTGCAGTACAAGATGCAAAATCAGGTGCGCATACCGATGGCTCTTCATGTAAAAAGATCCACGCACTGCCCCTAGGGAAATTTCACGGGTAAAGAGTCCTTCACTAGCTACAGCAAAGGATACTTCCTTACAGCAGGCTCTCTGGTCGTCAGCTCTGTTAGTACTTTGGCGAGAGTTTTGAAAAAGGCATGGCTTCTCATAAACAGCATTGTGAGACGGGCGGGGGGTTAGCTCGAGCGTTTTCAGATCTAGTTGCGCAAGAATAGATAGGGAAACGTTGATGCTGCTGGGTGGGATGAGTTCATGAAGCTTATGGTTGTACGGAGAAGAAGATAGAGGTAACCAAGCATTTGGCTTTTAAATAGTCAACGGTGGATTATCAGGACTCTACCTTTTGTGGGAGTTTCTGAGAGAGATAGGAGGGGATACAGAGAGCGAGGAAGGTGGCAACGATTGCGGCAGCAATGTTTGGTGTAGCTATTTCATCTGTCTCTGTGCAAGCATCTTACGAACATGCGGATATTGTTCATGGCAAGTACAAATGAAGCCATGTGGTTTTGTGGTTTGCTTCGCCCCCTGGAATTATGCTAGTAGCTTGGCTTCATACAAATCATCAGCTATTCCAGCAAGGAATCGTGAGTGCTGAATGCCTAGGACTGTGCGACTGCTCGTCCCCTGCTCCGAAGTGATTGGCGGCGCTCTTGAGCCTTCAGCCATTCCTCGCGTAATTCCCGCTCCAACCAATCACGGCATTTAGGTAAGACTTCAACATCGCTCTGGTCTGCGACCTCGATTTTGACCCTTTTGATGGCTCCGAACTCTCTCTGCCGTTGCCTGCCAAACATATTCCTCCCCCGCTGAGCCCAAGGGATATTCACGGTGAGTGCTGCTTGTTGAGAGAGGTGGAAAGTGAGTTGGTCAAGGTCCAGCTCCTCACAGAAATATGACACACTTTGTCGCATATATATTTTAGGGAGGGAGACATGGCGAATTTTCGCCCGAAGTCGAGGATTGAGCTTTTCGAAAAAGGTACACAATGTGTGAATATAGTGCCAAGGATCGCTAAGTGTATCGCTAGGGACACTGAACATTGCTCGTCCGTACAAGACATTCTCGGCCTCCAGCCGAATTTCTCGACACGTAGAGAAAAGAGGAATCGCGTTTCGCGTAATTCCATCGTACCAAGAACCAATGTATGGGTGAACCCGCTTATTGTCCGGTAATAATGCGAACCGAAAAACACGAGCCCGAATGTGGCGCGGTAACCTGAGAATTGGAAAATGGGCTGTGGCAAGCGGCGTGTTTAGGTTCTGCTGCCGGGTTGCGGAAACAGTTGGACGGTGGTTCTGTACTAGCCGGACTTGCAGCAAAGAAAGGATGCTCGCAGTACGACAAGGGTCCGACATTCTTGATGACCCAAGAAGAGAGTCACGTGCTATTGTAGGCATATCAAGACGCTGAAAATTTTGCAGCTTGTGCAGCTGTAGGGTAGCCTGGACCCATGGATCGGCTTCTTTGGCACCGTCCAACCACTCTGCTTCCTGCTCATCTGGGTAGATCCAAAGTTTCAGACTCTGTAAAGCCGGACATTCCTGGGCCAGCAGTCTCATGAATAGAGTCCAACCAAATAAGGAATGGCGTTGGTGTGTCATCCAGTAGGGGCTTGAACGTGTATTTGACACAGCGTTGTAGCATAGGTGTTCCACTCGCCGGACGAGTCTGCGATATCTTCGAGGAAGCTTGGAAAGAAATTCCCCGGTTTCAACATCTCCGTAGCTTCGTGTGCCTGTAAGATTGAAGGAGGCTAAGCCATAGAAGACAGGCTCGGACTCTGCCTGGATGGCATGATTGACTCTGAAGACCGCCAGTGGGAAACGTCGTCGAGGTCTGTCGTTTTTTTGATAAGGGTGGTGTAAATGATAAGGGTGAATCTGCCGAGTCGCAGTATACGTCGGATCTTCTACCTCACTAAGCGGTTGGTTACGCCATGCAATATAAGGCTCGAGAGCCCGGTGAGGCTGGATTGGACTGGCTTCGTCCTCGCAGCCAAAGAAAAGAATTTCATACACCCGAATGCGAAGCTCTGCTGGCAGATCCCCAAATCTGAATGGTTCATCATTGATTGTGGCCGCCATGCTCTGAAGCTTGGCTCAAGGACTCTAGCCTATCAGCTGTCAGGTACCTTCCTCAACAGCGGGAATAGTTTCTCACTTATGGTGAAAAGTTGAAGTAATCCACCCACTTGATGGTAGCAGTCACGGACTGAGCTTTTTTCAAGAGCTGTGTTGCTGATGTTGTATTTGTCGTCAGTCTGTCACAGTATCACGGTGGATTGTTCTGAGAACACTGGCATGGCTAGATCCTTTGAGAGAGCCGAGAGTGATGTGCTCAAGGTACGGTCGATCATCCTATCACATAGCGATAGCCTTTGTGTCATCCATTATGGATATTGTAGTAATGAGGAGCTTGGTGGACGGTCATTTGAAGGAAGGAGAATGATGGAGGTTACGACCAGCGGGTACGCCAGTACACTAGCGCAAGCTCGTTCTAAGGCCCTCCCACTGCCAGGCTACGACCAAGTTACCCTACTTCTCAATGTAAACCTCCAATTCCTCTGCCTTCATACAGGATAGCCATACGGGCGCCAAGTTATTGCCGTATGCAACACGCACTTTTGAAGTCTAGACGTTCGTACTTCCTAACACCTAGCGTGCAAATTCGAGCAGAAACGGTTAGGAGTAATGGTCTATTAGACTTCCTTAGGCTTTCATCTTGGACATCTTTTCTAGTATATTCTACGTTTTCTAGGTGCCAGTACCATGACACTTTTCCTCCAGAAATTGCACATGAGTGCACTTCTTGAGCATGTGACCGTTCAATCTTACCAAAATTGCAGGGCTAGAAGAGACCAATGTTCGAAACGACATTGATTAAAACCTGAGATAGTACGTATGCGATCAGCTCAAGAGCTGAGCAAAAAGTACTATCTCGACTTTACGCGCTCAGCCACGGCTGATAATCAAGAATGATAGACGAAAGATACTAGCATTTTGTATCCTGTGGTATCTGAGCTTCATCATTGCCATTATCAAGACTAGCTACCAACTAAGTACCCAGACACAAGCTCCTCGCTATGCAAACACGCTTACCACACAACCACAGTGCCTACGATCTCTTCACCCTCTTCCCACCACCAGCCCTACCCTCAGTAGTATTCCTCCTCTTCTTCCCTTCCCTCCTCCAATACTCATCCCTCTCCCTCTTCTCCCTCTCAGCTCTCTTCTCCTCATTCTCTTTGACTTTCCTTCTATACGGCTCCTTCCGCTCCTCCTGCTTCTTCCGCCTCTTTTCTACCTTCTCATTCCTCAATGTCATGATCTTCTGCATAAGGTCTCGTGCACGTTTCTCTTCGCCGCCCAGGACTACCGCTCGCTTTTGCAAATACGTCTGGTTCTTCTGCGGCGCCATCTGTGCAATTTGGGACTTGAACGGCAGATCAGCAGCCAGAGCGCGCGGGACGCGCAGAGGGTTGAAGTGACGAGTTGGACGCTCTATGGGTTTGTAGACGCTGTTGGGTTGGGACGGGGTGGGGAGTTGCGCGTCAGCGCGGATTTGGCCTGTGAGGCGCATACCCTGCCAGGCGTTGTCTTTGCTTTCATCAGATGCTAGATCCGAGGTATGGGCAGCTTCGAGGAGATTGGTGACCGGGTTATAGAGTTTGTGCGGCTTGACGGGGTACCAGGCGCGAAGGAAGATGATATCGCTCATCAAGACTTTATCTTCGAATGTAGCTCTGAAATGCCCTTCTGGTTTGCTGAGAGCGCGTTTGATTTGGCCGCGGATGCCGGAGACGGTGCGGATGGAGGCGCCTTCGAATTTGGCGATTTCGAGGGATGTGCTGAACATGTCACGTATGAAGGTTGTGTTTCGGAAGATTTTGTAGGGTGTGCCGGTGAGCTTGAGCTTTTTGACGATCTCGGTGCCTTCGTCGACGTTGAGGACGACGCCTGTGGCTGCTATTCGGAAGCCGGGCGTTTTATTAGAGAAGGATTGAACGCAACTGAAACCTGTGTTGGGGGCTATGAGGGGGCCGTAGAAGGTGCCGAAGCAGTGCATGTGCTCTGGTGTGTATTTGAGCATGCGATTTCGTGTTCGTGAATCGGAGATGCTGTAGACTGGCAGTGTCTGGAACCGTCGCCAACCTAGTGAGAAGA
>JAABUP010009104.1_pt1 | contig 12358 bp, 15 predicted proteins | sample 5559201 | NCBI WGS metagenome assembly JAABUP01 (sample SAMN10711887, study PRJNA513373) | rock metagenome | isolation source: Antarctica rocks | place: Antarctica | reverse complement strand
CACCCCCGCCGCCACCGCCCCCACGATCCGCTCCCGCAAGTCCGCCGAGTACGCCCGCATCGCCCCCCCCTTCGCTGCCCCGCGTCGCTGCGCCTACCGTACCACACTCCTCTGCGAACTGCTGTAGGCGCTCAGATCGAGCACCCCGCTGTAGGCCGACAGTGTCTCACCCAAGGCGGGGAGAAGTAGCGGCGTAGGTGGGGGGTAGGTGGCCGACTCCACGGTCATGCCGGCGGGCGCATCCACCGTCAGCGTCAGTGGCGTGTAACCGCGCGGCAACGGTCGGCCGTAGAGATGAGCCCCGTCGGCGATCAGAACACGCGCCCGCATCCCCACCCGCTGGCGCGGTGCATACGTGGCGCTGTCCAGAGACACGGTGATCGCCACCCCCGCGGCCTCGTGCCGTACGATTGGGCCACTCGCGTTGGCGCGCAGCTCGACGGCCCCGTGTAGGGCGGTCGGCCAGCTATCCCGTACCGTCTGGCTCGCGTGGAGGATCACGCGCTCGACACGACCCTCCTGATCCAGCAGATAGGTCGCGGGCTGGGCCACGCCATAGCGGGGATGCTCGGTCGCGATTGCCGTATTGAGCATCCCCAACTGGCGGATGACGACGCTCCCCTCATCGGCGAGGAGCGGGAAGGTGATGCCACGCTCGGTGGCGAAGGTGGCCAGCGTCACCTGGCTGTCATAGCTCAGCGCCACCGGCCAGATCCCGGCGGCGTCCAAAGCGGGCAAGTCAGCCTGCAACTGCACGAGTTGCACCTTGCAGTAGGGTCACCAGTCGGCGCTGCGGTAGACGACGACCAGCGCCTTCCGGCCCGCGCGCATCGCGGCGAAGGGTATGAGGTGACCGTGCTGGTCGGGCAGCGTGAAGTCGGGGAACCTACTCCCCACGGTAGGGCTGGTAGTCAGCGCGCCGTGTTGCTCAGCTGATTCCATCGTTACTCCTCGTGCTGATCGCATTCGCGGTGTCGGTATCCGCGCAGGTTCGGTGATCAGGTATAGCGCTGTGACGAACGACGCGATAGCAGGCGTATTCCCGGTGGTAGGTCAACGGTGCGGCACCGTGTGACTGCCCATAGGCGTATCGCTAGGTCAGCGCCTCTTCCGTAGGCACGCCGACCTGGACCACGTTGCGCGACGGGTAGTACGTGCTCAGGAATGTCGCCTCGCGGACGAGGACCCCGGCGCGATCCGTGACCCGGACCCGGTTGGCGGCATCGAAGCCATCGACCGCGTGCTCCACGGCCAGTTCCGCGCCCGGCGGCAGGTCGTGCGTCTTCTCGCGGACCGGGGCCGGATCGGTCGGGCGCGGGTTGCCGATCACCGGGTCGGCGACCTCGACCGTCCAGCCGGGATCGCGCCCATAGACCGCGATGCGGACGGCACCACCGTCCGCCACCGCCTCGATCGCCAGCCAGCCGCCGGTCGTGTTGCGGAACCGAAAGTCGAGTCCCGACTGGTCGTCCACCGTGGCATCGAGCCCCTGTAGCCCAGTCGGCGAGCTGGGTGGACCGTAGCCGGGGATCCAGTAGAGGTGCCAGTTGCGCTCCTCGATCGGCAGGCCGACGCGATAGGCCGCCTGGAAGAGCATCGTCGAGACCTGGCAGATGCCGCCCGCGACCGAGGAGACGGTCGCGACCTGGCCGGTGCCCGGTCCCGCGCCGCCGCCGAGGGCGATGCCGTAGGCTTCCCGGTAGCCGTTGGCGACCGTCTGCGCGCCGACGGCGGCATTGAAGGAGCAGAGCCCGCCCGGTGGGATGAGGGTGCCATCAAGTCGCTCCGTCGCCAGTTCCACATTGTGGCGGCGGTTGGGGATCGAGAAGCTATAGTCGGAGCGCGCGTGGCCCAGCCGGTCGCCGACGATCATGCCGACCTTATCCGCCGAGGCGCTGGCGGGTGCGACGACCGCGATCACCAGGGTGGCTCGCCCGGCCGCCCCGAAGATGGCCGTGCCGAGGGCGTCGGCGGTCGCCCCGACATCGATTGCGCGGCCTTCGCGGCTGGGGACAACGTCCCGCACCCGCCCATCGACCCAGCGGAACTCCGCGTCTTGCACGCCCTGATCCAGCGCCTTGGCCAGTTGCCCCGCCAGGCTCAGGAGCCCCGCCCGATCGAGCGAGAAGGCCACGCGCTCGGGCCGATCGGGCTGCGCGGCGACGCTGAGCAGCGGGGCGAGATCGGCGCGCCCGAAGGTACGCGCGAACTCCGCGAAGGTCACGACCAGCGGCGTGTTGAGGATCGCGTCGAGCCGGGCGTAGGCCGGGGCGAGTTCGGCGGCGGTGAGGGCGGGGACCTGCGGTTGGAAGACCAGCGCCGCCTCGTGCCGGCCCGCGCCCAGCGCCGCCTCGACCGCCGCCACGGTCGCTCCCTCGTCCAGCGCCGTGCCCGGCCGCCCCGGCACGATCGTGTACCGCCCGTCGGCCCCGCGCACCAACCGGGCATCCTGCCCCGGTTCCCCCGCCTCGCGATTGATCTGGTCGAACAGGTCGTGCAGCGCGACAGGATCGAGCGCGATCACCGGGCGGGCACCCACGAGGCGCGTGCGCAGCGCCGCGCGCAGCCGGTCGGTACCCAGGCCCCAAATGCGCTCGCCGAGGCGCAGCGCGAGTGGCTGGCCGATCGCCGCCGCCACCTCGTCGGCGATCCCCGCGAGCATCGTCGCGGTGATCCCGGCCTGGACGGGCACCTGCGCCAGCCGCACCGGCCCCGACGCCAGCCGCGCGGCTGGCGTCGGGATCGATGCCGAGCCCCGGTCGATCCGGGGTGATCGCCAGGCCGTCCCGCGCGGTCGGGGCGAATGTGGCATCAGCGGGAGCGAGCGTCGCGGCCGGGGCCCAGGCCCAGAGTTGCGTGTCGAGCCGCGCCGCGTCCAGCGCCACCGGCAAGGGAAGATCGCTGCCCGACAAGACGTCCGCGAGCCGATCGAGCGAGCCGCGCTCGTCGCCGCTCGCCAGCGCGGCGGCCACGGCGGCCTCGAGATCGAAGGCCAGTCCGAGGTCGGCCGGGACCACCGTCCAACGGATCATCCCGCCTCTTGTATCCGCAGCACGGACGTCGAGCGCGCGCGCCAGGTAGGCGCGGACGGCGTCGGCGAGGCGTCGCCGCGCTCCCTCCCGGTCCGTCCCACCGAGCGCGACGCCCGCCACGCTCACCCGGTGCGCGACGGTCGCCGTGTCGCCGTCCGCGATCAGGGCGGCGGTGCCCGCGACGCTCACGGCCACGAGGCCCGCGGCGGCCAGGCCGCCGCGCCGCAACAATGCCCGCCGCGATAGCCGGTCAGTCCGCCCCGGTGCGCTTGACCGCTTTGTCCCTTGCTCCAATTTGTCAGTCCCCTGTCCCTCGCTCACCACGGCGCTCGCCCGAAAGTTCGGACGATCGGCTTACCGCGACCGACTCGCGGTCGCAATCATTCGCTACTCATCTTGTCCGTTGTCGCCCGCTACTCGGTCGGGGAGGGGCCGCCACCCATCCCCATCCGGGCGAATCGGGACCACCGCGCCGCGCGAGAAGATGGTCCCCGCGTCGATCCCGACCGACCGGTAGACCGCTCGCGGCACCCCGATGTCGGCCAGGTAGAGCGCCCCGACGAATGGCGCGGCGGGTGCGCCGAGCAGACCGGCCTTGGGCCACGCGAGCGTCACCGTCGCGTCCGCCCGGAGCGTCGGGCCAGCCGGTTCCCCGCTGGTGCCACCGAGGCCGGAGGGGAGGTCGAGGGCCACACGCCCGCCGGTCGCCGCGTTCGCGGCGGCGATGAAACCGGCGATCGGCGGTCGCGGGTCGCCGCACAGGCGGTAGCCGATCAGCGCGTCGACGATGATCACGGCGCCGGCGAGCGTCCCGACGAGCGCGGCGAGGTCGGTGGCGTCAATGCTGCCGGGTATGCCCATCCGCGCGAGAATCCGGCGCTGGTGCTCGGGTATCGGGCCGAGATCGCCCGGCGACACGGCGAGCGCGACGGCGACGGCCGCCCCGGCGTTCGCGAGGTGGCGCGCGGCCACCAGGCCGCCACCACCGTTATTACCCTTGCCGACCGCACGACCGGCATGTTCCATCATTTGCACGAGGGTGATGCCGTACTCGTCGACCATCAGCCGATCGACCTCGATCATCGCCGCAATATCAATCGGCGGCATCGCCGTCACTCCTCGCCGCTTCCCCGTGCGGCCGCACGGGCAAACCGCGCATGCCGCCAGTATAGGCGCAACGATCACGCGGAACTGTAAGCAGCGTCACAGAAGGGCAAGCGACTCCGGCCTATGCTGGTGTCGCCCGCGCGTGGGAGCGCGGCGGCGGAGGGTGCGTGCCGGGGGACCGGCACGCGAAGGGGTGGCCACCGTGCCTGCGGGGTGTGGTCGGTAGTCCGGAACCTGCGCGGCTCCCGCTCGATGGGCGAGGAAGGCCCGCGTGAGCGAGAGGAGGGACCATGGCGCGCGTGATCGTTTTCGATGTCAATGAGACCCTCCTGGACCTGGCGGCGCTCGATCCGCTGTTCACCCGGATCTTCGGGGACGCCGCAGCGCGGCGAGAGTGGTTCCGGCAGGTGCTGCAATTGGCGCTGACGGCGACGGTGACGGACGCCTACAGCGAATTCGGGGCGGTCGGCATGGCAGCCCTGGAGATGACGGCCGCGCGCCGGGGGGTGGTGCTGCACGATACCGACCGGCAAGCGATCCGGGAGGGGATGCAGCGGCTCCCGGCACATCCCGAGGTGCGCGCGAGCCTCGAACTCCTCCGCGAAGGTGGCCTGCGTCTGGCCGCGCTGACCAACTCCACCGAGGCGGTCGGCGAGGCGCAGCTCAGGCATGCCGGGCTGCGCGAGTTCTTCGAGCGGGTGTTTTCCGCCGATGCCGTGCGGCGTCTCAAGCCCGCGCCCGCGCCCTACCGGATGGCCGCGGAACGCCTCGGCGTGCCGGTCGGCGAGGTTCGCCTGGTGGCCGCCCACGCCTGGGATGTCGCCGGTGCCCAGCGCGTCGGCTGCGCGGCGGCCTTTGTGGCGCGACCGGGACAGGTCCTCGACCCCCTCGCCCCGTCGCCCGATATCGTCGGCGCCGACCTGCGCGAAGTCGCCGAGCGGATCCTTGCTGCGGAACGGTGAGCGTGGCCATACCCGTTCTTACGCTGCCCCACGGCATCCCGATAACCGGGCACCGGGCCGGTATCGCAGCGCCTCATGTCTTGGAGGAACCATGTCGCCTGATCACCCCGAACACGCCCTCACGCTCGGTACGATCGCGCCGGATTTCAAACTGCCCGCGCTCGATGGGCGTACCGTGTCGCTCGCCGACTATCGCGAACGCCAGCCCGTCCTGCTCGTCTTTTACCGTGGCTGGTGGTGACCACAGTGCCGGCGGCAGATGGGCCAGTTGGCCCATGCATATCCCCGGTTTGTGGATGCCGGGGTCGCGCTCGCGATGCTGAGCGTGGACAGCCCGAAGCGGGCGCGACAGCTCGCGGAAGCGGCACGCCCTCAACCGACCTTCCCCGTGTTGTCGGATCGCGACGCCGACGTGACCGTCGACTACAACGTCTTCGCGGATGGTATTGCCATCGCCTCCACCTTCCTGATCGATCGGGCCGGTCGGGTGCGCTGGACGTACGTTGCCAAGACGCCTGCCGATAGGCCCTCGGTTGATCAACTCTTGGCGCAGGTCGCCTCACTGCGCGCCGATGGGCCCACTTAAGGTGCGGGTTTATCGGCGCGCATGGTGCCCCACGCGATGAAGCGCTGCGACCGGTGGGTGAACGATACATGCGCGGGTCCTGTCGCGCAGCGGCGATTCGCGGACGATAGCGTGGTTGTGCGACGGCTCCGGATAAGGTGCGGACGATAGCGTGGTTGTGCGACGGCTCCGGATAAGGTAACGAAAGGCACTGTGGATGATGGTGACACCGATACGCCCCTGGTCCCTGGTACTCGCGCTGCTCCTCGCCGTTGTCCTGGTCCCGGTGGCCGCCGCGCGCGGAGGGAACAATATTGTCGTTGCAACACCGAAAGCGCCGGTCGTCGCGGACGGCGATGTCGCTGGGCGTCCGACCGAGTTCAACCTTGTACTCGACCGCTCGCTCGACCCCCAGGTCGCGGGGCGGACGCTGCTCACAGGGAAGACGATCAGCGTCACCCTGCCCGACGCCTTCGTCCGCACCGCTGTCCCGGTCCAGGCCCCGGAGAGCGGCGCGCTCGTCAAGGGCTGGCCACAGGGCGGACTGGATGGCTACACGGTAACCCTCGCCGGGACCCACACCGTCGTCTTCACCGCGACCCGGGACATCGTGCCGTCCGGCCCGGACGACCCGGGGATCAAGGTGTTACATGTGCGCGGTCGCGCCTTCACCAATCCGGCCCCCGGCGACTACGCGATCACCGTCGTCGCGGAGACCGGCCCGGACGGGGCGGTCGAGACCGGGACCGGGACGCTGACGATCCGGCCCCGGACCGTCCCCTCGGTCAATCCCTCGAACGCCCTCTTCCCGCAACCATCGAACAACAACTGGCAGCGCGTGCCGGTCGACACCGTGACGCCCCTCCCGCTCGACTTCCTCCTGTTCGGCGCGGACGGCCAGCCCCTGAACGGCGTCGGTGTCGCCCCGGCGGATCCCGCTCGCTTCCCCCGCTACACCGGCGGGTTGCTGGTGCGGGACACCAACGGCGACGGCCTGCTCGACCCGGCGACGGACACGGTGGTCGGCGGGATTATCGGGGCGGCCCCGGCAGCCGCGACCGGCCAGCGCGCGGCGAGCCCGGTCGACGCGGCGGGGCGACCGGTCCTCTCCGGACAGATCGCGCGTCCCGATGGCATCACCGCTCCGGGGATCCTGCGTATCCTTTTCAGGTCCGGGGATCGGCCGGGGGAATACGCTCCGACCTTCGAGTTGGGCGGCGGCACGGCGACGCGGCTGACGATCGTGGCGACGGCCGCGAGCACCCCCGCGATGCCCGGCCTGCCGAACACCGGCGGGGGAGCAGCGGCCGGTGCGGTGCAGTCGCAGTCGGCGTGGTGGCTCACCAGCCTGCTGGGTGCGGCGGCACTGGCGCTCACCCTGGCGACGATCAAGCGCCGACTCGACCGCTGAGCCGGATACCGGGAGTGACGGAGGCCGTGGCGGGGAGGACCGTAGGAATACGCTGACAGAGACGTAGATCCACGGATACGCCCTGGATCCGGGTTACGTCGCCCGCCCACGCGATCACGGTGCGTGATGGCCGCTACAGTGCCGCGACAGGCCAACGCCGAGGAATCTGTACCAGGGCGATGTCGCGCTACCGATGGACGGCGGTACCGCCCCGACCCGTTAGTTCGCCCGTCTATCCGGGCGGGCGAACCGCGTACACCACCCAAATGGCTGCGACAGTCGGCCCAAACTGTAGTCGACGTCACAGAACGGCGACTGTCGCCGGGCCGATACTGCAAGGGGAGACGATAATTAAGGCTGCGGCAGCGATAACGCGACGAGCGTGCGAGAGCGAGGCCGATGACGCCACGAGCATATACCAGAAGGGCCGCCTGTCGACTCGCCCCGCTCGCGCTGGGCGCGGCGGTCCTGGCCGCGTGCGGCTGGGGGCGTGGTACGATAGCGGGCGCGACGATCACCGCGCCCGATTTCCCGATCGTCGCGTATCAGGGTGCGGCGCTGCTCGGCGGCGCGGAGACGCGCTTCGCCGCCGTCTTCCGGCAGGGGGAGCCGGTCGTCCTCAACTTTTGGGCCGGGCAGTGCCCCCCGTGCCAGGCGGAGATGCCGTCCTTCCAGCGGGTCGCCGACGATTACCAGGGCCGCGTCCTGGGCGTGGGGGTCGATGTCGGCCGCTTCACCGCGTTGGGCGGGCAGCAGTCCGCGCGCCAATTCCTCGGCGATCTCCGCATCACCTACCCGGCCGCCTACGCCGTGGACCAGGGCGATTGCATCTCTGGCCCTGACAGCCCGCAGCGTGGGTGTCACACCCGCGCGTGGCACCTGAGTGATACTGTGGGCTGAGGGATGAAGCCACGCGGAGGAGGCCCCGATGCGCCGCCAATCCACCAGTATCACGGCGCATTTCGCGACCCTGCCGGATCCGCGCGTGGCCGGGACGACCCGGCACGAGTTGCTGGACATCCTGACGATTGCCTTGTGTGCGGTCATCTGCGGGGCGGACAGCTTTGTCGGGATGGTCACGTTTGCCGAGGCGAAGGAGGCGTGGCTGCGGACGTTCCTCGCCCTGCCCGGCGGCATGCCGTGCCACGACACGTTCGGGCGGGTCTTCGCGGCACGGGATCCCGAGGCGTTCCAGGCCTGTTTCCTGGCCTGGATGCGGGCGGTGGTGCCGAGCACGGGCGACCAAGTAGTCGCTATCGACGGCAAGACGCTGCGCGGGGCGCATGACCGAGGCGCGGGACAGCGCGCCCTGCACATGGTCAGCGCCTGGGCCAGCGACAGTCGGCTGGTGCTCGGCCAAGTCGCGGTGGCGGAGAAATCGAACGAGATCACCGCCATCCCGGCGCTGCTGCGCGTGCTGGACCTCACGGGGGCGACCGTGACGATCGATGCCATGGGTTGCCAGACCGCCATCGCCGCCCAGATCGTGACGCAAGGGGCGGACTATGTGCTGGCGGTGAAGAAGAATCACCCGACGCTGTAGGCCGACATCGCGGGGGCCTTCGCGGCTGAGCGCGCCGAGGCATTCGTCAATACGCCACCTGGTACCTACGAGTACCTGAAGACGGTCGAGAAGGACCACGGGCGGCGGGAGACCCGCCAGCACGGGATCCTGCGCGACCCGGCGCTCCTCGCCTACCTCAACCCGACCAACGCCTGGGCCAACCTCGCCGGCCTCGGCCTGATCGAACGCCACCGCCAGGTCGGGGACACCGTCACGACCGAATGCCACTACTATCTCCTGAGCGCACCACGTACCGTCCGGGCATTCGCCACCGCCGTCCGCAGCCACTGGGGGATCGAGAATCGCGTGCATTGGGTCCTCGACGTCGCCTTCCACGAAGACGCCTGCCGCGTCCGCTCCGGCCACGCCGCGCGCAACTTGGCCGTGGTCCGCCATCTCGCGCTCAACCTGCTCCGCCAGGACCGTACACGCAAAGGCAGCCTCGTCGCGAAACGCTTCACCGCCGCCCTCGACGACACCTATCTCCTGACCATCCTGACCGGCGTGGCATCCACATCGACGTCTGCTACTACATGAGATGCAACCGCCCTGGCACGGTCGGCAGCCCGGCCCGCCGCCACGCCTCCGTGCCGCCCGCCACGTAGGCAACGTCGGCGAAGTCCATGTCCTGGAGCGTCTTCGCGCCGATGGCGGACATCGGCCCGGCACCGCAGATCGTCAGCACCGGGCGCGACCGATCCTGGAGCCGCGAGTCGCGGTACTCCGCGGGGACTTCCTGGTCCGCCCGCAGCGGGAGCGAGCCATTGGAGATCGGGATCGCGCCCTCAGCCATGCCCGTCGCGTGGATCGCGGCCAGGTCGCGCACGTCGATGAGCAGGGTATTCGGGGCGTCCTTGAGGCGCTGGCGGGCCTCCTCGGGGCCGACGGCGGGCACCGCCGCCATCGCCTCGGCGGCCATCTGCATGAACGTCCTGGCCATGTCCCCTCCTTCTCTCCTGACCAACCTGTCGCGATCTGCCGGGCATGCCCCGCATGCCACCTTGACCTAGCGGGCGTGAGCGGGTGGCGGGGGTAGCGTCGCGTCACGGTCCGGAAACGACTGCGGCGGCGTGGGAGCGCACCCATAGACCGAGATATGCGCCCGGCTGTGCGTGTCGAAGGCGGTGCGCTCCCACGTTGCGAAGCGTGCGACCAGGCGCAGCCCGGCGATGCGGGCCATCAGATCCATCTCGCCCGGGGTGATCAGGCGGCACGCGATCGGCCCCATCGTGATCCCGGTCGCGGTGAGCCGGACGTGGTTCTCCGCGAGCAGTTGCGTGACCGGGTCGTAGCGGGCGACGTCGAACGCGACGGCGGTGGTGCTCACCTGCTCCGCGCGCACGTAGTCGGCGATGCCGGGGGCGATCCACGCATGGGGGACGGCGGTCTCGATCACGAAGTACCCGTCGGCCGTGAGATGCCGCGCCGCGTTCTCGAAGCAGCGGACCTGGTCGTCGGCGGTGAGGAGGTTGAAGATGGTGTTGAAGACCAGGTACACCAGCCCGTAGCGCCGCCCGGTGGTGGCGACGCTCATGTCGCCGAGCGTGATGTCGAGCCGCTCGCCGCCGGGCTTGGCGCGGAGCCGGGCGACCATATGGGGGGAGAGTTCGATCCCGTCGACGGGGATCTCCCGTGCGGCCAGCGGGAGGGCGATGCGCCCGGTGCCGATCGCGAACTCGAGCGCGGGACGCCCCTGCGCCAGTCCCGCCAGGAACGCCACGGCGGCGTCCTCGTCGCCGCGGGGCTGGTCGTCGTACCGCGCGGCCACGTCCGGGCCGAAGCTCGCTGCCGGGTCAAAGGTGTCCATGCTGTGCCCTCCCGCTTCCGCCCCCACCGTCGCGCGCGGCCATTCTCGCACACCCCCGCCCTCGACGCTGCGGCCCTGTGCCTGCCAGGGCACTGATCCGGGGGTGTGCCCGGTATACGCGCATGACGCCGCTTGCGGCGGGGCAGAGAGGCCCTGGCGAGGGTTGTGCCACCCGTCCCTGCGCTCGTCGCCAGGCGCGCCCTGCAGGCGGGAGCGTCCACGCCTCCGCCGCTCGATCCTCGCCAGCGCAGATCAGGATCACGAGCCAGCCGTGGGCACGTCCCCGCAGGCTTTTGCGACGGCGACGCGGACATCCGGCCACGATTCCGGGCTCCGGTCAGATGCCCCGATCCGGGCGGGGCGACGCGGACCGCATCGCCCGGTGGCGTCCCGGGTGCCACACCGGGCACGAGCGGGTCGGCCCCGGCGGCCCGGTCATTGGCCACGCCCGCGGCCTACGCGTGGCAGTTGCGCCTGGATGAGGCAGAAGCGATCCTGCTCGACAACAGACCCCCGTGCGACCCGGACTGTCAGTACGTCCGACTGCGGGTGACCGTTACCAACGCCGGGGGAGCCGCCGCGGATGTCAACGACAATCTCTTCGCCTTGCTGGCCGATGGCGAGGTGGCGTACGCGGACGGCTACCTGGCCGACGAGGTCACCCTGCGGACGGGGGAACGGGGATTCGGCGTGGTCGAGGGCGCGGACCCGCCGCTCGAAGCCGGTGCCACGCGCACCCACCTCGCCCTGTTCCGGGTGCCGAACGGGGCACAGCGGCTCACCCTGATCTGTCTCGCGGACCCCCTCCGCCTGCAGAAGGATCCGCTTGATCTGCGGAGCGCCCTCGCGCCCCCGCTCGATGTGACGGGTCCGCTCCGGGCGGCGTTGTCTGCCCCGGCGCACGACCTCGGGGCGCGTCCGGCGATCCTGCCCGGCACGGAGGCGTTTCGCGCGACGGTGGCACCGCAGATCAAGCGGCAGGGCGAGCGCATCGTCGTGGAGGGGCACGGTTTCACGGTGCCTCCGGTGATGCGCAGTGGCCAGGGGGTCGCGCTCATCTCGATCGGGGTCCAGCGCCCGGACGTCACCGACGCGCACACGTTCACCCAGATCGGAGCCTTCAACGGCCAGCGGACGGCACCGGACGGCAGCTTCTCCCTCGACGTCTCCACCGCGATGCTGCCGCCGGGCGCATACGTCATCGTCGTCCTGGACTGGACGAGCCGCAGCGTGGTGTACCGCGGCCCCGATCTCCTCGTGAGTGCCCCGTAGGGACGCACGCTGCGACGCATCGGCGAGCAACGGGACGGCCGTGGCGCAGCGCCCGGACGTCGCCCCCCTCCTCGCGCCAGGGCCGTGCCCGTTCGCCGACGACCACGTCGACACGGAGTGGCCGCGCCCGACCGCGCCGTCCCCCCTGCCTGCTGCCGGATGCGGGGCGCACCGCGCGGCATGGGCCGGACGAGCGCCACGGTACCGCGCGTCTGAAGCGATCGGGGCCGCGGCCTCGCGGTGGCTCAAGGCGGCGGGGCGGCGTCCTTGACCATCGCCAGGCCGGTGGCCCGGAAGCCGTGGTGCGCGTAGAAGCCCGCGTCCGCCGGGTCGTCGACCAGGGCCACGAGCGTGGTGTGGCCGTAGCGCGCCAGGCAGCGCCGCAGCAGGTCGCCCCCGAGGCCGCGCCCCGGTACTGTCACGTTAAGTTTTGACTGAACGAAACCTCCCCACACCGAGCCAGTTCTGGCCGTCGCTAGCGCTTGTACAGGCCGGATCCGGTCTCCTATGAGCCGATCGTTCCCCACTTTCGGACCGCCGTCGGCGCCCAAAAGGCTTAACTTGACAGTGCCGTCAGGGGCCGGGGCATGGACGCCTCCCTCCTGGATGATGGACGATCACGACGACCGCGCGAGCAT
>JAABUP010009103.1_pt1 | contig 12359 bp, 16 predicted proteins | sample 5559201 | NCBI WGS metagenome assembly JAABUP01 (sample SAMN10711887, study PRJNA513373) | rock metagenome | isolation source: Antarctica rocks | place: Antarctica | reverse complement strand
TGGGACTGTCAATGGCAGTGGTGGGTGGGCTACTCGGTCGACGAGTAGCAAGGTGAGAGCGGAGGGATGATGTAGTGCAACAGGAGACTAGCTCGTGTAACTGAGAATATATGTGGAAGACAGGAAGGTCTATGTGGCCTTACGGCAGCTACAGCTGGCACAAAATATTATTATCCATGCCCAAAGGACAGCTTTCACCTCTTGGCGTGCCGTCAACCAATCACATGCCTCACTGCTCCGACGACACCTCCGACCGCATTCAGCCGCCTTCACGTTCCGTCATGTCTTTTACGTCGGCTTCGCTCTCTCGATCATCGACGGCCACTTGGTCTACGTGGCACACGACATGCTTTGAGATGCACGGGTCTTGGTGAATAACGTGGCTCACAATTGCACAAGTGTGGACATATCACAGGCGATGTGAGCAGAGCGATTACAGAAGTAAACACTTGCCACACGCCTTCGTCGACCTATGGCACTTGCTGGTTTGACTCTAAACCATTGCTTCTCTTCTGGACAATCTACTAGTCGACGCGATAGCCTGGGTGGCGTCGTTATCAAGCCGGACTCAGTCGAAGCCACAGATGAGGCGTCGAGTCTGATATTCACAGCGTGATATGTCGAGCCACTGAATCGAAGCTCGACCAGTTCATGCTACCCATTCGCCGGGAGCACTCCGCAGCGTCCTCGCGCTCGCAACAATGGACCTAAGCGTTGCGAGCTTTTACCTAGGTAGCGTCTCGGTCTCGGCTGAGGGGATCCTCAACGCCACCGGGATATATCGCCATCGGAACCATCAAGCGGAGAACTCGATGCGTCGGGATGACATCTTTGGAGAATTCCGACTCCTCGCTTTCTGTAGCGAGATCAAGGACGTGCCGTATAAGGTCATGGTACGCGCCGCGGAATTGCAGATGATCGCCACGGACGCGCTGTGGCAATGATCAAGTAGACAGGTTAGGATTGCTGGAGGGAAAAGGTGGACACTGAGTACGACCAGAATCTTTCTGATTTCAGGGCTTTGGCTAGACTTAGCAGAGATTTAGGGAGTAAAGGCGACGTAAAGTGTGAGGTGACGTTCCCATCACTTGATAGTGTAAGGTATGTCACGTGTAAGCCGTGCTCACTTCACCTGTTCCGCCCCGTCAGGCTCCGGAGGGGTGCCACTACATTCATGAGTGCTCGTACACGCTCAGATGTACTCCATGCCTTGAGTGGTGCTGCGCACTCCAGTATTGCCACCCATGCCTTCCCAGAATCGTTTCAACCCCGATACCCTGTCGACCTTGGGCCTCTCAGGCCACGCGTCTGTAGCGCGCCTAGATTCACTAATCTTTATCTTCCGCGAGAAGCGCCACACCAGCACGCCGACTCCGCCCGCAGCATCCTTCTGCCGAGCTCGTATCTTGGCCGCCTTGCGCTCCAGCCACACCCGGAGACCATCACGGAGGTGCTCGCGCTCCACTCGCCTTTTGCGCTCTACCAGTGCCCCGGCCACCCCATGTCCCCATATGATCTCGCCGGAACGTCTATCGTATCTGCAGCACTCCTTGGGTAGTATATTCGCGGAGACCAAGGTTGACAGTTTCGGACGCCGGGATAGGGAGCGGTTGAGTCGGATACACACTAATGACCAGTGTAATCTACGCGCCGCGACATGTGTCCTGGTAAGATAGATGGCGGAGATGGGCGGCTGCAAGCTGTGTAATGGGGGCCTGCACCGGAGTAGATATTTCACGCGTACTCGCGAGTAACGTAGCCGCAGTCGGTGAAGTAGCGGATCGAAGGATAGGATGCGCAGGCGATGAGATGACTGTATACTTCAGGTCAGCGACATGTCTCTCGGACGTGCCAATACGCGCGTGCCCACCCGAGAAGTCAAGAACAGCTCCTGTATGTCCAAGAAGTATAGCACCCGCAACAGAAGCTCGTCCGGCAACTCCAACAGCGAGGACATTCTGGTCGGCGACAGTCTAGCCTCGCACCGTGTTCATGCCACGAAGCGCCTCGTGGCTGGCTGGAACTATACCATCGAGGTGAGTTCAGAGTTTGACAGGCCGCAGCTCGCATGATTGCATTGCCGCCGCGGCACTTGCTCCAGTGGTGTGGTGGGTGTGTTTCAGCGCTCGGACCGTCTGGGCAAGTGAACATTCCACTCCACCACCCCCAAGTCAGGACGACGTTTCATCTCGACACCTCACATCGGCACGATCAAGGATTGTTACATCGACAATTACACTGGAACATTCCGGTCATGTTACGTTCGACGCGGGCGCCGCTTCAGTCACGGTCAAGGTTCCGGAGCAGTACTCACTAGCTGGCCACTGGAGAGCTCCGTCAGGTCCACCAGCGTGCGTCTCAGCCTACTCAGGTACTTCGAGACTTACTTAGTCAAGTAAAGCAGTTGAGTGCCAGGTACAGCTACTCCGAGAACTGCCTCAGGAAGTAGACGAACCGAAAGACTCGAGCAGACATTGAACGGACTCTCGTCTTGCATAATGCACGTGTCACGCTTGCCGTTGCCATATGCAGACACTTCATCATGCATCGCCAGCAGTTCTGAGCGTGCTGTCCGTAGAGCGAGATGATGCATTGCGCAGGTACGCCGTGGCAGCCCAATAATGACATGATGACGGCTTGGCAAAGGTGGATGCAATTGGGCCCATCACGCAGGACCGGCTATCCAATGAACGACGTCGACGTAAAGGCGAGCCGCACTGCAGAGCACATCAGGTGAAATGCCTTTGCTGCGATCCACTGCCAAGGAGTCGTCACAGGACCGGCTAGAGTGCCACACAACGTTGTCACGTGTCAACAGCCAAATCCGACATCAACCGCTTGTCTCATCACCCTGGCCTTCGCCACTTCATCGTCCGTCTTGAAAGACAACTCCCGAGTCGAATGGCAACGCTAGACAGACGAAGCGGTCTCGGAGTTCAGCCTCCCGAAGATACCACTTCGGGCACTACTTGTCTACAGTGCGAGCTGCAGGCGCATCGTCGTGTGAGCGCCGACGTCAAAGCGTCCTCCCAGCCTCTCAATGCAGCGTAGATTGTGGCAGATGCTCTCCTTGGTTAGGAGGAAGGCAACGCTACACTGTGGCTGCGTGCAGGCCGTCGGGACGTTGTGCTCGGCTCTCCGTTGCTCTGATGTGAGTGGATGGCATAGAAGCAGTACCGCGGTAGTCCCTGGATTTCACTGGCATTATTCTGCCCTCTGACAGGCAAATTGCAGGATTTTTGCTGCTGAAAAGCCTACTCAATCAGGAAAGAACAGCAGCCCAGGTCTGCTAGGAGTCAAGGTGGAGCGCGTTTACTCAGGTGAAAGGTAAGGGGGGACCAATGTGAGCCTCTCGGCCGTCACGCATGTACCGCGGAAACTCGCGCTGATTGTCACATCACCACGCCTCCAGCACCCAGATAGCCTTTCTCGGCCCACCATACCTAGAATGCCACGTCACAAGAGCGGAGACAGCTTGGTCGAACTTAGCCTGCCTGGCGAGTGTGTCCGGGAAAGGATAGGAACAAGCTTATGCATTGGCCTCCCCTTCGAACGACACACCCTTGGATGACATGCCCGCACGATGTGGGTACAGTCCCCGACCATTCGTCACTCTGCCGGCCCTCCGCAGTAGCCAAGAGCGGGAAGTGATCAGCTGAGTGACGGTGGGTGCCAGTTCCATGCGAGGTGCATGCAGGAAGGCTCTCCTCTCGATGATGGGGACGTCTCGTCAGCACCAGTGGCAACATGCACCCCCTGCCGCTGGTCAGCGCCAGGTGACTGGTGGGCTACTGCCGGAAGTTCGACAAGGCCCTCCTGCACGCAGCAACCGACCACCACTGCATACCCGTTGAATCTGTCGTCCCGTGGAGCGACGCACGACCTCTCGATCGAGCCTTTGGAGCCGATCATGCTGGGGCTCGTGCGCGCTCATACATGGCAAGGACTGTGCTCGGTTACAAGCTAGCTTCAGGATGATCGGACGGCAGACGCTGGGACTGGCATGCCGGCCTCAAGAACCTTTGCCAGATTGCCTGAGGTGTCGACCGTGCTGGGCAGATACAGGGTCCTGTGCCGGAACCGGGAGTATGCGCACTGTGCTCGATGTGCTCGCTGTAGCCTCTGTTGCTCAGCAACGGCCAATCGTGCTAGACAGCCGAGACTCGAGTGATATGGCTCGACTCGGGCCTGCCCGTACAGAGCACGTGACCGAAGAAGGTTCACTTATACCTTCATAGCCGTTACTGTCGGCAGGCTAGCAGACGTCCTTGAAGCTACCATCCTTGCCATGGCGGATACACGGACCATGAGCGACATGGGGATCACCCCGTCGATAAGAAACCACAGGCGGAGACGTAGCCACGACGACGCTGATCACGTAGAAGGCAATATCGGTTGCATATATGTGACGGCCGACGACGCTATGGTGGGTGGTTCTGCAGGCTACTGCTGCCGTGCTGGGTGGTCTAGCTCGAGTGGGTGGTTCTCCGGTCTCTCCGAGGAGTGTCGTTGGCTCGATCTCCCAGACGGCTCGCGATCCCATGCGTTTTCAGGGTGTGACGGCTGGTCTAGAGTGTGGGACACGGCAAAAGTCCGCAGAGCGCTGACGAGGCCGCTCGTCCACGGAACAGCATAAATAGGAGGCTGGAACCGACGTCGAGGACTGTTCTGCATCTCATCATCAGTCCCCAGCCAGCCGAACTTTCTCCTCATACCAAGTCCCTTCAAACTTCCGACGTTGCTGGTCAGCAGTCATCCCATCCCACACAGCACAGCGCAGCACACCTACCACTCATTCCGGGCCACCAGTCACTCGTAAGCCGTGACGTCTGAGCAGTGTTTCCACTCACTAACACCTGACAGCAGCAGTCATTATGTGCTTCTACGACAACTACCGTTTCCAATGCGGCGACTGGAAATGGGGCAACCTACGAAAGCAATGTGAAGCAGAGTACCGCCAGGGCGAAACATGCGGCTTGAAGACCATCTGGACCACCCTTCCGCTCGCCGACAAATGCACCATGTGCGAACGCATCGAGCGCAAGCAGCGCCGCTTCGAAAAGCATCGCTCCGACTGCCAGCGCTGGGTCGTCGAGCCGCAGAAGTACCGCTGCTCGATCGAGAAGGCCAGGGAGGAGATGAAGGATTTGGCCGTGGAGATCCAGCGCTTGATGGCCGAGAAGCATGCCAGGTTCAATGCGATCGGCAATCCGCGCCGCGCTTGAGGAATGGCAGTGGGCGTGGTGCGAGTGTCGGGAGAGGACATCCAGTCGCTTACGAGGAGGGTGGGGAGGTTGACTTCGAGTTCGATGGGCACAAATTGGCAGGCTGGCGAGTAACTTGTTTTACTGATGCTCATGCATGGACAGTTTTCGGTTTGTCAGATAGTACGTTACGAATTTACGATGATGTTTGATCGCACATACAGCCTTTCCCGGAGCATGTAGGAGCGTGCGGGCTGAAGCATTCCGTTTGATGTCGATGTATTGACCAATGGCAGGCCAGCTTGAACGAACTGGGCGGCAACTGACATGAACGATCGTTCGGACGGAGGCTCGGCTCGGACCTTTCACAATTCATTGGCAATCTGGGCCCCAGTATCGCGTTGGAAGAGCATGTAGCTACTGCGTTGTAATCATCGAGACGCTGCCGCTGCCGCTGAGAGTGGGTCACGTGACTTGTTGATGAGATATCGTTGTAGTCTATTGCAGTGATCTACCGAGATGTACTGCGCCCGCCATATTATCCTGCACATTCTGCCAACCTTGAAGAACGCCGTAACAATGCCCAACATCCGTCATCGCGGGGATTGCTCAAGATCCAGTCCCAAGCTTCGCATCCCACCGCCACATCCTCACTTTCCGCCCGGTGGCCCCGAGAACTGACCAGAACCCGAACCCGAACCTCCCCAGCCCGACCCACCACCAAACGACTGAGGCTGTCCGCCGTAGCCGTAACCTCCTGCCGGCGCGCACGAAGCGAAACAGCCGTACACTGTGGTAGTCACCAACATGGTAGTGGTGCCCATGGTGTAGTTGGCACACGACGAAGGCGCATGCGTTGGTGCAGTGCCAGTTGGGGAGACGCTGCTCGGAGCTTGACTTCCCGTGCGTGGCAAGCCGGTGTCGCTGAAAGAGCCGGTACTAATATTTGATGACGGCACCGGGCTGCCGCTACTGGCTGGTACGTAAGAGTACGCTGGCGGCAGAGTCGGGGCGAGACTTGTGGTTCCGTTGCCAGAAGGCACCGGGGCGCCACTGCTGGCTGGAGCCGTGGGAGAAGTGGTCGAGAACGCTCCGGTACGTGGTGCATTTGGTGTACTGACAGGTGGGGTGATCGGTACGAACGGAGGATAGCCGGTGAGGTAAGGTACAGCAGATGTATTTGCACTAGTGGTTGTCGTTGTATAATCGCCGGTGCGAGGCAGTTCAGAAGTCGTAGGGAACGGCGCAGGTCCGGAAGAGATGGCGGTGTCGCTCGACGTAGGCTTGGAAATTGAAAAGGACGGATACTCTTCCCCGCTGGGCAAAGCGCTCGTGGTCGAAAAATCTCCGGTCCGTGGGGCATTGGGAGTGCTTACTGGTCCGGTCGATGAGGGAATCGCGCCTGACGCCGCTGTCCCGCTCATTCCTCCAGTTCCGCCCAGTGTGCCAGAAGCTGCGAAGCCAGAGCTGTATGCTGTCCCGTTCGTGCCACTGACGACTGCAATGGATGTGTTGCTCGGCAGGCTGGTAATCGAACCGGAAGCTTGGTACCCAGACGCGCCACCTGTGCCGCCCAGTCCACCTGAAATCATGTAACCAGAGCTGTAGGCACTCCCACCACTAGCGTAGGTGGTGGTCGCTGAAGTGCTGGACCGAGGAATTGCTCCTGAGGCAAAGTAGCCAGAGGAACCGCCGGTAGCACCGGAGTTTACGATGACTGTCTGCGATGAGAACAGAGATGCCGAAGAGGCGCCCGCAGCGTTCGAAGAGATGGACCCGTTGCCGCTCGCTCCACTGCTGCCACCGCCACCACCAGTCTGGTAGCTGTAGTAGTTGGTCGTGGCGCTCGATGAGATCTCACTGCCGTTCGCGGCATAAGTCTGGTTGCTGATGACCTCAGTGACATTGTAGCCGCCCGGGTAGTAAGCATCGGAGGTACTGTTAGTGATCACGCTGTAAGCTCCACCTCCATCGCCGGACTGGGATGTGGACGTGCTGTTCGATCCGGCAACCTGCGTCTGTTGTGCACCAACGGCGTACTCAGTCGTAGCGGCTGCCCATTCCAAGCTGTAGGAAGTGTAGACCGACATGTACCAATACCCACTGCTCGTGTAGTAGGTCGAGAAGACGGTGCCGGTCGAGTAAGTGCTGCCGTTGGAAACGTAAGTGGAATAGCTCGTATATCCGCTGGTGTTCACCATGAAGCCGCTTTGGGGTATGGGCGGGCCCGGAGTCATTATTGGCATGCTTGAAGTCTTGTTGCCCATCATGCTCGAGATGGATGCGCTCATCTGACTTGAGTTTTGAGTTGATGTCATGCCACCGGACGGAACAGCCGCGGTGGTATTACCGCCGGGGTCGTTGCTGTCAATGCCCATGACAATGCGTAGCAGGACCGCGGATTGCACACCCGCCATTGGCACGCTGCCGTTGCCAGATGTCTTGAAGAAGCAATTATAGCCGTCCGCATTGAGCGAATTGTAGTAGGAGACACCCTGACAGGCTGGAGACGACACGTTTGTAGTATCGGTGTACGAGCAAGCGCTGACGCACTCGCCGAAGGTTGAATAATTCATAGCGCCGTAGAGCGTTAACGAGGTGAGTTCGGTGCTGCAGTGGAGCAGATAATCGAAGCGCTCGGCGCCAACCATCTGGCTGACCACGTCGCCATCATCGTCAGGGCAGACGAGTGGAGGAGACGTTGGCGTCGCTGCAGTCGTCGAGCTGGTAGTGGAGGCGATAACCGTCGTGTTCACGGTCGGGCCAGGGGCTGCAGTCGTCGAGACTGGAGAAGCCGTATATGTTGGCGTCGGCGGGTTCACGATAACGGTAGTTGTACTCGCGCGAGCAGCTCTCGTAGTGGTCGTGGTCGTAGTAGTCTCTTGGAAGGCAGCAAGCGTAATCACCTGACCTCACGTCAGCAAAGCGATCCGCACAAGCAAGTCTTCGTCACAACTCACCGTTGGATCGTCAGTGTAAGTTTCAGTGACAGTCGGGTTGCCGTAGTTTTGACATGCGCAAGCACTGCTGTATGCTGAGGACATCGAAGCTGTATCATTGTATCTGCCGGTGCTGGAGGTATCTCCGTTGAGACGTCGCCACATGTCGAAGACCTGAGCGATCTGTGCTTCATTACGTACGGCACGAGCGGTGATTTGTGGATCAGCCTCGCGCTTAGACTTCGCTGTCGGACTTTGGGTGACCGTGACGGTATCGATGGGAGTTGTTCTTGTCACCTCGGTTTCCGTGAACGTTTCTGTTGTGTAGACATCGGTGTATGTGCTGAGAAATGATCAGTGACACGCCCGATTGAGAAGCGAGATCGACACCAACGACATACCTCGTAGGCGTGTAGTCCACGGTGATGGTCTCATTCGGATAATTCATGTACCCTTGGCAAAAGGACTGGGCGTTCGGGAGGTTTTGAATGATGTTGTAGTATGAGTCTTCCACACATAGCCCAGAAGATTGGCGAGGTTGTACGTGTCTTCGGAAGAGGCGATGTGCCCAGTCGAACATGCCGCCATTCTGCGCTACCTCCACAACAGGCTGCCCGTTGCGAATCTTGAGCTGTGAGAATTTGTCGTGTGCTCGGGCGTTGACAGAAGTCTGAACGATTGAAAGGCACAAGGCCGAAGCAAAGAATGATTGGCGCATGGCGAAGCAGTGCTGCTGTTGTAAACGAGTGATGGTCAGGACGTTTCAATCAGCGAACAGTCGTCGGTTCGTGTGGTCCAGATGCAGGAGCTTGCTGATCAACAACCGAGTTGACCGATGTGCATCCTTTATACCCTCTTGTCAATCATCTTCATGGCTGATTCTGCGTGATCGAGCTAGCCACCCTGCCGCTGTCGAATGTCAGTTGTCCCAACCTGCCTTGCGGAGAATGTATGAGAGAAGTGACCCAGGAGGAAAGGCTGAGTACGAAATGTGCGACGGTCCTGTGCGCATGAAGACTGCCTTGCGCGTATAGAAGCGGTCCCAGCCCAGCATGAAACGGGTTTTACAGCAGCCGAGCCCGTGTTGAGAGTCGAGGCATTCCGAGCGAAGATAGGTATGAGGTCTTCCGGCCTCCCTTGCTGGACCGCGCACACTTGACTTTACCGTGACCCCAACTCGCCCAGCAAGTCCCCCATTCTTTGTTGATAAAGCAAATGGAATGTCGTTGGACGCGACGCGCTGGAACTGCTGTGCCATATTGCACTTGCAACCTTTCGCGCAAGACTCACATGGACCGCCGCGCACTTGCTGTACGGTAGAGCCGAAATATCTCGAAGAAGTGAGAAGTGATACGAACAACTATTGGCAGACCATATGGTACGTTCGAGACCATACTCTCGATCTGCGGGAGGTAGCCTGCGTACTCCGTAAGATAGCTTCGCTCGGTCTGTCATGATGTGTGCGAACGAGTCATGAGTAGTAGACCAGTATGTGCACATACGTGAATCCGCGGACTGTGTACTCTGCTGGCTGCGGGGCCAAGAGCATTGGGTCAGTACGAAAGGATGATGATGTGGTTGAAACTATGGTCTATGGGCATGCAAATGTATGGGACTTGTAGGCCATGTCACCGCCGTTGTTGAGCGGATTGTTTCCGCGAACCCCTGAGGCTCCCACCTGGCGCCAAGCTGCCATTGGCTTTCCACCTGCCACCCAACCACCATCCGCTCAGTCACCTGTCATACTACTATCGCCGCGACGGGGTGAACCTCACGCCCAGTGCTTCACAGCGCTTCATGCGCGTGACACCAACGCGACGCAGGAGGCGGGTGTCACATTCTTCTTGATGGGAGTCTGCGCATCGTGCCTCGGCCTGAACCGGCATCCCTCGCACGATGTGAGTCAGTCGCTGGAGGTCGTCTGAGACCTGGAGGGGTTTTGACGAAGAGTGGCATCAGCAGGTGAACGAGTCGGCGGCACTCCTGGACGACTCGCACCACGTGCATTACGGCGGCCTTGCGGACGAAGATGTTGCACCGCCGGATGAAGACGAGATTCGAAGAGCGCGGGAGGCACTGAACAGGATCACCAACGAGGCCACCGAGTACGCTCGCATCTGCTGTGCGTGCTGTAGCGAGGGCTGACACTGTGGGTCTCTAGAAATATGATCGATGTGTCACACCCGAGCAGTACCGATTTGAGCCAGCACTTTACGTCCACGAACCATGACCGGCATACAGCTGGAGATAACACATCCGGCGGCTCGATCAAGGCTGTCGATGCTATTGAAGACGATGAGGCGGCTTGGTTACGGAGTGTCCGATCAGCGGGTCTCGACTCGGGCACGCAGATCAAGGGTTTGCAGTCTGGCTCTTTGGTACTGGACATTGGCCAACTGCGCTCGAGTTCGGCCCCCCAACATGGATACACTTGACTGGGTGCAGTCGCTGCTTTGGTGCCACTTTCGCGTGCTTGAGAACGATACCCATTATGCGCTGCTAAGAAGGTATTGCTGCCATTTTGCGCTTGACTGTGATCTACATTCATAGCTGATTACATGGTATTCTTGAGCGATTATGTGGGAGATGAGTCGCGATCGTGCAGGCAGATCCCGATCTCGTTCACGAAGTCTTTCTGTGCCTCGAAGCTTCCAGTCTGCACCAAAAGTCGAAGCCACTCCCTACCCATCCAATACCCGACGAGCAGATTCGCGGAGGAAAGCTTCCAGGGATCCGCTGTTGGCAGTCGATCGGATTGCAGCTGTCAAAGCTTGCTCGTTCTCAGATCTAGTCAAACGTTCACCCTCGTGGCCGACCAGGTCGAAGACTTGCGACATCTTTCCAGTCATCTCGAGCTCACCGTTAGTCCCAGATCGTGAGTTGCACACTCGGAAACGAACTATGTTGATGATGCCGAATGCAAGGGCATCACCAGTCTGCCGCATAGTGCTACCGGTACAGGCCTAGAGTCGGTGCCGAGGTGAAGAGACAGGTCAAAGTGCGATCTCATGAGATGAACAGTCAACGGTCTTCTTCTCGATGTACACTCGCTGAGCAAGGAAGTCAGGAAGGACTGCCAAGCCCGCGTTCGCCGCAGGCTAGCCTCATTGTGGTACCGGTACTCACCTCAGCTCTCGAACCAGAAAGTGGCAAAATTATCGTTTGCGTAGCAGACAGGATCACTACTGTCCGTTCGTCGGTGCAAACAGGCCTCTGTGGCGTCGGAGACTGCAGCAGCTGAGCCATGAGGCTCTTGCACGCGACCGGACCGTTCACAAAGGCAGAATAGGCTTTAGGCAAACCAGCACTGTCAAGCGACTACAGACTCAAGGCCTTGCCCTGCTCAGGTCCAGACAGTGTCACAGGCTCACAGCAGCCCTGATCGCATCGGAACAACGTAATCACATCTGTGATCAGGATGGAGTCAATATTCATCGTCTCCAACGGGCCCAAGGTGCCGAAAGAGGCACGTACGACTATTCGCAAGCAAGCCATGAGAGACGTGGGCAACGCCAGAAAGAAGAGAAACGGCAATGGCGGAGTGACCTTGCCTCAGATGCCACAACATGCGAAAGCTGTGGAGCCTGCCAGCGTTCCATACCGGCCAGCGATGGCTATGACACTCAGCGACAGTAGCAGTAGCACTGGGAGCAGCCATTCGAGCTCGAGTGCTTCGAGGTTGAACACTCCGTGTTTCGACACCATTGATTGGGCCGACTACGAGGAAGTCATCCCTAGAGATGAAGTCGCCAATGTAATGTCCATCAGCCAAAGCCTTTCTTGCGATTTCATCTTCCCGGACATCAGTCCGCTTCCAGAATACGAGCGTGCAAGGTCGAGATTTGGCATCGACCTCCAAAGCTTGTCACTCTTGACCAACTTCAACGTGGGCAAAAGCACCATCGCCCTCCTCCCGGCCAACCCGACACGCTTGGCATCACTGCTGCATGTGGAGCAACGGTCATACCTCAAGTACGTTCCCGAACGTTATGGTAGGAGCGCATGCCTGACAGCAGCCACGGACTGCTTGCTGGCCAGAGTGCGTGCCGTGTTGGCCCCCAATGAGGAGCACTATGCAAGATGCAATCGACTCTATGGGAAAGCGCTGCACGCCCTGCAAGATGCCATTACTTGTGATTCGTCCAACATGGATGCTGATGTGCTATGCGCCACCCAGCTACTGAGCCTGCATGAGGTGAGTTCACTGACCGTTGAG
>JAABUP010009102.1_pt1 | contig 12360 bp, 15 predicted proteins | sample 5559201 | NCBI WGS metagenome assembly JAABUP01 (sample SAMN10711887, study PRJNA513373) | rock metagenome | isolation source: Antarctica rocks | place: Antarctica | reverse complement strand
GCACGCTGCAGCCTCAAGCCCCGCTGCGAGCGTGGGCTCCACGTAAGGTTGTCACTGGCAAGCACCAGTTCCTGCAACATTCACAGGTGCGCGCAGGAACAGGAGAGCTGGTGCATGGCAAGATATGAGGGGGGCATGGCAGCGCACCCACGACACGCTCCCATCAGCATTCTTCGTGGACGCCGACACGTAGAGCACGCCCGCGGGGGAGATGACGCCTGTGCTCAGGATGCCCTGCGCGCGGCGCGGCGCGCAGGGCTGCTTCCACCTAGCAGTGCACACCGCCTGGGGAGGCTGAGCTGCCTGGCCGCCAGGCGGAGTGACAGCGGCGGTGACCGCGGTCAAAGCTCGGGACGGTGCCATGCTGGTGGCGCCCTGGGAAGCAGACGACCGGGCGACGCGCCGTCTCGATCGGGATGTCGCCGCACGAGCGGCCGATGTCCGCCGTCGTCGTCGGTGTGCCCAAGTTTTGGACCCACAGGGGCGCCGAGCCAGGCGCCGTGGCGTTGAAGCCGTACACCATGTTGTGCATGGTGCTCACGAAGAGCCCCGTGGTGGTCCTGCGGGGCGCGCGCGCGGATTGCATGCGGTGCGCCAGCGCGACTCGCCGCACGGAAGCTTCACATGTGTGCAAGTCATTGCAATGGCAGGACACGCCTGGCAATGCAACATGTAGGACTATGTGATAACAAGAAGCAGAGACAAAGTTAGTGTGCTGGTGCACTGCGTGCGCTCTTAGTCAGGCCCAGAGCAGCCATCCCTGTGTTGACATGACACACGCAGCCTGCCATACCACAGCTTGCCGACAGAGTACCACCTACAAGTGAGTCATGCATGCCAGCATGCGCTCAGTCCTGCAGCCACTATGCGGCAGTCCAGTGAGAGGGCTGGGCGCACCCCTGCGGGAACGCGACGTTGGTCTTGATGAGCGGCTGGCTGTAGATGGAGCCCTGGACCTGGTACTGGGCCACCAGCCCGAAGTTGGGCCCCGCCACGGCGGCCGGGGTTAGCACCGCCTCGTACGGGTTGTTGAAGGACCGCGAGTTCGTATACCCGTGCGTCAGCACGCTGATGGGCGCTGCGCGCCAGGCCAGACCGTGGGGTCAGCGATGCGCACTAATACATGCATGCGTGCACGCCGGAGGCCACTCTGCGCACTTCCGACTGGCACAGGCTTTCCTGGGCCATCAGGCACGGTCTGAGCGATCCTACCGCCAAGGGCCTTGCATGCAGCACATAGCACGCCCAAAAGGTGGGCCTAGCATGCCGATTGGTGCGCTGTCCCACTGTGAAGGCAAGCCCACCGACTGCTGGGGCAGGCCTTGAGGGACCCAGCAGGCCAGAAGCCAGCCCGTTGCGGTAGGCAAGCACACACAGACCTACATGTACATGCCTGGTGAGGTCCAGCAAACAGGTGTGTGCTGTCGCAGCCAATGCAAGGCCGCCTCGGCGCCTTGCAAAGTAGAACAAGAATGCAGGGAGGCGAGCGGGCGCCCTTGCTGTGTGTCTGATAGCACCATGGTGCAGCAGCAGGAGCAGGGGCGCGCACCGCCAGGCGCAGGCGGCGGCGGCGGCGGGGTTGGTGGCGGTGTGGGTGCGGCGACAAACTGCGCGCGGCAGCAAAATTTTCACAGACATGCCCGGTGGGTTAGGGATCCACACCATGCAGCGCAGAGCTACCAAGCAAATGGCTCAGGGAGAGGTCGCATGCATGGCGGGTCTGCAGGCCCAGATGACCAAAGGCGTGAGCCTGAAAGCATGCGAAGCACAACAACACACGTGCACGACGGCAGTGGTGCAACCACAGGCGGGTGCGCTGCGACAGGCTGGGGGCCGCACCGGCGGCGGCGGCGGGCTCGGCGGCGGCGACGGCGGCGGCGGCGGGCTGGGGGGCGGCGGCGGCGGCGGCGGCGGGCTCGGCGGCGGCGGCGCGGCGGTCACGATGGACAGCGCCGAGATGATCGGCTGGTCCAGCACCGGGTTGAACGAGAGCGCGAGGCTGGAGCCTGTGGCTGCTATAGTCACGGAGAACGTGGACGCCCAGTGCTGGTTCCCCCTGCCGGGCGCGCGCCCACCTCGTGACGAGAGCGCGCGTGACGGTGACCGAGCCTGCGAGGCTGAACAGAGCAGGCTGTGGCAGCGGCGCGCCCAGGCTGCGCGCACCCGGCCAGGTACAGCGGGTCGTAGGACGGGAAGACGGTGACGCCGTTGATGACGATGTCGAACACGCGCGTGTACTTGGTCGTGAAGTAGGGCTGCGCGCGCGGCAGTCGGTATCAGGAGCCAAAGGCGCCGCGCGCGGCAGCGGGGCGCTGCGCGCGCGGGACGCGAACGCCCCGAACCAGGCTGTGGACGCGCACGAGGGCCGCAAGCAAGGGTTAGGGTTAGGGCGTGCCTCTTGGAAGCAGAGCGTCACCGTATAATAGCTGCCGGGCGTCGTGCCAGGGAATGTGCCCGCAAGCGCGGCGCCCTGCAGCCTGCGCGCGCGCGCGGCCTGCATTGAAAAGGAGACCTCGTTGAAAGTGCCGCCATACGCGCCCACAGCGGGGCCCGCACATGGACTGATATACAAACATGTCGTCCGCTGGCGCGGCTCCGGTGACGGGCGTGGGGTCGTAGTATGTGCTGTACGTTTTTGCCGGGAAGTAGGCCGCCCACGCGTTGGACCAGGTGTGCCCCTGCCGCGCGGCGCGCCCGCCGTGTGCGCAGCGGCCGAGCGCGGCTAGCATGCTGCAGGACCCCTACCCTATCATATACCCTAGCCATATACCCCAGGCTACCCTGCCCTAGCACGCAGCAGCGCGCCTTGCCTGCATGCATGCATCCAGACGCATGGGGCAGCTGACCGTTGATCATACGGCCTTGGAAGCAAAGACGCCAGGACTAATATTCACACGTATCTCACACACAGCACTTGGCAAGCGGCGGCATGAGGATGGCCTGCATGCACGCTTTGCAGGTGCACAGAGCAGAACGCTTGACACATGCGGCTGCTGGCCTGGAGCCCAGCCACCCTACCCCAACCCACCAGGCTGTCGGTGTACGAGGGGCTGGACGGGTTGGTGATGCCCAGGTTGACGCGCACGATGTCCTTGCCTAAGCTCGTGCCTGCGCGCCCGCATGGCTTCAGCGCCGTACTGGCGGCCACTACAGAGCCAGCACAGCCTGCGCACAAGGGAAGCATGCCCGCAGGAGCAGCGAGGGGCTGCGCAGCCATCTTGCCGCGGCCAAGGCAGGTGCCATATGCAGCCAGGACAGAGTCAGTACTTCATGTTGCACAAGCGAGGCAGTGGTGGAGAGACAAGGCACCTGCTGCTGCGGGCGCCGGCGCCGGGGCGTTGGGGGCAGCCACGACTTGCGGGCTGGGCGCCGCGCTGGCGGGCGCAGGCGCGCTGGCGCCCGGCGCGGGCGCGCCGGCGCTGGGCACAGGTACGCTGGCAGCCTGCAGACGCCCACAAACAGCTCATGCTATGTAGCATACCTGTCCAGCACATGTCATCACTACTCCATAGGCGGCGTCATGACCAACCTGATCTTCACCTGAATCAGAACATACATAACAAGGTGTCAAGGCTGTCACATGCCCCAGCTTGGAAACATGAGTATAATATCAGCGGGGAAGCCAGAGCGAGGAACATTTCTTATAGATCGCCGTCAGACCTGCGGTGCGAGGGCAGGCGCGGGCGCGGGCGCCAGAGGCGGCGCCAGCGGCGACGGCGGCAGCGCTGTCTGGATGGCGACCGCGCACACCAAGGGCTGGTCGGCCAGCGCCTTGAAAGCAATTACCATGCTGGAAGCCTGAGCAGCCACCTGCGCGCGCGCCGCAGCGGCTGGCATGCAATGCAGCGCACCAGCGCACCAGCGCACGCAGGCGCGCCGCCCACATGAGTGGCGCGCCATGATCGTGGCCTGCGCCGCGCGGTGTTTGCCGCCGGCGGCCGCGAAGGGGTCGTAGCTGGCGAGCACGGTGGCCGCATCGATCTGCACGTTGAAGACGCGCGCGCCCGCCACCGACCAGTAGACCTGCGCATAGCGCGCGGCCGCGTGTCAGCTCTCGCGCGAACGCGCCTGTGGAGCGCAAATGCGCCTGCGGAGCGCGCGTGGCCTCTGGTCCTCAGGTGCAGCAAGTCTGCCCAGCTGATGCAGAACTTCCCCGAGGAGGCGCGCGCCTCGGTGAAATAAAGGGTGACCTGGTACCAGCCGCCCTTGGTCACGCCCGGGAACGTGCCCGCAAACGCGGTGCCTTGCAGGGCGGACTGGTAGATGAACGCGTCATCCGCGGGCACAGCATTGGCCACGGCCGCGGTGGACGCGTAAGGGCTCACGCCCGCAGGGAAGTAGGCGGCCCAGCTGTTGGCCCACGTGAAGCCCTGGCCGCGCGCAGTATACGGATAGTCACCTCAGGCCCGCGCGCCTCGCGGCGCCCCAGCCAGAGCTCGGGCATGCGGCAGGGGCGGCACGCGCGGCGCGGCGGGCAGCAGGCGCGGTGCGGCCGCACCAGGCTGTCCGTGTAGGTGGGGCTGGCAGGGTTGATGATGCCGACGTTCACGCGCGCGATGTCTGTCGGGGTGAAGCTCGCGGCTGCAGCGCACCGCCCGCTGACGTCTCAGGCGCTCAGGATCTACACAAGTGCCACTTGTGCGCGCCGCTCAGGGCCACGCGGGCGTGGCAGCGGCCGAGGGCTGAAGCAGCACCACAGGGAGGGTTAGGGCACGGGCGGCGCACCGGGAGCAGGCGTGGGCGCCCAGGCAGACGCCGCGGGTGGGGGCACAGGCGGCGGCGCCGCCGGGGTCGGCGCGACCGCGGCGGGCGGCAGGGCTGGCGGCGCTGCGGGCGCGGGGCTCTGCGCGAGCGCGGGCGCAGCGAGCGTGAGCGAGGGCGCTGGGCTGGTGGCGCGGGACGTGGGCGCTTGCGCTTGGGGTGCAGGTGCGGGCACTGGCACGGTGGCAGCTGGCACTGGCACGGCGGCTGCGGGTGACGCTGCAGGGCTGGCAAGGGGAGGCGCCGACGGCGCTCCGAGGCTGGCGTTTGGCGCGGGCGCGGGGACCAGGCTGGAAGCACTTGGGGCGGGCGCTTGCACCGTGGCAGCTGGCGCGGGCGGCGGCGCAGCCGGCGATGGCGCGAGGCTGGACAGCGGCGCGCCGGGCGCGAGCGCGGGCGCCAGCGCTGCAGCTGCTGGCGCAGGCACGGGAACGGGCGGCGGCGCGAGCGGCGCGGGCGCGGCCGTTGTCGGGGGCGCAGCCGCTGCGGCTGCGGGCGCTGGTGTGGGCGCCGGTGCCGAGCTGGTCATTGTCGGCGCCGACGTGGGCGCCAGCGCTGGGCTTGCCAGTGCGGGCGCGGATGTGCCTGCGCATGCATGCAGTTGTCGTTCATATTGCGCAGGTACGTCTGTCGGCGCACGGCAGGGTGCAGCTTGGCATAGTCGTGCGCGTGTGACATGCATTGAGCAGCACCATGCCTCGCATACCAAGCACGCGAGGCGTTGCGCTTCCGCGTGGCGCGAGCAAGCCGTGTCTTGGCAGGTGACATACAGTGCGGCGGCGGGCCTCGCCTGGGGCGGGCGCGGGCGCGGGCGTGGGCGGCGCCGCCAGGTAGACGGCCACGCCGCTGAGCAGCGCCTGGTCCTTGGCGTAAGTGAAGCTGATGGCGAGCTGGGAGCCGTCGGGCGCCGGCGCCGCCACGGAGGCCGTCTGCCGCGCCGCACATGCAGGTTGCTGTGCTGCATGCTGCGGCCACGCAGTGCAGCAGGTGCGCAGCATGCAGGGGGCTAGGGTAGGGCGCGCCTGGGACGCGACACTGGTGGCAGTAAACGGCGCGCTGGCGTTGGCGATGATGTCAAACGGCGCCGGCAGCGCGGGCAGCCCGCCGTTGAACGCCCAGGAGAAGCTGCGCGAGCCGGCCGCGGCCCAGAAGGTCTCGCAGAAGTACAGCATGGCCACGAGCGGCGTGCCCGGCGCGACGCCGGCCAGCGGCAGCACCGCCTTCAGCCAGTGCCCCTGGATCGAGGTTTGGTACAGCGGGTAGTCCGATGGCGCGGCACTTGCGATCGCGCGCGTGCTGACAGGCCCCTTGCCGCCGGTGGTGCCAAAGTAGAGAGCGTCATTCGCTGTGAAGACGTTGCCTGCAAGGTGTCGCTCGGGTCAGGCTCAGACGATGATTTTTGTGATCTATTAAGCAAGAGACAAGAAGTATGCTTGTCCGCGCCGTGAGCGCCAGAGCAAGCACTGCCTCACCTGCGGCGTCTGTGAAGGCGGAGCCTCCAGCATTGATGGCCAGAAGGGCAGGCGCCGCGGCGCCGGGCGGGGCTGCGCAGCCGGGCAGTGAACCATCAACGTCGCCGGCGCATTGGAAGTATCAAGTCACGCTGTGCTGGCTTGCAGAAGGTGCAGGGCGTAGTCGTGGCGCACCTGTTATCACGGGGGCCTGCTGGAGCAAGCTGCGCTGCCCGCGAACGCGCTGGCTATCAGCGGCGGATGTGCCGTGCACGAGGCAAGCTGCAACTATGCACAGCAGAGAAGCACCACGTCCCGTGGTGGTCCCTGATCGAGCACGGTTAGAGGGTGAGCAACTCATGGTGCAGAAATTGGTCTCCAACACGTCTCGTACGTCTCGTGCAATGCGGAATCGAGATGCAAGCTTCGTAACCCCTTGAAAGGGGTCGGGGTCGGCGTTAGCAGGTAGGGGCCCAGGTGACCGGTCTCTCTTTCGCGGCATCATCAACAAACATGCTTTTAACCAGATACACGCTAGCACTGCTCCACACAGACACCTGCACCTGCTTGTACCATGCTGAGAGTATGCTTGCGGGCAGGTCCTCTCATATACTTGCTGAGACTGTGCTGCCAGTGCAAAACAGTTTGCACGGCCCCAATGCCACCTCTTTCTGACAAATGCGTGGGTGACACTCTGAATGCAATTGCCACTTTCTCATTGGCCGTGGTGTAGTGAAAAGCACATGTGCACTCATTGCATCAGCAGAGTGCGTACTGCGCTTGCACGCAGCACAAAGCTGCAGCCATACGTTGCTGACTCATAACTGCGAGGAGCCCCTTGAGAGGACCAGGGCACGATAGGACTCACATGCTCTTTTACATCATGAATTCAGGCGTGCACTGCATGCACAGCTAGTGTTCACCTCTGCCGTTCACTTGCCAAAACCCAACAGCAGCTGGCAGCAAGACAGAGCTGCTTCCCAGCGTAAAAAGATGGACTACGGCAGTCGCGCTTCCCATGCAAGAGGCCGGCAAGGGGCCCTGTCGCCGCGCATCAGGCTGGCTGGGCCGCGTGCAGGCGCGCCTCCAGCGCATGGATCTTGGCGTCCTTCAGCCGCAGCAGCTGCTCCAGCTTCCGCGTCTTGGCCTCCAGGATCTGCGCGCGGGCAGGCGCCCGCGCGTGGGTGTGGTGCTCGCAGGGGCCGACCCCCGCATGGCCTCCAGTATCTGAGCGCGGGCAGGCGCATGCGCGCGTGCGTGCAGTGCCCGCAAGGGCCGACCTCCGCATGGACTCAGGACGTCCGCGCGCTGCAGCGGTTGTTCAAAGAGCAAGCTCTGCGGCTTGAGCTCCAGTGCCTACCACAGCTTACTAAGGGCGGCTCAGTGTGCCAGCAGTATACAGTAAAGGCACTACCGGCCTTGCTCATCGCCGCAGGTCTGCACATCGATGCGAGCAGTCGCTGGAGCTTGTTCACGGCATCCTGCCTCAGTCTGGAAATGACGTGGCAACTAGCCACCCTGCGTAGTGCGTCTGCGTGCATGGTCGCTGCTTTGCAAGGTACCCTCACATCACAGCATATCAAGCGCACGAGCGCACAGCCATGCTGCACCGGGCGAGCCGCGCCTCATTCAGCTCGCGCGTCTCGTGCAGCTCCAGCAGCGCATGGCGCAGCTCGTCGGCGGCCTGCGGGTCCGCGGGGCCGCCGGCCACGCCCGCGCCTGCCGCGCCGGCCCTGCCGCGCGCGCCGGCCGGCGCGCCGTCGCCGCCGCCGCGCAGCAGCTTCAGCAGCCCGCCGCCGCCGCCCGGGCGCAGCGTCACGCGCGCGGCGGCCGTCGCGGCGGCGGGCGGCGCCGCGCCGGCCGCAACGCCAGCATCCGGGTCGCGCGCTGGGGCTTCGGCCGGCGCGGTGCCGCACTGCAGGCAGGCCTGGCCCTGTGCGGGGCACGGCGGTGAGTCACGCCGGAGCGCCAAGCGTACAGCAACTGCTATATGGCGCCGCCGTGCAGCGACAGGCGTCACGCCGGAGTGGGCCTGGCGCCGCGCAAGCCTGCCAGCTCGCCTGGCAGCCGCCCGGCCGGCAGCAAGCGCACTGCCAGAAGAGAGCACACCTGCGCAGCCGGCTCGTCGCCGGCCGCGCCGGCTGGCTCAGTCAGCTGGCGTTGCCGCTCGGCGTGCTCCGCGATGCGCGCGCGCACGAGCTTGAGCACGCGCTCGACCGCGCCCGGCTCGCACAGCGCGACCGCCTCGCACTCGGCCCGGGCCACCACAAAGCCCAGGCGCCGGAAGACGCGCGCGTTGAGCGTGCTCCAGTTGTAGAGCTTCTGCGCCAGCCCGTGCGCGCCGCTGCCGCCCAGCGCGACTTGTCGTTGTGTTTGGGGTGCTTATCCAGGCCTTTTTGCGGGTCGAGGCTCGCGCAGGGGCGCCTGGTAGGGATAGTTCCACTGCGGCTGTGCCAATACAGCTGCACAGCATGCGCACGGCAAAGTCTGGTTTGTGGTTAGCCAATAGCTGTTCTTGGGCATTTCGTGTGGTGACTACACAAGCTTGAGCAAGCTGCAGCCTGTCGCAGGCGTGGTGCTTGAAGTGCTGGCAGAGGTGTATATAAAAAGATGTTGCACAGTGATGAGACGCACACGCTTGCTGCACACCTGTAGTTGTGCAACTCCACGAGCTTCGGAAAGTAGTGGTGCACCACCTCCGCGGTCAGCACTGCGAGCGCAGCGGCCTGTCAAGACTCCCCTGCTGCCACGCCCGGCGCGCGCCCCTCAGGAGGAGGCGCCGCACCTCCGTCCGCAAAGTCGCGCGCTATGCTGCGCTTTGGCCGCGACAGCGGTATGCTGTCGACCTGGCGCTCCGGGACGCGGATCAGGTCCTGTCTCGCCCAGCCTCTCTGACACAGCTCGGCGCTGCACCAGCAGCGCGGCGGGGCCGCACCCACGTGTACAGCGCCTGCAGCTCCTCCTCCTTACAGTCCATGCAAGCAGGCGCGCAGCATTCAGGCGCGCAGTTGACCTTCTTCAGGCTTTGCGCAACGCCGCAACAGGCTCGATGGCAACGTGGTAATCTGATAAGGGCGTCGGTGAAGGCCTGTTGATCGGTGGCATGGCTGTGAAGCAGAGGAGTGCACTAGGGTCTCCTGCCCAACCACCCAGCCAAAGCACACCTGCTGAGGCAGCACCAGTCGACCGATGTGCAGACCCACTTTGCTCCGCCGCATCCCCATTTGTGTGCCACCAGTGCGGGCGCTGCACGCGGGCGCAATGGCCAGCTCCCCGGCACTCGGCACCATCAACGCCAGCGTCTGTGAGAACGGCCTGGGCATCATCAGCATCAACCGGCAGCGGGCACTGAACGCCATGAACCTCGGTGCGAGTGGCCCCTCGCACACCTGCTGCTTGCAAGCATGCGCTGTGCGCTGCACAGATTTTTAAAGGCGCCAGGCCCTGCTCTCTGACACGCCCTGCACGGCAGATATGGATGAGGCGTACCACGCCGCGCTGCGGGCCTTTGCTGGCGGGGCCGCGCGGGCCGTGCTCGTGGAGGGCCTGGGCGGCCGCGCGTTCTGCTCAGGCATGCGAAAACCCCAGCGCCGGACCCAGCGGCCTGACAGCAGTGCTGTGCTAAAGGCCTGGGCAGGCGGCTAAGGCTGCGCGCACGCAGGCGGCGACGTGAAGAGCGTGCGCGCCGCGGTCCTGGCCGCCCCCTACCCTGACGCGCCGCCCCCGAGCCACCCTGCCGCCCGGGCGCGTGGCCACCTCTCGCCCTATCGCCTTCACCATGTAGCCACCCCGAAGTAACAGCAATGAAAGCGAATACAGCAATAAGATGCGAGTGCTGGCTTCACATGACTCAGGAGCAGGAGTGTGGTGTACGGCGCGTCAAGGAGCGCCCCCCGCTGCATGACGTGCGACCCGGCAACCCGCTGTTGCGTGCCGAGCAGGCCCTCCCTGGTCGTGCTAGCTCATGGACGCCATGCTGCCCCCACGGCGCACATCCCGTCAGGCCATACACCCGCGGCCGTGCAGGTCTTCCAGGCGGAGTACAACCTGATGTGCGACATTGCCAGCTGCCCCGTGCCCTACGCGGCGCTGTGCCCCCGCAGGCCTTGTCTTGGTGCCAGCGCTTGGTGCCAGCGCATACGCTGCGCTGCCCGGGTGAGCTTACTTGAAGCATAGGCAACGACCAGGCTGTGTGCAGTGTGTGCACAGACAGTCGGCAATGCTTCTGGCACCAGCCCTCCTAAGGGATACACCACTGCAGTTTGAGTCACCCTGTATGACACGTGGTTACGCGGGGACCTAGCAGTGCGTGCTCGCCGGCACGGCATCCCTCTGGACAAGCAACGCCCGCCTGGTCCTCACCTGGACCCTCTTCTCGTCCAGGCGGGCGGTGCGCGCGTCACGCGCCCGCGCAGCAAGCGCGCCAGCGGCAGCCTGCCGCCCAGGGGCGCCGGCCGGAGGCGCGGCGCGGCCGCGCCACACCGCGCAGCCGGCGTCGGCAGCGGGCCGGGCGCGGAGAGCAGAAGCGCGGCGGCGGCTGCTGACACGGGCGGCGCCGCGCCGCGCGCCGCGCCGGGCGCAGAGCAGCCCAATGCGGTGGACACGGCGGCGGGCGGCAGCGGCGGTGTGGAGGCTGTCGAGGACAGCGGGGGCGACCAGGTGCCTGCTCCCCCCACTCAACCTTGTCCTGGCCCTGAACTTCCTGAAAGTGGTGGGCGAGTAGGTGGCCGCCTAACGGTGATGTCACGGCCCTGCAATAATACAGGGCGCCTCAAAGCCCTGCTTGCAAGGTCGTGGTAGCTCACACCCACCGTCGACGCGCCTAACTGGTGGCTCACATGCCAGGCCGCGGCGGGCACCGACGCGGAGGGCAGCGGCGGCAGCGGCGCGGCGCCGGCGAAGCTACCAAAGCGCGGCAGCGGCGGCGGCCGGCGCGCGGCGATCTCGCGCACCGGGCACACCAACCGCGGCCGCGTGCGCCAGAAGTCGCACAAGGCTGCGGAGCTGCTGGAGACTGGCGAGCTGCGGTGCGCGCCGCGCCCTCGGGCCTGGCACGGCCGCTGCATGCCGCAGCAGCAGCGCTGCTGCGGCATGGACCGTAGAACCTGTAAGGACCCTTACCCTACAACTCACGCATGCTTGATCAGTGGCACAGTGGCATGGAGGCCACCATGGAGCCTCTGGACAGCATGACAGGGTTGGGTCCAAACCCTACCCTCCGCCGTGCACCCGCGGCTATGCAGCAAGGGGGACCAGGGGGGGCTGCCCGGGGCGGTGCAGGGCGGCGACAGGCTGGTACAACGCGGGCTACATCTTCCCGGCCGGCTTCAAGTCGCGCGTGCACTTCCGCTCCTCGGTGCGCGCCGCTGCTGCTGTCCTGAGACAGTGTTTGTGTCCGTAATGTCCAAGCCCATCTCATCGTTTACCAGCTGTGCTCCTGCGTTGTCCACTGGGCAGTCTGCTTGCGAGCGCAGCGCTCCCTGCCGGCGCTCCGTCGGTGCGACACATGACAAGCGCGGCAGGTAAACTCGTCATGTGCCTCGCAGCGTGGCCCTGTGCGCGCGCTGCGCAGGTCGTGCTGCACATTTTCAGTGCGTCCTTGAGTGGTAGGGCGCCAAAACCCTATGCTACCCCACCCTCTGCGCGCCGCGCGTAGGTGATGTTGGACCTTGTCAAGTCAGGGCCCCGAGCGGAAAAACCCCTACCCTACCCTACCCCTTGCGCGCCGCGCGCGCAGGTGGTGCTGGACGCGATCTGCGTGCACGAGTGCCTGGTGCAGGGCCGCGGCGGCCGCTTCTGGCCGGCGCCCACGTTCCAGGTCACCGCCATGGACCGCCCGGGCGAGCCGCTGGTCGCCAAGTCCTGCACCGGCTGCTGGACGGGGGTGCGCCGCGCGCGCGGGCGGCGCCCCGTCGCGCCTTTGCGGCAGCCGAGCTACACCCTGAATTTGGCTGTCACCCTGGCATGCGCCTTTCTCTGAACCTGCTCCGATGACGCCGCGGTGCGCGCATCTGTCGTTCATGCTTACGGCGCAAGTGAAGCGCAACAAACCTTGACGCGCCGGCCGGCTTTGTCGAGTCGTGGGCGCGAGCGCGCGGGGCCCCGCGGCCGCAGGTGCTGAAGCGCATCAACGCGGAGATCGAGGCGC
>JAABUP010009101.1_pt1 | contig 12361 bp, 13 predicted proteins | sample 5559201 | NCBI WGS metagenome assembly JAABUP01 (sample SAMN10711887, study PRJNA513373) | rock metagenome | isolation source: Antarctica rocks | place: Antarctica | reverse complement strand
TCTAGCCTTGTCAGGCTCAGCCTTCTAGCCTTATCAGGCCTATTCTCGCTTCGTCACCTTGACTAGTCTCTATTGAGCCTAGCGTCGGCTGAGAAACACACATATGTAGTCAGCTTCTTTCCCGTAGCTATCTTTCTTTCTTAGCATTTATCTTCTAGTTAAATGACATCTCTATCTGACTCGCTCTAGACAGGTCTCTAACACTTTTCTTCAAAGCAATACTTGCATTTATGAGCACACTTGATGAGAACACGACACATGTGAATCATCATTATGTTCAAATGATGAACACAACGACAGCATCAAATCTTCTGATCATGATGATTTAATATACATCAGCATTTATCAAAACATGCAAAGATAAATTTGCTTATCAGAAGTCATGAATTCAGTCATTAATGCAACAGACGCAAGAAAAGCAGAAGAAGCAGATGTGACAGATGTTGCAGCAATGATGACGTGAAGAAAGATGTACATCTCAAGAAAATGAGCAGACTTTGTAAGCATGTTAGCATGATCTCAATGAGTGCAAATGCTGCTACTTATCATGATAGTGATGATGATGATGATGATGTTGATACTGCTATGTCATTCATGTTAACTCATGAGCTGACTCACATCACAACAACGTTGCAACGAAAGAAGCTCATATCATAAGTTGCAAGCTATGCAAGATATGCATAGCAGATTTCATGCTTTGTCAGTTCAAAAAAGCAGTACTCATGAAAGAATATGCTGAGATGAGACAAAAAGAAAAGAAAGAAAGAAAGAAAGCAAAGTTGAAGAATTGATATCAACAATCTCACACTAGCTTTGTTTATGCTTGTTAACATGATCAATTCACGACACTTTTACACAGATGCTAAAGCGCTGAAGATATCGTTGCTACACTATCAGCTATCAAAATGCATAATGATGCTATGAAGTCTCAAGAATGATTGACATCAACAATCTTGCATCAACTCTGCTTATGCTCATTAGCATGATCAATTCACGACACTTCTACATCAATGCTAAAGCGCTGAAGAAGTCATTGCTACATTGTCAGCTGCAAGAAGACAATACGATGCTATGAAGATTCAGAGATCGAGTTTTTAAGAAGAAATGCAGTTGTGAGAACGCATCTCATCGACTATGAACGATGCATGTCTGCGAGACTAGCTCGCGAGATTAGATCGAAGAGATTAACGAGTGAATAGAAGTAGCGACTTGACAGAAGATGAAAACTCTGCGAGCTCTCACTTTCGTTTCTTAGCAATTAGTTCTATCATCAATAGAATGCTATCTTATTATCTTCTACTACGCAGTTTCACGTAAAGAGATTTCGTCATCTCACATTCATCGAGCTTTAGTGTTGATCTGTCGAGCTATAGTCTCTCAGATTTACAGATATTCGTAGCTGCTTCGATTTTTGATTTTGATTTTGGTTTTGGTTTTGCTTAAACTTTAGCGCAATTAGCTTCATTGACACTCAATAAGCTCAATTAGCAGAGACGTTCTGCAATTAGCTGACAATTAGCAGGCACATATTTGACTTACTCGTCAACTCTACATGCTCATCACTCTACCCATCACTCTACATGCCTCGCCTATCTACATGTTCAGCTACCTACTCGTTCGTCTACTCACCAGCCTACTTCATGGCCTACTGCATAGTATGCTTCATACATGCTTCATAGCACATGCTAACTGGCTCAATAGAACGCACCCTTCATGGCTCGATATCGAACTTCCTACCAAAATTCCTACCAAACTCGATATCAAACTCTCTGTCGAACTCTCTACCGAACTTTCTACCAAACTTTCTTCATGACTCTCTTCATGGCTTCCGGCTTCGTACCGAACTCCCTACATGCTTCAAATTATGCGTCGGTCGGGCGCATTTGAAGGATTTAGCCTAGCCACGTCAATTCCTTCTGTAGCAGTTTATTCTTCATTTCACATAGCTTCTTCTATCAATTTCAATGCTCTGTGTATAGCGAAGCTTCTTTTTTAGGTCCCTAACTTCGATTCACCGAGTGCGATGATAAGGGAGACACGTTTTCATCTGGGTTCATACCAGCATTGACGCCGAACGAAATGCGCTAGCAGAAAGGACGCCTCGCTACCTAATTTTAGATTAGGCTACAGCGTTTGAAGAGCTCACGTGACTAATTCGGCGGCAGCGTCTATCCCCACTAATAATTCACGAACATGTCCACAGTGCCAACTACTTCACACCTGCTAAACACGGCAAAAGCCATGTAAGATAAAGATCACGATGAGATATTATAAAGCACTGACCGCATTCATAAGGACAACTACAAATCTAGACACAGCTCTGGATGAGTTTCATCAAAATCTATCTCCAGAACAGAAGATTGAATTTGAATCAGCTGCAAATCAGGTTCCATCTGCAGAAGCGGTTGTGCTCCTCACTGACGAGATTAACAAGAAAAGCTCGACCCGCAAAAGCCATGTTCTTGCAGGTCGGATGCGCGTGGTGTTGGAGGCTGTCCAACAGTATAGTACGATTGGAGACACAGCATTTTCAGTCCATCCAACAGCAACGCTTGTTTGGAATAGTGTCAAAATTGTGGTTCAGGTGATGGCTCCTTCAGTCTCTCGTCTTGTCACTATTAATACATAATGTTTAGGCGGCCCTGAACTTCGCAAGTTATTTTGAGAAATTGTCCGAACGCTTTGCGCAATTGAGTACTTACTGTCCTCGACTGAGCGCGTATGAGAAGCTGTTTAAGGAATCTCTACGGCTTCGAGTCTCGCTATCCGATTTCTATGCTGTCGTTGTCAAGTTTTGTACAAAAGCGCTGGAAGTTATACAGCAGAAAGGTGCGAAGAGCATTATTGAACGGGTTCAGGGCCAAATTCTAAAACCATATCCTCACTGTAGGCATGAAACGATTTGTCAAGTCTCTCTGGAAAGATTTCAAGGGTGATTTTGGACAGCTGGAGGAGAATATCAGCGTGGCAAAAGAAGAAGTTGACGAGGAGATAAAGCTCGCGTCTGAACAAAAGATGCAACGAATTTATGAGCAGCTACAGATTGAATCCAAAGAGGCTCATACCCAGCGCTCGCAGCATTTGACTGAGATAAAGGAGAACAGAGTTTTCCGCTCTCAGCAGATGCTTGCCCTTGCGGAAACCAAGGAGCTTCGTATTCAAAAGATCATCAAGGAAGAAGGTATGTCCTAACCAAGCATTGTTGCTAGCCAGGCGTAATTAATTGATTTCTATTCGTTCGTTGCAGATCGTACAAGAGTCCGTTTGCGTAATCAGGTCTTCAGCTATGATTATACTCGAAGTCAAAGCAAGGCATGCAGGACACGCTGCCAAGGCACTGCCGTCTGGCTCTTCGAGAGAGCAGGGTTCAAAGAATGGAATGAAGAGACGCTACCAATATGCCTTTGGTGTTCGGGAATTAGTGGGTAGAATCCTTGCCCAACGCTGCTCTTGTTGCGAATTTCTGCGAGTTAGGCTGACTGGATCACAGCTGGGTGCGGAAAGACAGTCCTGACGTAAGGGCACACATTTATTGCGTTTACATGTCCCTCTGGCTCAGGATACCAAAGAGCGTTGCTAACAACTAGCTTGCATCAGAGGCCATGTGGTAGAGCAGATGACGAAGAATCTGGCCGGCAAAACAGACACAGTCATCGCCTATTATTTCTTTGACTCTGTACAAAAGGAATCCCTATCGCCCCGTACCTTTCTGCGGAGCATCTTGCACCAGGTACTCCGCCCTGAATCACTAAATCCAACGCTCCAGCGACGCCTCGAAGCGATCTATATTGGGCCAAACGGGAGTAGAGAGCCTGACGTTGACGAGCTGGAGACACTGCTTTTCGAGCTGTGTAATACACAGCAAAAAGTGATCATTTCTGTTGACGGCATAAACGAAGCGGAGCAAGGTGATCGAAGGCTGGTCCTGCGCTTCTTGAAGGCCATTAAACAAAGTCAAGCCGTTATCAAGCTTTTCGTTGCCAGTCGACCTGAAGTGAATGTTCCGATTTTCTTTAGTGATGGCCAACTTACGCATATCAACATTCGAGCTCATGATACTCGCCTCGAGATCGAAAATTTCATCAATTCACGTGTGGAAAAGGCGAAAGATGACTCCCTCCGTGTCTGTGGGCCGGTTGTGATCGACAAAATCAAGCACGTTCTGAAAATGAAAGCTAGGGGAATGTACGATACCCATCTCATAGATTTTGCAAAATCTTTCAACAAGTGAATTGATCGAGCCTACTAGGTTCCTTTGGGTAGATCTGCAGATCAAAGCAATCTGCGACACTTGCGAGGATGATCAGACATCCGATCGAGTCCCAGAGGTGCTTGAAAAGCTTCCAGAGGGTATTATAGATATCTATTCGCAAGCTCTACAAAGAGTGCTTCAGAAGCCTGATGAGCAGATTAAAAGTGTTGAGAAGATATTCAAATGGGTTGTCTGCGCACGACGGCCAATGACTATCGACGAGCTGCATGAGGCCTTGACAATCACAACAGGTCAGAAGTCCTGGAAGGAGCCTTCGCAGAAATTCAGCCCGTCAACAGTGAGCAAGCTATGTGGCAACCTTATCGTCTTCGATGATTTCGACAGCACATTGTCGCTAGCACACCACACTGTCCAAGCGTTCCTCAAGTCACCCCCGAAAACGCCCTCACTTGCCGAATTCAGCATGCAGGCCTGCAAAGCGGATCGCTATTTGGGTGAGATGTGTGTTACATATCTCGGCTTCACTGACTTTCAAAGGTCACTCACAACCACTGGCGATTCTAGGAACCTACAGTGTCTGAATCGTCCAGTACTTTTAACCGCACACATGTTACCGGGGCTCAATTTCTTTAGGCTACAAAATTGGAACGAGCGCTTAAGGCGTCATACAGGCGGCCATGATTTCGACGCGGAGAATCGGCTGAGAAGGATCAGAGGTACAATGAATGCACCTACGGTCAACTCCTCCTTTCAAATTCTAGAATACTGCAAGACTAATTGGTACCATCACTGCCATGCTTTTTCCTCGGAGGACACCGAAAGCGTACGCAGTCTTAAGCAACTCTTGAAACAGCCATCGCTGCCTTTCTCATGGCAACCGTGGGGATTGTCCGATGACTTAGATCCGTTCCCTCACTGGCCGATGTTTACGTGGGCAGTACAACAGGCTCATATACCTATCTTACGGATCTGGCAGGAACTCGTCACAAAAATGGAAGCCAACGGTTCTTGGGAGCATCTATGGTTCTCCAGTGGGGACTCCTTGTTTGCCTCTGCCTGCACTATGGCAAATACCACACAGATCGACCTTTTCTATAAGGGTCTGATAGGAGTGAGGCCGGCAATTAGACCATCACAACAACAACTACTGGCTGGGGTTGCAAGCGCCGCTGCTTTAGGGCATATAACGGTCATAGAGAGATTGCTCCAACAAAAGGCCGACGTTAATGCTGCTGGATCTGATGGCAGAACGGCGCTTCAAGCAGCGGCTGGAGGTGGTCACCTGGCTGTAGTCGAGAGGCTGCTTCAACAAAAGGCCGATGTCAATGCTGCTGCTGCTGAATCTGATGGCAGAACGGCGCTTCAAGCAGCTGCTGAAGGTGGTCACCTGGCTGTAGTCGAGAGGCTGCTTCAACAAAAGGCCGATGTCAATGCTCATGGATATAATGGAAGAACGGCACTTCAAGCAGCTGCTGAAGGTGGTCACCGGGCTGTAGTCGAGAGATTGCTTCAACAAAAGGCCGATGTCAATGCTCATGGATATAATGGAAGAACGGCACTTCAAGCAGCTGCTGAAGGTGGTCACCTGGCTGTAGTTGAGAGGCTGCTTCAACAAAAGGCCGATGTCAATGCTGCTGCTACTGGTGCTAGATATAAAGGCAGAACGGCACTTCAAGCAGCTGCTGAAGGTGGTCACCTGGCTGTAGTCGAGAGGTTACGCATTGCAGGTGCTAGATAGTCGCTTAAAGAGATTCGATGATCATAATTAGCCTTAACTTATTCATGACAAGTAGGAATCTGTCTATCAAGACTGATTTGAAGCTCGCCGAAGCTAGAACAACCGTTTTGTGTGCTAACACACATTTAAAGAGATTATCTCAATTTATGAAATGAGATTTAACAAAGGGTGCAGTGCTAGCAAAAGCTGAAGAACTTCTTTCGCTTCTACATTAGACTAGATCTAGGTAGTGACCTTTGTACGAATATGAACAGATCGTTGGAGTAGCAAAATAAGAACAGTCTTATATTTAGTAATGAACATTCACTAAGAGAAGTTTCATAGTAAACTGAAATACCTGTGTTTATCCGTATTCTAAATATTAAATAGTAGGCAGGCTGTACATACCTATGAAGAAGACAACTAATTCAAGAGACCGATTATAAAATGTGCAGGTTTAGTCTAGCTTCCCAATACATAGGAGACGGCCAGGCCCATTCTACAAGTGCCTTTCAAACATCATTCATGATTTTGTTCGATCAAGCAAATTCGTTCGTGCGCTTCAGATGAGGTCTGCTTTCATGAAGGCAGTAAACGAGGCACTGGGTTAGCTTGCATACCAAAGGAGGCAAGCTTTGGCTTAGAAAAAAAGGATATACGTAGATAAGAGACTTTAAGGCTCACTTCATTAGAAGAATTCAACACGCATAAAGTGGTAAATAACTCGGCTAAAAAGGACGGCTGCTCGTGGGAAGAGATCCAGGCTGCTCTCCCCAACCGGAGTAAGGCGGCGATCCAAGTGCGCTATTCGACGAAGCTTAATGGCAGTGCCTTTGCATCGAGAAAGCGGCAGCGACTCTAAGACTCTCTAGTTTTACGAGTACAGTACCCTCAAGGGATAGTAGTTCAAGTCCAGACCAGTGGAAAGTATCAGGGCTTATGGCCATCGAGCGTGGAACAACGCCACCAGTCCTCTCATCTAATGGCTCTTCGCCTCGTCCTCTTCTTCACACTTCCCCTCCATCTCCGGCCCGTACTTCCCTCAAATTGCCGCCGTTCATCTGTCTTTGCTGTCGCCACCATACCGACAACGACTCGTACCTCTGGTCATCTATCGAGGCGCTCTAATCGGTTTGCGTTTGGCTACTACAGGAGCTGCTGAAGAGGAATGCTGTTGATGTTCCGGTTAGAGGGCCTATTTGACACAGGGTATTAAACAGACCATAGGAAGTTTCAAGCTCCTCGGTAGATAACAATAGCATCCGATGTAGTATAAGGCACGATAACCATTATCAGCTAACGGTTTGGAGGTACTGTATATCGATTGTGACCCTGGCATACCGTTGAAATACCGCTCGAAAAGCCTCACAATCGTCGCACACGGGTGTACTAGCTAGAATTGTCGCCTCTTGCAAACGCCGGGACGAATGAACATCCGCGAGCTTAGCTAGATCCTCATCTTCATCCCACTCCTCCTTAGTGAATCGATGTCTGTATGCAAAGAAGGCCATTGACTGTTTCTCCGCGTGACAGGCGTTGAATCGTCCAGATTGTAATCCGTCATGTTGATGAGAAGTCAGATTGTAACCGATAGTCTTGCATGTCTTGAGGACTTCGTTTGTCCAGTCGAAGCTGTTAAAGGTAGCCCAAACCTTGCGTTGTGTTTGACCAACCGCTTTTTGCACGTATAATAGGAAATGATCCGCTACGGTTGAGGAAGGCTACGGTCTTGTATAAATTCTCAACGTGTATGTTGATGATATTCCGGATATTCCGGATTTGTAAATCCGAGCAGACTCTGCCCTACCGATAGTTACGCCCGATGTTTTGTGCGGTAGCGGGAAAGCACCACCTAGTAGAGCGACAATAATGCGACGTTGCTGCCGCTTATCTAGGTCATCCGAATACATGAAACTCCGGGAAGCCCTTTCTTCCTCATTCTGACGGCAGTCTTCTGCAAGATCGAGAGCAGTACGACCTCTACGATCCCTATCCTTGACAGAAGCCCTGGCGTCCATGAGTCGTTTGACAACAGCAGATCGGCCCCAAAGCGCGGCCTCCATCAAAGGAGTTCGTCCTTTTGCATTGGCAGTGTCCGCCTTGGCACCTTTCTTCAGCAGAAATTCGACCACCTCGTCATGTCCTTCCATAGCGGTCATGGACAGTACAGTGTCGCCGGCTCTGTTTTTCTCATTCAGGAGCTTGGATTGCTGTTGCTGCGGCGATTGCTCATAGACAATCCGGGCCCAACGAAGTTTATTCGACACGCAGAAACTGACAAAGTTGATAGCGTCCGTCGTCTTCGAGAAAGATCGGTCTCTGCTTCATTTTCTTCGTGAACTTCACTCTTCCTTCGTTTTTGTTCCCTTCATCTTCATTCTCGTCTTCTTCGTCTTCGTTGTCAGTAATAGCGGACGCCCGGAAAGCATCCTCCAAATCATTTATGGAATCTTCGGTAGCCTCTTCCGCATCAACTCCAATTGTCTTAAATCTCTTGTTCACCTTGTCGATTTCGAAACACAGACCCGCCCTGGCCGCTTCAGGGTGCTCTGAGAATGGGAATAGGATGGTGTACTGGAGAAACAGCTCGGGTTGATATCCGCAATGGGACGCTCGAGAAGTAAGATCGTGTTGGTTTGGAGGAATGCAACCGTGCCTATGAATGTGTTGGCAGTATGGACAAGCAACAGCGGCGGTATAGTCAGTCCAATAGATGACGATTACGAAAGGGTACGTATAGCCTTTGTTGAGATATCGATCAAGCGCATCTTTGGTGGTCCAATGTCTCAGATTATACTCTTTGGGAACAGCTTCAAACTCCAATACTGGGTCTTTGGAGAGGGACATATTTGCGAGTTTAAGAGTGACCATGACCAGATGATCTGATCGCCCTTATCATGATTCCGTATTAAACAACTTGTTTGTCCCAAACACAATCGGACAACCACTTCAAAGGGAATCTGGCTGGAGATATACACGGAGGCAGATGTAAATACCAATCGTCTGTTTCATTTGTCGCGAGAGTGTTCGTAATCTTTGTGCATTCAAAATCTTCGGGGTAGAATCCGCTCATCTCCCAATCAATAATACCACTGACTTGATATTTACCGTTTTCATCAGGCTGCACGATAATATTTTCTGTCCGGATATCTCCATGAGTAAAGACACAATTTTGTGCCCGAAAAGATGAGGTCAGTCGACGTAGAAACTCGAGATAAATATGGCTTCCGATAGGAGCCCCAGCATATTGGAAATCCCAGAACTCAGAACTGGTGTAGAGCGGCATTTCGCTGATTTTGGTATGCCTTCTAGTGTCTTTACATCCTTCACCTCCCACTCCACCGAGGGCCATTTTGTCAGGGTGTTGTAGCTGCCGAAGGTCCGAAAAGATGGCATCAAGCTCTTTGCTAAAAGATTCCTTTTGCGACTCTTGTAGTTGAGGCCATATCTTGTCGAGGGTGACTCCAAGCACGAAAGTCATGAAGAGATAAGCTGATTTGCCAGATGTGATAAGCCCATGTGGCCTGGGCGCTGGTATTTGGGATCTGTGGAGCTCAAGATACTGCAAGCTTGTGTATTCCGTAAAATCGGACGAGCTTTTTATTGACTTTATGATCACTTCAGGGCTGCATTTTGCAATATAGCGCTCTCTAGTGGACTGAGATTGCCATATCAAGTCGCTATTCCTCAAGATTTGGGCCAGAGCTTTTGTCAATTCAACGCTTTGTGTAGAGCCTGTCTCATCGATGTGAATATTCAGAAGGGTTTGGACTTTGTCTGACAAAGGATGGACAATTGTCGCTGGACTTGTAGGAATTGTTGTGGGCAAGAATCCGTTCGATTCTGTCGGGTCACTGTCTTCGGAAGGCACTAGTTCGTCATTCTCTGCAATATATCAGTTATGAGTAAGTTGAGGCGCACCTGAGGATGGGATAGAATATGGGATTCTACCTTTGTCCGTTTTCCTACTTATAAGACGTGAGCTGTAATTCGTGGGAAAGACTGTCGTCAAGTCGATTTCAGGATCCGTTTCAAATGCTCTCTGTAGCTGTCGCATGGTCCTTGCATTAAGTTTCGCTGCGAAGGACATTGAGAGAACGCGTTTTGGCTCTGGCATTGTTGATTGAAAACATCTGTACTGACCGTTAATCACCTGACCGACCATTGAAATTTTCATTGACCTGTTTACCTGTTTATCTGTCGTTACCTACATTCTACGCGATTTATATATCAATATTTATCTTCTTTTTCATGTCTCAACGCATCTGTACTTGCTGTGCTCATAATCGTCTCATTCATGAATTCTTCGATTCTAATTCAACGCGTGTTTTGAATCTTTGTTCATTCTGCCGTGTAAGTTCTGTATACTACATATGAAGCACTGGGTACGTCACATATGAAGCACTGGATATACTACATATGAAGTACTGGATATACTACATATGGAGCATTGGGTACGTCACATATGGAGCACTGAATATACTACATATGGAGCATTGGGTACGTCACATATGGAGCACTGAATATACTACATATGGAGCATTGGGTACGTCACATATGGAGCACTAGGTACGCCACATATGGAGCACTGAATATACTACATATGAAGCATTGGATATACTACATATGGAGCATTGGGTAGGCCACATATGGAGCACTGGGTAGGTCACATATGGGGCACCGGATATACTACATATGGAGCACTGGATAGGTCATATATGAAGCACTGGGTAGGCCACATAAGAGGCACTGGATATACTACATATGAAGCATTGAATATACTACATATGAAGCACTGAAGGGGCAGTGGGGTTGATTCTACAAATCTGGTTCTTATTTTGCACTTTTTGAAGATTCGCTAATTTTAATGAGGCTCTCGGCAAATTCAAAAAAAACGATACAGGTTTCGCATACAACGGTACATATGAAGCACTGAGGGGGGCAATGGGGTTGATTTTACAGCTCTGGTTCTTATTTTGCAGATTCGTCGGTCGGGCTCTCGGCAAATTCTAAAAAAACGGCACAGTGATGGCGGCGGCAAAGTCTTGGCAACAATATGTCATACGCATTCATTATCACGTGACTATCCGTTGGTAATTCGTTATTTAACAATAACAGCACTTGCCCTTACTCGCCCCTACTAATCAGATACACAGTCGATGCAGTGTCTCGCCACGTGTTAGAGATTGCCGCTCATATTTCCTGGAGTCTGGCTTGCGGGTCATGTCTATTAGTATGGAGAGGGGTACGAGTTGACCTTTATGTTGCCGCCAGCTTTGAAACGAGATGGTGCGTTGAGATGGTTAGGTACAGACACGAAGTCTTGGTAGAAACATGTCCTGCGAAGCAGCATCCAGCCCCCTTACGCTAGCAAATGGCTCAGATACGGGCCTTGATCTCCGATGGCAGCTTTAATCCGTACGTTGCTATCTTCTCCTACACACCCAAACCCTAGCACTCAAGGCGTCTCATTACCAAAAACATCACTTTCGCACCGGGATATTACTGTCCTCATGAACTTTCTTCCGACTCTCTTTATCCACCTGCACCATCATTCCACATTTCCTGTCCTCTAACAGCTCAAAGAGTGTAAAGGGTTAGGAGCTGAGTCCTCCCCGGAAAATTCTCCTAGGATCTGTGATGGTCCAATATTGGCTTACGATATTCTGCGTAAGCAAATATTGGATCACTAGGTAGTCCTAGGAAGTTTGGAGCGCCGATGTTGCTGTTGTACGGAGAAGGCGCAAAGAATGATGTCCGAGGGGTCGGGGCGAGACGGCAAGGGAACGTGATGGCAGATCCCAACCCTTCATATTTTTCTTCGCTCCACATCGTCAAACGCTGCAGGCAAGGAGGCTCGTTGCAAGACGGACGTGCGCAAGGCAGGATGCCGGCGGCTGGATGCAGTTGCTTGGTGCTGCTTTTTGACGGGTCAGAGAAAAGAGACGGCGTGTTGTTTGCGGAGGAGGAAGAGTGGTGAAGAAGGGATGGATGATGAGGTTTTCCTTTTGTCTGATTTGGTTTGTTGCTATGTACATGGGCCTAGGATTAGGGGGAGAGAGGTACGTACATACGTGTAGGTTTGTCGGTGGAAGGGCTTGAAGTTAGGTAGGTACTTGCCTTCTCTAATGCCTTCCTGGCGTAATCCTCGACCAGGAGGACCTCTACCGAGACATAATGCAGAAACGACCGGTCAGAACGAGTACTGCAGCACCATAGACCATCTACGCAGCCTGGAACGTTTCTTTCTTTACACGCTCCTACTCCGAACGGCCAACACTCTCCCACACACCCTTCTCACCGTATGTATATGCCGTTCCCTCCCTTTACCCACTTCCCCACACCATACCCTCTACACCTCCAACTTCCCTCTCCCCTCGCCCACCATCCCACTCAAAAACAAAACCCCCCATACCACCCATACCACCTTC
>JAABUP010009100.1_pt1 | contig 12361 bp, 13 predicted proteins | sample 5559201 | NCBI WGS metagenome assembly JAABUP01 (sample SAMN10711887, study PRJNA513373) | rock metagenome | isolation source: Antarctica rocks | place: Antarctica | reverse complement strand
GGTGGGGGGGACTCACAATAATTAATTTAAAAGGTGGTGTTTTGGTGTAAAATCACATATTTAGTGCGCCGTTGGTAGGGGCTGCGCCGCTAGTGGGTGGCGAGTCCTAGAGTACAGTATTACATGTCAAGATTCGCCGCTTATCTCCGGTGTCTCTTCGCGTCATGTTAACTTCGTTACAAGGTACCATAGAATCAACTTGCCATACAATAACTTCCAAGAGTTGAGGGTCAAGTAGTACCGAGCACTGGTTGGGCAATAGATGCAGGATCCGAGGAAATCAATTCTTGACCAAAGAGGTGGTAAGTTCAGATCGCGATCCAAGAGGAAGCTATCCCAACAGTCACTCCGAGCTATCGAAAGCCACACTCCGCAAAGGACAATTGCAGATCTTTTGGGAGGCTCTACAAAACTACTACAAGGACTAGACTCAAGCGCTCATGAGGATTCGCCATCAGCGAAGCGCGTAAAAGACAATCAGTCTTGCGTCAACACAACTTCTCCCTCGCACGCCACAGAGGTCATACCGCCCGAGAAGATGTATAATTTCCCTAGCTCAAGTGCGAAGAGCAGCAATGTCATCGACCTAACCACTTCACCCACCACAAGTCCATCGAAGACCCCACACCTTGCGAGGAAGACCAACGGCATCGTTCGACCAACAAACTTCACGCCGCACACTGGAGCGAAGAGGCTCGTGGTCAAGAACCTGCGGAAGACCCCTCGAGTTAGCCAAGATCAATACTTCGATCAGGTCTGGGAGCATCTAGACGCAGCTTTGACGGCGATCTTCAGCCTTGAAAAGGTGCCACATTCGCTAGAGGAGTTATATCGGGGCGTAGAGAATCTTTGTCGACAAGATAGGGCTCCAGAGATCTACAATAGACTCTGTGAGCGGTGCAAGCAGTACGTCTCTGGGAAGCTGAAGGAACCCCTGGTTCTGCGAGCCAGAATCAGCAAAGATGTAGATGTTCTACGTGCAGTCGTTGGGGCTTGGTCAACATGGAATGCTCAACTGGTAATGATACTCAAATTTACAACAGTGGCTGACAAACCCTGACGAATAACAGACAATAATACGCTCGATTTTCTACTACATGGACCGATCGTACCTCCTTCACTCAATGACCAATCCATCCATTGATGAAATGGGTCTGATCCAATTCCGAAGCCAAATATTTTCGGATTTCATCCTCAAGCCTAAGATACTGCAGGGGGCCTGTGACCTAGTAAAATCTGACCGGAAGTGTAATGAAAGCATGGTCGACCACTCTCTTCTCAGGCAAGCTATAGACGTGTTCCATGCCCTAATGGTCTACACGAAAGATTTCGAGCCGATATTGCTGGGAGAGTCACAAGAATACTTCATCAGCTGGGCAGACCAGGAGAGCTCAACTCGAGGCTTGGCAAGCTATGTGGAAGAATGCCACAAACTAATAGATCGAGAAACAAGCCGATGTGACATGTTTGGTCTTGACTCCTCTACACGTCGGGAACTCTTGACTAAGCTGGAAGAAATTTTGATCAGACGCAAAGAAGGCATCCTAGTCAAGACAGAGAGTGTCTCAGAGCTTTTAAAACTCGGCTCTATTGATTCGTTGGAGCGGCTTCATTCGCTCCTACAGCGCGAACGCCTTGGTGCCAAGTTGAGGCCTTCTTTCGAGTCGTATATCAACGCCACTGGATCAGCGATAGTTTTTGACGAAGAGCGTGAGAGTGATATGGTAGTGAGGCTTCTCGAATTCAAAGGAAAATTGGACCTTGTCTGGAGGGTTGCCTTCCACAAGCACGAAGGGCTTGGTCATAGTCTCAGAGAGGCTTTCGAGACGTTCATCAACAAGACAAAAAAGACCAATATGACCTGGGGTACCGACAATCCTAAGCCGGGAGAGATGATAGCTAAATACGTCGATATGCTGCTTCGTGGTGGTGCCAAGGCAATCCCAGCAACCTTGTCTTCGGCCGGCGATACGGCTATTGGCAGGGAGGAGGACGACGCTGACGGTGCGGTCGGCGATGAAGATGCAGAGATCAGCAAGCAACTTGATCAGGTTCTCGACCTATTTCGTTTCGTGCATGGGAAAGCTGTCTTTGAGGCCTTCTACAAGAAAGACCTTGCGCGGCGGCTTTTGATGGGTAGAAGTGCAAGTGCAGAGGCGGAGAAAAGTATGCTGACGAGGTTAAAGACTGGTAAGCGGGGTAGCCTGTTTGAATCAGTGGCCGTACTAATATGTACCAAGAATGTGGTGCCGGCTTCACCCATAACCTTGAGCAGATGTTCCGAGACATCGACCTTGCACGAGATGAGATGGCTTCCTACAAAAGCGTGCTCGAGGAACGACAGAAGAAGACCGCCATGGAACTCAGTGTCAATGTACTATCCGCGTCTGCGTGGCCCACTTACCCCGATGTGCCAGTCAATGTACCATTGTCAATATCAAAATCCATTAGCGACTTTGACATCCATTACAAGGCAAAGCATACTGGAAGGAAACTCACCTGGAAACACGCCTTGGCTCACTGTCAGTTGAGAGCCAGCTTTTCGAAAGGCAACAAAGAGATTGTCGTCAGCTCGTTCCAAGCTATTGTTCTGTTTCTCTTCAACGATGTGCCCTTAGGGGAGCAGATGACCTACGTTGAAATACAAGCGGCCACTGCTCTATGTGAGTTGAACATCTTGAAGACATGTGCTTTGCCTTCTAACAGTCTACAGCTGATGCCGAGCTCAGGCGCACGCTGCAATCCCTCGCTTGCGCAAGATACCGCGTTCTCAGTAAGACTCCGAAGGGGCGAGACGTCGGCGACAACGACAGGTTCTCGGTCAATGACGGCTTTACCGATCCTAAGTACCGAATAAAGATCAATCAAATCCAACTCAAGGAAACTAAAGAAGAGAACAAAGAGACCCATGAGAGGGTCGTAGCAGATCGGCACTATGAGACCCAGGCAGCGATCGTTAGAATCATGAAGAGTCGGAGAACGATAAGGCACGCAGAGCTCGTAGCAGAAGTCATCAAGGCGACTAAGAGTAGAGGGGTTTTGGACCCTGCGGATATCAAGAAGAACATTGAGAAGTATAGTCTTCCCACCCGGAGAAGCAGCCAAGTGTAGCCGCTAATCATATAAATAATATCAGATTGATCGAAAAGGATTACATGGAGAGAGAGGAAGGGAATGTCTACAGCTACTTAGCATGAACGGGGAATCATCGGCGTTGAGAAACGAAGTAATCTTCTGTAAGCAGCACGAGGCATGTATTCCTGGCGTATCTCTAGGTCGGCAAATATGTAGAAGGAACGATTTACTCATCTGATGGGTACTGGCTGACTAATTCGGAATATCATGGATTGTTGCTTCTTCTCCTGGGCATACTCTATCGCGCGCCTTGATCCTCGCAAGACCAGTCATACTTGGCGGCCGTGTCAAAGCCGCCATAAACTTTGCGGATAAGGCCACTATTTCCCGCGATAAGATAGCATAGCTACATCTTTTCACAAGTCCGCTCTCAGTAAAACTCACTATGCGACTACGTCCATTTGTTGTTGATTTGGCATACGCCCGATTCTGCATTTCTTGTTTCTTAAGGTCTACGTACGTTTCCAAAATTCACTTCAAGTCCAGGTCGGATCAAGATCTCGGGGCACCTTGTTTGTCGCTCCCAGTCCTTCACTGTTACTAAGGTCCTTTAGCGTCAAGTGGTCCAGCGAATACCAGTCCGTTTCGAGTCATGTTCACGCACTACCTACCTAAAGTAAGCAACGATGAATACTGGTAGGCCAAAGTGGAACAACTACTTAAAAGCCACTTCTATGCACAACTCTCTTTATATATCTATCCTTTCGCAGCATTCATTATCAACGAACAAAACCAACGAGTATCAATACATATTCGACCGCTAATCCACGATGTCACTTCCTAGATCAAACCTCCGACCCTTCTCATTCCTCGCCCTACCCGGAGAAGTGCGCAACATGATCTACCCCCTCCTCCTGGTCGACCATAACCGTCACGCCTTTCCCGGGGCTCGCAAGGCACTACATCCATGCATACTAGCCGCAAATCGACAGACCAACTCCGAAGGAACCCCGATCCTCTACGGGAAAAACGCTTTTTGCGCTTATATCGGCGCCGACATCATCAATAGCACGGGCTCGCCAAGCATGATACCGGCTTCTCGGCATCTGAAACTCACGAGCAACTGGAGAATTGTCATCGGTCTCGCGGATCCTGCGTCGTCGTGGGGCGAGAAAGAGACTTGGGAGCAGAGCCTCGGCGAAGCGCGTGAGCGGGTGTGTATGGTAAAGAAGAGCCTCGGGGCCGCGTGTATGGTCTTGTCGGATGTGCCGGAGCTGGTGAGTGTACAGATTCATGTGGATAGTGATTTTCATTGGTCGATGCGGGAAAGGTGGGCGGGCGTGGGTCTACGTGAGTTGTTGGATATGTTCAAGAACTTGCGCGGTGTGAAAAATGCGGAGATATTAGGAGTGGGTTGTATAATACCGGCCGAGCGAGTTAAGTTGGTCAGGGAAGCTATGCAAAATCAGAGTGTTCTATAGCGAAGATAGATATCTGTAAGTAGACTATACACTTTGCGCAAAGTTTGTGTGGGAGTGCGGAGGTGACAGCAGTCGCGGTCTCGGGCTTGGTCCTGGTCCTGGTGACACGCAGTTCTTCTCCAAAACGCTCTTGCAGATTCTCTCTGGACGGTGCTCATGCCTGCTCGAACAAAGTGCAAGACCTACCCCTCAATCTTACAGATCTGATTCACAGCATCGCAAAAGGATACCATCACATAACTAGGGCCAAAGATCTCCTTGCGCTATCTCCGGCGGTCTCAGTAAAGCCTGCAGAACCAGCCAGCCAGCTACAAAGCGTTGATAGCTTACTTGTAGTCACTCACGGAGGTGCTCCTGAACTACTTTGCTGTGAAGCTTGAACTGATATTTACTACGGACTCAAAGGCGTTCACCGAGGCTGTTTCGCTCGGTAAGCCCAGGAATGCGTACATGAATATGATGGCTTGCGAAATGACTGTTCGAGAATTTGAGACTGTGTTGAGAGAGTCCGGGGAAGATGTGACCTGCGATCTCATTGGTGGTGCGAGCGAGAGAGTGGCTTCATATGAGGCCAGGGGTGTAGAGAAGAAAGACCGAGAGGCTTCGTGGTATAGTGAAGTGAAGAGTGGTTGCGAAAGAATGCAAGTGTAGGGGATAGTCTACTATATTTTAACTTGTTTAGCTTTGCAGACGGCTCAGGCAGATAGCATATGATTTACTCCTTACACGTAAAAACGATATTTTCATTGATAGAGAGCAGTGAATAAAAACACACAAGCCAAATTCTTGAAGCTCAGTGTTTGCATTGAAGCAGACCAAGCTGTTAACTCATGGTTTCATCCCTTGACCCGCAGATTTGATCAACATACGACCACGCAGTAGTCGCCCAAAAACAGCGTCCATGAAAGCCTCCACTTCAACAAGCTCGTGTGGTGTTATTTTCTGAAATCCCTCATCGGCAGCAATCGGTCATGTCTTCCGACTCTTTACTAACTGCTTTGGATATCATGAACTCTTTTCCGTTCCAGAAACTTCCCCCTGAGCTACGCAACAGAGTGTATCGTGAGCTACTCGCTGGTCCTCCGGACAAGTTCTCGAAATATGGATGGCCTCCGGCACGCCTCTATCCAGCAATCCTAAGCACCTCTCGGGTCATCAGCAAAGAAGCTACCGGAATCCTTTATGGCGAGAACATCATCAACTGCCATCTGAGTGACGATGACCGTACATTCTACTTCCATGGTGTTAAATACTTCTTCGATCGATTGAAAGAGGATGGTTACCTACCGGCGCTTCGGAGAGTTACTGGTTTGCAGATCTGGGTGGAGTATCCAAAGGACACCAAGATCTATGATCGTGGACAAGAGTCAGACAGTATTAGATGGGTTGTCCGACACTTCTCGGAGTGGTTGTCGCACGGACACAGCCTCCAGAGCCTGAGAATATGCCTGAATCTGGGTGGTCAGCCGGTTGCGGACGGACACGATTACAACCCCGAGATGGATGAGACAGTACTCCAACAGTTTACGATGCTTCGCGGCATTAAAGAGGTCAATGTCACCGGCACTGTTACCGCGGAGTACGCCTCACGACTAGAGAGCCTCGTAAGTGGCCGTTCCCCGGTCGTCGATACGTGGAAGCAACTCAGCCTTCTTTCGAACTGTCTTGACATGTACAGAGAGATCTCACAACCCCATGTTCCAGCTAAGATTGACCTAAGATTCCGCACCGCGTTTCCTGGTTGGCCATGTCGCTATCCACACGGACTTGAACGGTTGCGCTTTGTTTGGAATGATTATGAAAGGGCGAGAGAGGCAATGAAGCGCGGGGACGTCGAGGGATTCGTGATGGCGAAGAAGCTGGTACAACATCGACTGCGACGCGATTACAGGAAGATCATCGACAATACCAAGTCCATTGAACAGAGCTGGAAAGACATGATGGAGTTTGAAGAAGTAGATGGTAAGCTCATGGAGGATGGAAAAGCCCAATGATGGTAGTCTTGGCGGGAGACCATACAGAGCAGAAGTAGCTAGCAGCTGGGAGGATGTCCTGGAAGTTGGCAAAACCAGACCTAACCTCGTACTCGAATACTCTTATCACTCTGCCCAGATGTATAGATGAAAGTGCTCTGCCACTTTCTGATGTTCTACGGCCAATCTCGAGCAGCAAAGGAGGAAGCGATGTTGGTCGTCGGACATGAGCTTACTTATGTCATCCAATTTGAGGTTTATCTACGGTCGAGCTCAGCGGCCTGTGATGAAGCAAGGGGCAGCCTAATCTTCTTGCTGGCGTAATGCTGCCCCATAGAGCTCACCACAACTCTACCGTGATCTTCAACAGCGAGTGTAGATAGACCCTAACATTGAACATTTGTGCTCTCATGCACATGGATTCCTCTCCATTGTTACGCCTACCCGCAGAGTTGCGCAACAGAATCTATGAGTTAGTCCTCGTCAGCCCCGAACCAGCTACAATTGCCGGTAGGAAGAACTACTTCAGCAGCTCCCCACAGATACTCAGGACATGCCGGCAGATAAACAACGAAGCTACTGCTATCCTCTACTCTGATAATGTTGCGATATGTCGCGTGGACGACATATCTGCCAGTTTAGATCACGGCCGTTTCTTTATGGATGGCATCTACGACGACTACAATGTGGCATGGACCAAGGACTCGTTCGATGTGGATCAATCCCTTTCCGAGTTGATCCGCCGATTTCGGAGGTATCGGATCGTAATCGATCACGTTTGGAAAGGAGTTCAAGCACACGACCGGCGTACTCTTCAAGACATAAGACGCTCTCTGAGGGCTTTTTGCAAGTATCTAGGAACTGGCCCTGCCTTGAGTAGCATCGAGATCAGTTTCGACTTTTCGCGTGTCAGTGCGGGAGCAGGGAGCCATAGTCCCGAGGAATTTCAATGGGTTCTTGAACCCCTCAGAATGTTGCGAGCTGTAGATACTGTCACTTTCGATGAAAACGTTACCCCGGAGTACGCACACCAACTTGAGAGGGATATGAAAGACTCGCCGCTTCTAGATATAGCAAAGGAGTACGAGATCCTTGAGCAGCATGTTGAGGACATCAGGCGTGTATCGGCATATCTGACAACAGGCGTCTGGTATCAGGGCCGCCATATGTCCGAAAGTCTCTCTGGCATCTGGCCTTTCTATCAACCCCCGGACGATAAGGTTCTGTGGGAAGCCAAACAAGCTGTCGATCGAGACGATCAAGCATGCTTCAGCCGTCACAGACTGCAGTTGCTTGATGCTCTCGCCAAGGAACCACATCGCATCCGAAAGGAGTTCTCGGCCCATAAGGCTCGCCATAGGAAGTACGAAAGGTGCATCAGGATGGAGTTCTTAGCCCATAAGGCTCGCTACGAGGAGTGTCAAGCGGAGTATGAAACTCACATGCGAAGATTCCTCGAAGCTCGACATAAAGATTATCCAAGTGAAGGAGATGGCGAAGATGACGAAGAAGACGAAGACGACGAAGACGACAGTGATGATTGACCGCTACTACTCATGTTTCGCCTACCAAGGAGTTGCAAGAGCGACTGTGGCGTATCACTAAACGTCCAACGAGCCTTCCCAGATATCGACCCAATGCAAGTATAAGATTGACCTCGCATCTCGCATTCAATACAAACCACAGAAAATCTGAACTGATGGAAAGTCGGCCTGGGAACTCAAAGTCTAAAGCCAGCATTATCCCTTCCTTATGTTGATCTGGATAGGAGTGTGGAAAAGGTGTTCGAACGCCAGGAAGAATCTGTCGCCAATCATACTTTTGCAAGACCTCTTTTTGTCAATGGGAACCGGTGAATCTCCCCGAGCGCGTCTAGTGATGGCAACTCGTGCAATAGCAAATCATTTGATCGAAGACGGTCAGTAGGTCGATATCACAGACCTTGACCCTAGTTCTGTGTCAACCATAGAGCGAGCTCGAAGTTCAGGAATCTGCAAGTCCCAATGGGTCAGAATCTACGCCACAAAAACCACACACCGCTGCATCTACCCTTGATTTATCTACGCTTTCCTGTCGTGGAGTTTGGCAAGCCGTCACCCAATCCTGGAAACGCTGCGACAAGCGCCAGTGAATATCGAGCGTCCCAAATGGACCCCTTCGTTGAACCCGACAAATGACTCTTCGTCCTACCAACCTCTTCCCCAGCCTCCATCGCTATGTACAATACATATCTAGATACGGGGCTCGCCCAGATAAGCTTCAAAAGGACAGCGCTGATCGTACTCATAGAAGGAAGAAACGATCAACGCACACCGACGGCTGTCTTCTCGTTGGCAGGCATTAACGCTTACTGAGTGCATTGTTTAGAGCGCGTTAGATATGAGGCTTCCGACGTAGCATTGAAAAAGACGGTGCATGTATTCTACTTTCTGTTCGGGCCGCTGCCTCTTGGAGTTGAGGTCTGGATGATACGTGCCACGAAGCAACGAAGATGTGAGATGGGGAGGGATGGTTTTTGAGAGAGGTTTGGCGTCTAAGGGGATATTGGGCTTTTGAAAAGGTGCTGTACGATTGAAGAGGAATGGCGGTCAAGAAGCTGTCTGTGAAGAATTGTTGCTAGTGATAGACCATTCGATGTTCATCTATGGCAAACTCCCATGTAAGTCTGCAAATCAGGGGTATGGATGGCCTTATGGCCAGCTATGCAGTACATGATGTTTGAGATCAAGCGTCCGTCGACCAAGTTCAGATTCCATTCATCTCGTCTAACTCCTTTAGAAGATCTACTGGCGCTGGGATCCTGTCCAAACTCCTATTTCGTCCTTCTCCGGCAGCTTTGAGATCACATACTCCGGCAGCTCAAATTCAACGGTCCCATCCTTGGCCCTCCTTCACCCATCTATAAACTTTGTCATCCAACCCTTTTTCATGGGTCCGATTTTTGAGAGGCGCTGGTTTGTAATCTTCTCGCGTGGCTTCGTGCGTGCTCATGCGGTGCCAGATCGAGGGGTACATGCACTCGTTTGTCTTGCCTTCCCGTAATTTGTACCGGCCTGGTTTTCGGGCTTCTGCGCAGCCAGCGCCCGGCAGTAACCGAGCGACATGCTGTCGGTAATTCTGCCTTTACCCCATGTTTCGAGAAGTTTTCTCGACAGGATGTGCTGGAATAGTGATTGACCATTGAGATCGAGGCACGGGACCACTTGGTCACACATCCAGACAAACGTCATCTCATCAATCTTGGTGACGTCCTTTTCGCCTTCCGTGGTGGCCCCGCCAACATCAGAGTGATGACCAGGAAACTAGCATTGAACGAGGTCGGTCGTGGTGTCGTCGGATAAATACCACATTGTTGGGATAAATGTGTAACGACGTTCGTCAAGGATCAGTGCGTGAAAGGCATGTTGTATCCTTCGAAGTTTCCCCAATGTATAAGCCTCATCAAGTGAAGAGTCACAACCTGATGAAGGACCTTACCTGCATTAAGCTCTGTGTCGTGGAATCGGTGGACCGTGTTCCAATCTGTCTACCCTGCGAAACCGTTTCTGGAAGACCAAGACTTCCCACAGTATCCCACACGCCGATAGACTTAATTCCGACATCCTTCTGAACCATTCGACTGTAGACGTCCTTATCTTCCTTTGCCCATTGGGTGTCTTTGAAGGCCTTTCCATCTGTATTGCTCTGGAAAGCCGTATACACGGCGGGAAACTCATCCATGAAGCGCGCCTCCAAAAGGCCGACCTGGCAGATGAGACCTGCAAGGGCGCGGGCGGTATATGCACCTCTCGAGAACCCGAAGAAAAAGATCTCATCCCCAGGAGCCCAGTTATTCGCGAAGAAGTTGTACGCTTCGCCGACATTCTCGTTCAAGCTCCGCCCAAAGGCACCTGATCCAAAAACCAGGACATCAGCCGGGCACATGATATGGGACCATAAGACTGATTGAAACACACATACCTTGCCAACGCTTCTCTACCCAGCCTAGATAGCCTGTACCCACACCAGCCAAATAATACACGACTTGGGGGACCTTCTCGCCCTTCTCGTTAATACCTTCACTAGCTATCATACGGCTCATCCGAGCAACATTGCTAGGCAAATCATCGGCACCTTTGTCCGCGGCATACCAGGTTCCATCGCAGCGAACGATCAGTCTCTTTGGGATGGAGGGGCCATTGACAACTGTACGCAGAGTAGAACACGACTGAATTGGGAGCTCTGTGGGAGACAAGCCGGATACCTTCCAGTCCCATATAGTAGAACAACCGCACGGCTGCTCCTCCGTACCGAGGGCTGTTCCTCAATTGAGAGAGATTTGAAGTATGACGGGTTTGGTGGAAACTGTTGGTCTGGCAGTCCATCGCTAAGAACGGACTATGCGGGTGCTCGGATCTCAGTTTACTGTAGCCGCAACTCCTTTTCAACGATTATGAACAAATAAGATAGCAGCGAGCTTGGTTATTAGAATCTCGTGCCTAGCCGACTGTCTCTCAGCTATCGACAGCTGCCAATCACTTCAATAGCCCTCCACTTTGGCTCGACTTCGCAGATAAGATATAATGTCGACGGCACCTGCGCGGGTCTCAATCTAGGCTCTTGAAGTACTTTTGATTTGGCAGTTGTGCATCGATCCAATTGAAGAGGTAATCTGCTTGTTCTGTCTAAGACAGCCACCTGAATGGCTAGAACACGCAGGTATACAGAGTTGTACGACAGACTGAGCACCATTTCAGTGGAACAAGTGAAAGTCATTGATGCTTGTGTGAGTGAAGCACCTCGACGCATTCCCCAGATGCTAGTTTCAGCATGCAGCAGCACGCTATCAACTGAAAGCCATGTACAACAATGGTAACATGCAGCGAACAAAATCAAAGCGGCTGATGGATACAAGTTCCGCAGATACCAAACGGATAGGTTTCCGTAGCTAAGATTGGCTCCCAAAGCAGAAATGCCTGCACAGCCTGAGTTGTATCGAACTGCTCAGGCAGGATTTGCTTAGAGCTTAGTGCAAGAGCATCAAAGAACAGCATTGAAAACCTTCAGTTTCAGCACGAGAGCGAGCGTAGTGTTGGTCATGCAGCTACGGTCGTCCATACCGCCATCAGTGCTAAGCCGGGCAAGCGGCTTGCGATGACGCAGGTAGCTTAAGGTAGGTATCTCGGACGACACCGCTCTAGCGCTCCCTGAGGTTTACCCTGTACAGCGGCGTGGCAGTGCCGCCAGCTTAGTCAATTGAGTTGCACTGTTACTCCATTGTGCACCTCCCAGTCACACAACATCTCCATTGAGCCCCCGACACCACAATGGCCCGCACCGTCCTCCGCCCCCTCACCTTCCTCCACCTCCCCCCCGAAATCCGCAACGCCATCTACCACCTCCTCCTAACCCACAACCACCCCATCAACGCCCGATCCTGCCACAAGCTAAGCCCCACCCCTCCAATTCCCCTCGGCATCCACCCCGCCCTCCTCTCCACCTGCGCCCAAGTCCACGTCGAAGCCTGCTCAATCCTCTACGGCGAAAACCGCTTCCAAGCCCACCCCTCCCTACTCACGGGCATGACCTTCGCCCTCGACGCCGCCCGGCCCATCACTTCCGCGCGCGCCATCTCGCAGATCAGACGCTACCATCTGCGAGTGCGCCTTGATTGCGATCCGTACTACAGCAGTGACGCATTGGTGCGGGAGTTCAGTGGCTTGGATGAGCTCGAGGTCGAAGTGTTTCAGGCGAGTTTTGGAAATAGCGATTTCCACGTGCTGGAGCTGTTCGCCGGGATACGGGGCGTGAAGAAGGCGAGTGTGTTTGGGAGCGTGACGAGGGGCTTTGCGA
>JAABUP010009099.1_pt1 | contig 12361 bp, 21 predicted proteins | sample 5559201 | NCBI WGS metagenome assembly JAABUP01 (sample SAMN10711887, study PRJNA513373) | rock metagenome | isolation source: Antarctica rocks | place: Antarctica | reverse complement strand
ACCCCGGCGGCCGCTGCCACGGCGGGGTGCTGGCGACCTTCTGCGACATGCACCTGGCCTTCTCGATCATGTTCGACACGCCCGAGATCGCCACCACCATTCTGCCGACCGTGAGCCTCAACCTCGACTACCTGGCGGCCGTGAACCCCGGCGCCTGGGTCGAGGCCGTCGGCGGCACGATCGCGGTGACGCGAAACCTCGCCTTCGCGCAGGCCGTTGCGACGGCGGACGGGGTGCCGGCCGTGCGGGCCAGCGGCACCTTCAAGGCCGGCGGCGCCAGGGTGACGACGATCGACACCGGAGCCTGGCTGCGGGCCCAACTGGATCGAATCTGACCGTGGATGGGGGGTTCGGCGTCATGGCGGTCGGGGGCGCAACCATCGCGGCGCGGGAACGCCTCCTCACGGTGACCGAACTCGCGGCCGAACTCGGCGTCACGCCCCGGGCGATCCGCTTCTACGAGGACAAGGGGCTGATCGATCCGGCGCGAGTCGGGGCCACGCGGGTCTATACGCCCCGCGAGCGGGCCCGCATGCTGTTGATCCTGCGGGGCAAGCGCCTCGGCTTCAGCCTGGCCGAGATCCGCGAGTTCCTCGACCTCTACGCGGTCGACCCGCGGCACCTGGAACAGAAGCGGGCACTGCTGGCGGGCGTGCGCAAGCGGATCGGCGAACTCGAGGAGATGCGCCTGTCGCTCGACAGCACGCTCGTGGAATTGAGGGCGATCGAGCGCCAGGTTGCGGCGGAGATCGGCGGCTGAGCCCAAGCTCGGCAGCCTCGCCGACGGGGGCGACCGCCATGGTATATCTCCTGCCGCAAACTTGGATTATATGGAGGATGCAAGCTACTTTTATCGAGAAGGTCAGCGGTGAGAGTCACAGCGGCAGATTTCATCAAGCACTACGGCAGCCTGACCGATCGGGCGCTGTCCGAGCCACTGACGATCACGAAGAACGGGCATGATCGCCTCGTCGTGCTGTCGGCCGAGGAATACGAACGGCTCAAACGGCGGGATCGGCGTGTCATCGAGGCAGGCGAACTGACCGAAGCGGAAATTGCGCTGATCGCCAAGGCCGAGGTTCCAGCGGAACACGCGCATCTCGATGAAGAGATTAACGACTGGCGTCCGTGAGTTGGCCCAGTCCCAAGCCTGGCCTCGTCATCCGGTATTCCTATCTCTGGCACCGCCAAGCGATGGCGGGGCAGGAAGAAGGCGTAAAGGATCGGCCCTGCGCCGTGGTCCTGGCGTTCGAGGATGAAGACGGCAGGACGCGTGTCTATGCCTTGCCGATCACGCATTCGCCACCAGCCCTCGGTGAAGACGCGATCGAGATCCCTGCCGTGGTCAAAACCCGGCTCCGACTGGATGGCGAGCGATCATGGATCTCGGTTTGTGAAGCCAATGTGTTCCATTGGCCCGGCCCCGATCTCCGCCTTCTGCCCGGCAAAGGCCCTGAGAGCGCCGTCTACGGCTTTCTGCCGCCGAAATTCTTCAACGTTGTTCGGGATCGGTTCCTGGCAGCCGACCGGGCAAAGAAAACCACGCTGGTCACAAGGACGGAATAAGGCAGCAATGCGAGCACGAGAATGGCGCGGACGATTGCCCGAGCGAGTGCTAACTCAGTCTGGGGTGGCCTCGTGCGTCGAATCGGTTCTTGTTCGACATCGACCCACGGCCCGCTTTGTATGAAGACCCATCAAGCAGCCTCATGCCGCCCTGGCCCGCCGGTCCGAACTCGGCCGGTAGGACAGCGCCTCCGCGAGTTGCGGGCGGCCGACCGCTTTGATGCCGTCGAGATCGGCGAGGGTGCGGGCGAGCTTGAGCACGCGGTGGAAGCCGCGGGCCGAGATGCGCATCTGCTCGGCCATGGCTCGCACGAACTCGGCGCCGCCGCCGTCGACCGCCGCCACGGTCTCGATCACGTTGGCCGGGGCCGCCGCGTTAGTGGTGACGTGGGGCAGGCCGAGGTCCGCGTAGCGCTTGACCTGGATGGCACGGGCCCGGGCGACCCGCCCCGCGACCTCGGCCGAACCTTCGCTCGGCGGCGGCAGGATGAGGTCCGAGGCCGACACGGCCGGCACCTCGATGTAGAGGTCGATGCGGTCGAGCAGCGGGCCCGACAGCCGCGCCTGGTACTGCGCCACGCAGCGCTCGTTCGGCTGGCGCTTGCAGGCATAACCGGGCTCGGTGGCGTGCCCGCAGCGGCAGGGGTTCATGGCGGCCACGAGCTGGAACCGCGCCGGATAGGTGACGCGGTGGTTGGCCCGGGCGATCGACACCTCGCCGGTCTCGAGCGGCTGGCGCAGGGAATCCAGCACCGGGGTCGCGAATTCCGGGAATTCGTCGAGGAACAGCACCCCGTTATGGGCCAGCGAAATCTCGCCCGGCCGCGCCCCGGTGCCGCCCCCGACGAGCGCCGGCATCGAGGCCGAATGGTGGGGCGCGCGGTAGGGCCGGCGATCCGTCAGCGCGCCGCCCGCCAGCGCTCCCGCCACGGAGTGGATCATCGACACGTCGAGCAGTTCGCGCGGCGTCATCGGGGGCAGGATCGAGGGCAGCCGCGCCGCCAGCATGGACTTGCCCGACCCCGGCGGCCCGTTGAACAGCAGGTTGTGGCCGCCCGCGGCCGCGATCTCCAGGGCTCGCTTGGCGCTTTCCTGGCCCTTGACGTCGCGGAGGTCCGGCAGGTCGGAGGCGGCGGCCCGCATGGCGGGCTCGGGCCGCGCCAGCACCTGGGTGCCCTTGAAATGGTTGGCCAACTGGATCAGCGAGCGCGGCGCCAGCACGTCGAGGTCGTGCGACGCCCATGCGGCTTCCGGCCCGCAGGCGGCCGGACAGATCAGCCCGTGGCCGGCGGCATTGGCCGCGACGGCGGCCGGGAGCACGCCCGACACCGGCGAGATGGAACCGTCGAGCGCCAGTTCGCCCAACACCGTGTAGCCCGCGAGCGCGTCGGGCGGGATGGCCCCGATGGCCGCCATGACGCCGAGCGCGATCGGCAGGTCGTAGTGGCTGCCCTCCTTGGGCACGACAGGGGCTTCGTCCCGGTTTGTCGCAGTTTGCACGGCATGACAAACATGCTGATAACGCATCATTTTTCGTTGCCGGGTTTTGATCCCGCTTGCGCGGCTTTGAATTATGCTGTTACCTATCTGCTACCTAGGGGGTCAGGTAGCACCGAAATGGGCAAGCTAGGTAGCAGAGACATCGCAAGCCTTGGACCCAATTCGGAGATTTGGGATACGAGCGTTGCCGGCTTCGGCGCTCGACGCCAGTTCTCCGCGGCAGTGTCCTACGTCCTCGTGTACCGCAATGCGGACGGCCGCTCCCGGCGCTTGACGATTGGGCGGCATGGCTCGCCCTGGACGCCCGACACGGCCCGGCGCGAGGCGCAGCGGCTACTGGGCGCAGTACATTCTGGGCAAGATCCTGCGGAGGCAAAGCAGGAGCGCCGCAAGGCGCCGACCGTGGCCGAACTATGCGACAACTACTTCGCTGACATCCAGGCCGGCCGGGTGCTGACCAAGGCGCGCCGGCCGAAGAAGGCCGGCACGGTCGCAATCGACCGGACCCGGATCGAGCGGCACGTCAAGCCCCTGCTCGGCACCATGAAGGTTCAGGCGGTCACACGCGAGGACATCGACCGTTTCATGCACCGGGTTGCCGCGGGCGACTCGGCCGCGATCGCCAAGCCATCGAAGGCGTCGCGGACCACGGGAGGCGCCGGGACGGCCTCCCGCACGGTGGGCCTGCTCGGGGCCGTGTTCGAGTACGCCGTCAACAAGCGCATGTGCGAAACGAACCCGTGCCGCGGCGTGCTGCGCTTCGCAGACAACAAGCGCGAGCGCCGTCTCGCCGATGCGGAATATGCGGTCCTGGGGGCAGGCCTGAGGGCGGCCGGCGACGTCTGGCCCCCTGCCCTGGCGGCGGCGCGCTTCCTGGCTCTCACGGGCTGGCGGCGCGGCGAGATGCTGGATCTGACGTGGCCAGACGTGGACCTCGGCCGGCGCACCGCCATCCTGCCCGACACCAAGACGGGTCGCAGTACAAGGCCGCTCTCCGCCGCGGCATGCGCGATACTGTCTGCCCTGCCCCATACCGGCGCAATCGTCTTCCCAGCCATGCGCGGCGACCGCCCCATGTCCTCGTTTCAGAACATTTTCGTGCAACTCGTGGCGGCGAGCGGCCTCCCGGCCGACGTCACGCCCCACGTCCTCCGGCATAGTTTCGCCAGCGTGGCCGGCGACCTCGGCTATTCGGAAAGCACGATCGGCGCCCTCATCGGTCATAAGAGCGCGACGATGACGGGCCGCTACATCCACTCGGCGGACCTCGTGCTGCTTGCGGCGGCCGACGCGGTGGCGGGTCGGATCGCGTTGCTGATGGAAGCGAGCCAGGATGGCTGACAAGCCCGCGCCCGAGACTGACGGGGCCACACCGATCCCGGACGCGCGCTATCCCGGCGGCTTTCGACCGACGACGCTGAGCGATGAATGGCTCGTGCAAAAGGTGCTCGATGTCGGCCGGAAAGCCCTATCGGGGCGAATACTGGATGAAGCAACGCAAGCTGATCTCATTTTTCAGCTTTCGACCCTTGATCAAGTCTGTCGAGCATTCGAAGGCAAGCCGCAGGACAAGGACTCTCTCCGGTCTACGGTTGTGCTGTGCATGCAGGCGTCGTTCGTCATTGGAGCCCGTGCCCAAGGGGAGGACCTGGCGCTTGTGCGTGAGAAACAGCGCCAGGCCGCTGGTGGCAAACGGAGGGCCGAGCTACAGAACATCGCTGCCGAGAAGGGCTGGCGCTGGCACGCGACTGAGTTGATGACTGCGATCCGCACCAAAGATCGCTCGCTTTCGAGAGATCAGGTCGCCCTCGAGGTGGTCGGGCGATGGAAGCTGGACCAGGTTAAGCCTCCCAGCACTCGGACGTTGGTCGAACATCTCAAGCGGTGTGAGGCAGACGGGTCTGTTCCCACCCGCCAGAAATGAAGTGAGCCACTACGCTTCAGAAACGTAGTGGCTAGCTTCTGAAATGAACCACTACGGCGGGTAGACCGCGGCAGATTTCTGCGAATATTGGGAAGCCTCAGCAACGCGCAACTTTGCGCCAGCGAGGTTAAAGCATGGTCCCCAACGATCCCGATGCGATGATGACGCGAGACGCGCTCGCCGTCGCATTGAGTGCCGCCGGCTACCCGATCAGCGCCGCGACACTCGCCACCAAGGCCACCCGCGGCGGCGGCCCTGAATATCGCCTGTTCGGCCGACGCCCGCTCTATCGCTGGGCCGATGCTCTCGACTGGGCACAGGGTCGACTTAGCAAACCCGTTACTTCGTCCTCAGAATTGGAGGCCGCGTAATTATCATGCAGAAACGAACGAACCCCACCTCGCGGGCGGCGAGGCAGGGTTCGGAATTGGAAAGTCACACCCCTGCGGCTTTCGGTTCTGAACTTAACACTCCCTCCAACAAGCTTCAAGCGACGCTCGACATCGTCACAATCCTCGCGGCGCGCTCGCGCGTCACTCCTTGGGTGGTGCGGGCGCACATCGAGGCATTCGGGTTCGGAGGTGCATCGTGAGCACCTTCTCCTCCGACACCGCGGCGCGTGTCGCGAAGCTCGTACCCATGCTGTCCAGCCCCGTCGCGGGCGAGGTGGCGGCTACCGCTGCCGCGATCGAACGGACGCTGACGTCTGGCGGCTCGGACTGGTACGATTTGGCCTCGGCCATCGGCGGCCAGGTCATGAAGCCGCTGAAACACCCCGGCCCTATGCTCTTCCCGAAATTGGATTTGCTGACCCGTGACTCCACGATCGCTTGGATGAACGCGATTGCTGCGACGTCCTGGGCGACGGAATGGGAGTGTGCATTCTGTAACAGTATAGCCGATCAGACTTATCGGCAGCCGCACCGCAACTTCACCGTCAAACAGACTAAGGCCTGTAACGCACTTCTACGTCGCGCCTTTGCGGAAGGAGTCCGACCATGAGCATCGACTTCCGTTCCGCCGCGCTGGCGATGATGGGGGTGCCGCGGTGAGCCCCTTAGACCACGCTCTCGACTACGCCGCCCGCGGGCTCCCCGTGGTGCCGTGCCGTCCGTCCGGCGAGGCTGTGAAGCGGCCCTACATCCCGCGGGACAAGGACGCGGACGGCAATCCGATCCCGAACACGTCAGCTCCGCTGTTGAACGGCTGTTCGCGCTCCTGAACGCGCGGGCTGAAATCCCCATCATCAAGCTGGAGATAGAACGCAAGGGCGACCCTTGGCGCATCTCGGCGGAGACGGCGGAAACATCCGCCGATGCTTATGACGAGGTCGGGTTTAGCGGGTTCGGCCCGACCGTCGCCGCGGCCGTGGTGAACATGGGGCGGGTCTACGGGTGATTGGCATGCCGCCGGCATCACCTGGATGGTGACGCTGTGTGGCGACAAGAGAGTCAGACCCGAAAACCCTCGGGTCCTTGGATATGGGGACTACCCCTCGGGTACCGCGCGATTCCGGCCCATGACTAGGCATCAACTTTGTATAGGGGCCTTCCAATTTGCCCGAGAGTGTATCCGACGACACCGACTGGTCTGCCCTGTTCGGCATCGCGCCGCGCCAAATCAAGCCCCCGCCGCCCCTCGGTGGATTGGTTTGGCGGCCCTCGATCTTCAGCCGCAACGCCGTTTCATGGGCCTGTGCACGGGCTTGGTCGGCCTCTGCGAAGCGGGACGACGTCGCGGCCCTGAAAGAGCACAAGCGCCTGCCGCTATCGCCGATCCTGCATCCTGCGGCCGAAGAACTGGCAGAGCTTGCCCGGCGCCTGTTCGGTTCCGTCGCGCTCGTCACCAACGTTCCCTGCGGTCACTCGCAGAAGCCCGATTGCTTCGGCAAGCAACTCGCCGTCGCGGTAGCCGAGCGCTTGGACGTGCCGTTCGCGCAATGCTTCGCCGACCGTTTCGTCAAAGGCGTGAGTCATCCCAAGGAGTTCGCCAAACTGTCGCCGCTGGAATGGATCGAGCGGCCCGCCTGCAACGGCCTCGTCCTGCTGGTGGACGATGTTGCGACGAGCGGGTGGCACGTCGAGGAAGGACTGACGGCTTTGAGAAATGCCGGGTTCTGTGCTACGGGATTGGTATGGATCAGCGGCACCATCGGCCCGAAAGGGTCGCCATCGTCGGCAGTCGAAATCGACTGGACCGGGATGGCGTCGTGAACGCCGTTGCAGCCCTCCCGGCCGGGACCGTGGTGGTGTCTGGCGGTTGCCGCGGGGTGGATAGCTGGGCAGCCGAAGCCGCGCGGGCGCGGGGCCTCGCCGTGGTGGAACACCTGCCCGACCTCGACGGGGTGCGGAACCGGGGCGAAGTCGCCCGCCGCCACCACGAACGGAACCGCCGCATCGTGGACGACGCCGACCGCGTGCTCGCCTTCGTGTCGGCCAACCGCAAGGGCGGGACCGAAAACACGATCCGCCATGCCCTCAACGCCGGCAAGCCGGTGGAGATCCTTTGATGACCGGCGCCCCCGAAGCCAGTGCGGCGCAACTCGCCGGGCTGTTCGACTGCACGACGAAAACGATAGACACCCTGACCGAGCGCGGCGTGCTGACCCGCACCGGCACGGGCTACAATGTCCCCGGATCCGTCCGCTCCTACGTCAAACACCTCCGGGAAGCCGCCGCCGGCCGTGCACCGACCGGCGACCTCGACCCCAGCCAGGAACGGGCCCGAAAGGACGCCGCCATGGCGCTCAAATACGAGATGGAAAACGAGGAGACGCGCGGCGAACTGGTCCGTGTCGAGGATGTCATCAGGTCCGTCGAGCGCGAGTATTCCGTGGTGCGGAACCGACTTCTCGTGATCCCCGGCAAGCTTGCCGACCGGTGCGCGATGCTTGAGCAGAACGCGGTCCACGACCTGATCCGGACCGAGGTCAACGAAGTCCTCGAGGAGTTAAGCGCCCCCGCCGACCAGACCGAGGTGCTGCCCTTCATCAAGGGCGCGAGGCCGGGCCGCACTCCGAAGACGAAGGCCCCGAAGTCGAGGAAGCCGGCATGAGCGCGTCCGTCATTGCCGCCGCGCTGCTCGGTGATCCCGCAGCCCTCGAAAGGTTCAGCCCCGATCGGCGCGCCGCGCTCGTGCGGACGGCCGAGCGCCTGGCCAGTGTCCCGGCCGCGGTCGCGCCCTCGATCGAGAAGGTCGGCAGCGAAGCCCAGGTGCGGATGATCCTCGAGGCCGCGTACGAGGCGGCGCTGATCGAGTTGTTCCCCCTCACGCTGCATTGAGGCGCGCTCGTGGGTGACGATCCTACCCTTGCTCGGCTATTGGGCGATGCGGTCCGCGCCAACGAGGCGCTGCGGATCTACCTGACGCACGAGCCCGACGACGACCTCTTGCCGCTCAAAGTCGCGGCCGACCTGTGGCACATCACGGACGGCGCGGCCCTGATGCGAGTTCGCCGCGACCCTATGCTTGGTGTAAAAAGGTTCGGCCGCTGGTTCGTCCGCCGATCGGCGCTTGCCTGTTAGGTTAGGGCGGTCTTTGCGTTAGAATGTGTTAGGTTAAGCGGCAGTGACGCCAGGCCATCCCTGCCGTACTATGCTGATGGCGGGGCACCTTTGACGGCGACACGGCCCGTCGAAAAGCAGCAACCGCACCTCCGAGCCCCGCTGGATCGGGTTATTCAGCCAATCGGTCAAGGTGCGGGCGGCCGTGACTCATTTGAGAGGACGCATGGGGTTGCTGGGCAAGTTCATAGTGCTTCGGGCCGAGACTTCGCCGCTCGACGCTTTCGACGCGGAAGTGGCCCGGCTAGAGGCGGCCCGCGCTGCGGCCGACGCCGAAGCGTTGCGGCTGGAGGAGTTGCGCCCCGCCCTGTTGGTGACCGCAACCGAAGGTGAGTTGCGCCAGCATGACGATGCCGCCGGCCGATGCCGCCGCGAGATCGAACAGGCCACGGCCCGCCTCGACGCCCTGGCCCGCGAGCGCGCCACCCGCGAAACCCTCGATGCCGAGCGGCGCGACTCCGCCAATCGCCAGGCGCGACATGAAGCCGGCGTGAAAGCCCAGGCCGAGGAACGCCGCCTGTTGCGGGCGTACGATCCTACTGCCGCTAAGCTGGCCGATATCCTGCGGGGCATCGCCACCGCTCGCGAAACCATGGACCGGGCGAACGCTGATCTTCCCGAAGGCGCGAAACTCGAAACCGCCGAGCCGTCTAACGCCGTCGCGGCGGTGCCGGAACAGCGATTCGGGTTGACCGAGATGTGGTTCGCGGCCACGGGCGAACCTCTCGGCCCGTCCCGCCCGTCCGGTATAGCGGGCGCCTTCAAGCGTGCGGTGCGAGGTTTCGGCTACGGCTCGCCGATCCCCGGCACGGGCCGCCCGGCCGAACCCCATCAACCGTTTCTGTCGCGAGTCGCGCTGCCGCGCTCGGCCGACCTCGACGACGGTTTCCACTGGCGTGGGGCAGAGACCAAGCCGAAAGCCCTCGCGGACGACGAACTGGCCATCCTTCGTTTCCATGGACTCCGCACATGAGCCTCGACCCGTTGAACCTGTATTCCCGTACCGAAATCGCGGCCGGCGCCGCGCATTTCCGCCATGTCCGCGACGGCACGACTCCCGGCCGCAAGGAGGCCAAGCGCTTCGCCCGCGAGGACGAGGACGAGGCCCGGAACCGCATCGGGGCCGAGTTGGACGAGGCGATCGCCGAAACTCGGACCGCCCTGGCACGCGCCGCCGGGCAGCGTGGTGCCGAGGAAAACCTCGTCACGCGCCGCGCCGTCCAGGTGGTCAACCTGCCGCTGCAGCGCCGCTCCATGGGCCGGGTGATATGAGCGAGTCGCAGCGGATCGTGCCGATCACGGTGACGCTCGACGTTGAGCAGCCGGAGGAACGCGAGGCCGCGCGCTTCGTGGACGCGCCGGAACCCACCACGACATCCGCCGCAGTGCCGTTGCGACACGAGACGGCGCGGGCCGCATGGTCCCGCTACGCGCGGCCGATCCGCCCGGCCACCAGGACGGGCTGATATGCCGAACGCCGACGAACTCGCGGTCATCACCTGCAACGGCCGGACCTACAGGGATTGGAAAAGCGTCGCGGTCGAGCGGGACTATGGCGCCTTTTCGTCCTCCTTCTCCTTCGGTGCCGTCGAGCCAGGCGCCTTCGGACAGGGCTGGGCCGCCATGCGGTTGAAGCCCGGTGACGCCGTGACCGTGTCGCTTGCCGGGGTCCAGGTGATTGCGGGCAACGTCACCGCGCGATCAGTGAGCCTCGACTCACAAGGCCACGAACTCATGCTGCAGGGTCGATCCGCAACGGCCAACCTCGTCGACTCGTCTGTGCCGATCAAGCCAGGCACTTTCAGCGGGCAAACCTATGAACAGGTGGCCCGCGCCCTTCTCGCGCCGCACGGTGTCGGCCTCGTCATCAAGAACCCGCCGCCGATTTTCGGAAAGCCATTCCGATGGTTGGTGCCGCAGTTCGGCGAGACGGTTCACGAGATGCTGCAGCGCCTGGCCTCGATGCGGGGCGTGTTCCACACCGACGACGCTCAGGGGAACCTCGTCGTCGGCCAAGGCAATCCGAGCGCGGCGCCAGTCGCAACCCTGCAAGAAGGCATCAACATCAAGAGCGCGACCGTCCGGCTCGTCAATGAGAGCGCATGGTCGCGATATACCGCGACCAGTCAGACCCCCGGCGACGATAACAGCCGCCCGCCGCGCGACTACTCGGGAAGCAGCGTCGATTCGACGTTGCCGGCTGGGCGCGAGAAGATCGTGGTAGCGCCGCATCCTGGCACGAGCGACGAGATGGTGGCCCACGCGAACTATTTGCGCGCCATCGACACATGGCTTCAAGTTCAGGCCACCATCACCGTGCAGGGGTGGAAGCGATCAGACGGCAATCTATGGAACGTGACCGAGAACGTCACGGTGAAGGCACCGTCCTTGTTCCCGAACGCCGATGGGACACAGATCCTCGGGATCCAGACAGTCCGCTATACTCAGGACAGCGAGAACGGCACCCTGACGACGCTGGAATGTGTCCTCCCGAACGCCCTGACCACGTTACCGAACCCGCATGTCGGCACGGATAAAGATGGCAACTTCACCGATGGCCAGGCCCTCGGCACGGCCAAGCCCGACCCTTCCGACACTTCAGCGTGAGAGCAGCACCATGGACCCCAGGATAGAGCGCGCCGCGCGGGCGCTGTGCGAGATGGACGGCGTAGAGGCCACCGGCGAATCATGGGATGCCGCCATGAAGGAAGCCGAGCGCTTCCTGCGGGTGCTGGACGCCGTGACCCCGAAGCCGGCGCCGGACGTGACGCACCTGCGGCGGGGGCCTGCCAGGGCGCGCACGGTGGTCCGCAGCTCGTACATGGATTGAGGACAGCGGCGGGTTGAAAGCTCGTGTGTCTCACTTTGCGAGGCCGACCGCCGTTTGGGCCTTCGCTATCGCGGTCTCGATGGTGCCGTAGTTCCAGAGGGACGCGGCGAGCAACAGGTTCACGAGCAACGACAGGGTCATGACGATCTTGTAGAATCCCACCGGCACGAACTCGCGTCGGCGCAACCGGATCTCCGGCTCGGGATGAGACATGCGAGCGACCTCCGTTGCCTTCCGACATCGCAACCGATGGTAACATGCTCTGATTCGGAAGTCGGTCAGCCGTGAGTCGATCGCCGTTGAAAGTCGAGCATGCGAGCCCGAGGCGCTTCCGTCTTGCCTACCTGCGGCCTGCTCGTCCTCGGCTTGTCAGCCTGTGCGCTCGTGCCGGATACGGCCAAGCTTCACGACGTGGCGCCGGGACCCGGCGTGCCGTTGCCCCTACCTCGGCCGCACTTCGCCCATATCCGTCCAGCGCACCGCGTGGTGGTTTCCATGCCGCTGCTACGGGGCACCATGGCACCAGTCGAAAGCCAGCGCTCGCCAAGTATCTCGAGCCGAAAGGCCGTGCCGGAACCGCCGACACCAATCGACCCGGCGAGCGCCACGGGTTCGCTGCGTGTTGGGAAGCCCACAGCGGTGCCGCCCTCGGGGAATTTGGCCATGCCGCCGCTCCGTGGCACCGTGCCGATCTCGAGTAGCGTGCCGGCGCGATCGGAGACGTGGGAACCGGCGCGTTGATAACTGGACCGAGGTCCGCACCTTTGGGGCCTGGTGAGGGCCGTCAACCTCTGGCGCGGGCCGCAAATGTCCACGCCGCACGAGATGGTGTGACGCTCGCGTGGCTGCCAGGGAGCGTTAACCTTTTCTCAACCATATCGGCCGAAGGTGAAGCCTTCCTCCCAGACTTTCGGGCCGTCCTTCGGGGCGGCCCCTTTTCGTTCGGCGAGGCCGCGCCCTGGACGGCCATCCCTCCAA
>JAABUP010009096.1_pt1 | contig 12364 bp, 12 predicted proteins | sample 5559201 | NCBI WGS metagenome assembly JAABUP01 (sample SAMN10711887, study PRJNA513373) | rock metagenome | isolation source: Antarctica rocks | place: Antarctica | reverse complement strand
GCCGGGGGGGGGGGGGGGGGGGCGGAGGGACAGAAAAGGAAGCGAGCTGATAGGCGGTGTAGACGGAGTAACCTGGTGTATGTCATTGTTGGTAGCCCGGTTAGGGGTCTTGTGGGGCTAGGAAGGGGACGGGGAGTGGTACTGCAGAAGGCGGTGGATCAGGCTTTCCATCGAGGTGCATATCTTCTATGAAACCGGTTTCCGAGCTGACAGGTCGCACTCTCACCCTACTCGACCTGCTTGATATACTGACAATCCTGCTGGAATCAACCTTGTCCACGCTCTCCTTCGGATCGCTTCTTAATCCCATCGGCATGGTCATTCGCCTTCCTCGCCCGTCGCGCTTCGCTACATTTGGGACCACAGCCGTCCTCTCCATGGATTACGTCAACAAGTACGAGAACCGTACTCTCTGGGGACAAGGCAACGAGCTCTCCCGGAAGTTCGGGGCGACGCTCGTGAAGATGCGTGCGAGGCCACCTGGTGCGTCCTTCATCCAGTTCTCTGTCTCCATGTCCCCTACCACTCACCCGACCCGTATTCGCCGCATGCTCCTGGCTTCTGATATTGGTCGTGTGGCTCGCTTACGCTCGACTCCGCAGGTTTCGGCCTCATGGTCCCCGCCTCGATGCACCAGCTCCTCACAGCCTGCGGGATCCGGGACGCCTCCGCCTCGATCGAAGGTTCGCGCGAGCATATCAACGTGATGAAGTGTGTTCTGCAGATGTTGCACGGTGGTGTGAGTCGACTCTACCGTTCTGAATCTGGCCGTTCAGCAGTTTCGGATTGCTGTAGCCTCCGCGAAGAGATTTGGCAGTGTTGGAGTATGCTGACGAGCTGTCTGGGACAGGCGAACCCACCTTATTTTGGGAGTGGGACCGGAACGAGAGGAAGAAGCGAGGATAAGGGATCGGGAATGCGGAGTAAGGATGAGATTGAGAGGGAGAGGGGGAGGTATGGGGTGGATATTGGGCGAAGAGTGTAGTGGGAGAGTCGAGCCAGCATATGAATCCGGGGGTGCAAATTGACTGTCTGATGAAATTTTGGAGTTCTTACCCACAGCGCGAGACTTGAGATCTTCGACGGTATATGCGACAAGTCCATGCGATGTGAATACAACTTCAGTCATCTATCCTACCACCCGGCCAAAGTCGATAACCGTCCCAAAATAGCCAAGATCACCACCGCCACAACCCACCGCCAGCTTGGCATCCACGCAGGTCGCGCATGGGCCCGAGGTATCCGATCCCCAATCGGTGTATCCATAGCGACAATCGGACCAGGAGATGCGGAAGGTGTGGGCGGTGATGTGGATGGGACGGACGATGAGGTGGATGAGGGATCGGAGGGGGTCAAGCCTTTGGAAGCCTCAAAGTGGGTTAGCGATGGCGCATCGAGGTGGGGAGGGGGTTCACGGATGCGGATTTGGGTATGCCCATGTCGGGAAGGTTGGTCATCTCGGGTGTCGCGTACTACTCTCGTCAGTATGACATCCGCGCCTTCGCTTGTCCGACTTACAGAAGGGAAGATATCCTGGTGATCTGTCAGCTTCGGCAGAGAAACTGTAGAGGACATACCTTGAATTTCCGGTTATTCAGATTGAAAGCATGACTCTGCCTCGCTAATGCCTGCTTCTCCGCCTGCGTAGTCCGCACCGCGCCCGCCGTGATCCTGGTCGACATCAGTTCTTCATCTAGACCAAATTGAGATGCGGAAGGACGTACTCGTCGGAGAGCATGAAGCTTAGTAACCCGGTGAGGATGGTCGAGACGGACCAAGCAGCATTCCATCTGCCCGCTCATCAGTCGTGACTCGCCTCGAAGGGATTGTGACGAACGTGCTCGGGTGACTAAGGTGTCATCAGAAAAGAACCGCAAGAAAGGCAGCACCGGAGAACTCACTAAGAAGTCATGCTCATGCAAATCTTATGGCCCACCTCGAACCGTCCAGAAGGGGTGAACATCTTCACGTCAGGCGGCTTGAACGCTAAGACGGAATCAGTGTTTCCCTCCCTGCCATCATTTCTCCAACAACTGTACGGCTGAATATGATGACCGGAAGAGAGACGAACGGTAGTCAGGAGGGAACCATATCAACCCATGATATTCTCCACCGGCATACAGGCTATCTGAAGGTCCTCGCTATCGCCACCCCCAATCAGCTCGCCCTAAGTCGGAAAAACGGAGCATACGATGATGAAATGCCCTAATCTGTAGTATCAGCAGTGTTGATTGACAAGAAAGGAGGACCCGGACCCACAGTCTAGGATGTTCTTCTCCTCCGGACAAGCCCAGATGAAAGGCGGGGGCGATTTCTGCATCGAAAGGTACTCCTACGACCCCGAAGATTCAGCGTCGATGATGGGATGCAGGCGGACCGTGAAATGGGAGGGCGAACCTTTTGGAGCTGTGAGGATTTGACAGTCAGTCAGGCTTCACGTCAAGAGTTGGAAATAGGCTCACCCTTTTCTGTGCGACCTTCGCCGCCATTCTGGGGACGGACCGGGTCGAGGACGTGGATCTCAAGGATTCAAGGTGGAATAACCAGGTGAGGTCTTTGAGATCTAAACGGTGGAGGAGGGAGATGATAGCTCAAGGATGACGTGGACTTAACGATAGCCCCTGGTCTGAACAGTCGCACATCCCTTTCCTCAGCGGTTTGGGAGAATTCCTGGCTGGATGCCATGGACAGGATAACCATACCAAAGGAGAAAAAGGGCAGGTGTATGGGCACATCCAGGATGGGTTGGTTACAAGCTGTTTCAACCAATCCAAGAACGCAAAGATGAGTCATCTTCTGTGGTAGGCAAGAAGCGTTGCTTGTCAGAGATTATTGTGTATCTGCACCCGCCGCTTTTATGATGGTGCTGACAATTCATAGACATTTTCCAGACTTGGAACGGGTGACATAGGTTGAGGGATTTTCTGACCAATCAGAATAATGCCTCAATTCCTGTGCTGAATCAGCAATAGGACCAATCAGATCAATTTCATTTGGGGTGAAGCATTTGATTGACCAATCAGAAAAAGGCCACAAGGAGAATTATACAAAATATGATTGGGGTGCACAGGAACACGAGACCGATTTCTTCCTCCAGAGGCAAACCATGCATGTGCTACCACAATGCATGTTGGGTATGTTGGTCTTGTTGGTTCATGACAGCAATGCATGTTGGGTATGTTGGTCTTAGTTGGTTCATGACAGGGGCAGAGATTCTTGGGATGTCATAAACCACCGGGATGTTCATTTCCCAATAGTTAGACGTCTTATGGCTTGAATTATCCAGTCGACAAGGTGAACAGCCCCGATGTGTTCTGTGATGAGTCTATATGTTCTGTGATGAGTCAAGGCATAAGGAATGTTGATGGCTGAAGTGATGGGTCGAGGCTAAAGTAGAGGAATTGAGAGATGAGTCTGGAAATAGCCAGATCCAGAATGCAGTTCGCATAACTGCCAAAGTTGGCACTTGTCGGTTCATGAAAATTTCTCCCTCACCAGATTCCTTTGTCTCTTTGTTGATCTCGGGTTTGGATCATCCAGTCTCAGTCTGATGCTATAGTCCTGGAACCTCTACCTTTCCTAGCCCGGCTCAAGGACTCCGAGAGATCAGCAATGTACCACAAACGTCTTTCCAAGCATTCTCAATGATCCGGAGGGTAACGATGTCAATTCAAAGGGAACATCATATACAATGTAGAGAATGATATCACTTCTCACGCGGGGTCTCCAAAATATACTCCTTGTCGATCGTGCTCAGCTCTGATAAGACTCACAAATTCCGCGCACTACCTCTGCAAGTTGTCATGGGATACAGGAGCAGGGTGGTCTAACAGGGCTGGCAAGGTTGCATACGAGTCAAGGCGAGACTATATAATAGCGGTTAAGGGCAAGATACGTCTACGAGTTACCTTAAGTACCCAGAGCGAGTCGGCGGCATTTCGACGAATCTCGTTGATTTCGTCGAGTGGCGATTTGTGGTGTGGCGTTGTCCATGACGGTGTCACAAGTGTAGCCAAGAAACCTTCGACTTGGGCAATGAGCTTACGGTTCGACAGTCAGTCTCTTAGTAACGAGGGACGAGACCATGAATGGGAGGCGTCTTGGACCTTGGCGATCCAGGGATACACACAAAGGGGCTGATGGATACGCAAAGCTGAAAGCGACGGCTCACCTATGCTCACTCACGGCCAACGACTCCTCATATCATCCTCGATAAATCAGGTTTGGTCCATAGGGTCAATCAACGCACGATGGCTTCCTCAAGCTACACTGATGCCATTCTCCTCTTTGTGCGTCCCAAATTTGATACACCGATGCTGATCCGAGCAGGGTGACTCGATCACCCAATCCTGGGAGCCCGGATCATTCGCACAGCGCATGGCTGAATGGTACAACAGGACATGCGATGTCATTGTACGCGGTTACTCGGGTATGTAGTCGACTGTGATCACTCCCAACCTAGTGCTGACTTACCACAGGTTATACGGCAGAATGGTATCATTTCCACACCAGAGTGGGGGGATATGAGCTGATGAGGATAGGGCCATTCCGGTGTTTGAGCAAATCTTTGCGACAAACGCGGCGAGGAAAGCGGGTCAAGCGCAGAACGTCAAGCTCATGACCATCTGGTTCGGTACGTCCTACCCAACTCTCATCGTAGCTAATGTGCTCCATCCAGGCGCCAACGACGCGGTGCGTCCCGGACCAGCTCATTATCAGCACGTCCCTATTCCAAACTACAAAGCCTTCCTGTCCAAACTTATCAGCCTGGTCCGATCTCCGACCTCGGCCTACTACTCGCCAGAAACCAAGATTCTCCTCATCACCCCGTCGCCAGTCGCGGACGGTCTAGATTATGCAAACTCCAGACGTACCTGGATGGGGAATGAGCAGATTCACGGTCCGATACAGCCCGTCCATCTAAACGCGGTGACGAAGGAGTATGCGAAAGCTTGTGTGGACGTGGCTGAGGCGGAAGGCGTGACGGTTATCGATATGCATAGCGCGATCACTGAGGCTGCTGGAGGGTGCAGCGATGAGAAGCTCAAGGCCTTCCTACCGTGAGTTTTACAAAGTCTCGTATGAGAGCTGGGAGGAGACTGACGAGGTACAGGGACGGTCTTCATCTCTCGTCTCAAGGCTACGAGGTCCTGCACAACAAGCTGACGGAACTCATCAAGACGAATTTCCCTGAGCTCGATCCGTGGGATATGGAGATACGTGTTCCTTCGTAAGTTACTCGTGGCTTGGGATTGGACAGAAACTGAGGTCTGGGTAGGTACAAGGTATTTCAGGAGGGGACTCAGATCGGCCTGGCCAAGCTCGCGGAGAACGGCAAGAAGCGCGCAGCAGAAACAGATTTGATGAAGCGGAGGACTTGACCAGGAAAAAGTAGATGTCTGTAGTATCGATAGAATTCGATACCCAGTGTGGCCAGAGTTGAATGATACACTGATCACAGCAAGGCGAGTATGCCTTTGAATTTGATTTAGAATTGTACATGTCGAGACCGGTCCATCTCCCTACTTCCGACTTCTCGTACTCCTCACATCCCTCTCGTCCGCCCCCCGCTTGACTCCCCTCCTCTCCCGTCCCTCCGCGACCTCCCCCTCCTCCTCCCCTCCCAGCTCGCCCTCTTCTAAACTCGCCGTTACCGCTGGTCCAGTCACACTGCGCAGTGCTGACGGTCTGGAGGGAAGCGAGCTCGACGGGATTCGCGTTGTCGAGCTCGGTACTCGAGGTGCAGTCGAGCTCGATGCGGTCGCCGGAGCAGTAGTTGATGGGCGTACCGGTCGGGATGGGAGTGTATGGCCTGATGAGGGGAGTTTCGTGGTCGTTGCTGGCGGTGTGCTTGCTCGTGCTTTAGATTCTTGAACCGGGGTAGGTGAGAATGGAAGTGCAGCAGCGTCCAACTTCGATCCCCCTCCCGGTGAAGCTGAGGTTGGGAGAGGCTCATCGTCATCCATCTTCTCCTCTTGCTCGGCCAAAGTCGCCTGCGGCTCGATCGGCAGCTTGAGCGCTCGACACCCCTCGACGAGTCGGGTGATCTGGGAGAAGGTGTCTATTCGAGCTTGGGTGGTGCTTAAATACAGCTCGTGAGTCGCGCGGTGATCGGCCAGTGATTGCTGGAGTTCTGCTATACGGCTAAACTCATTACATCAGCTATGCGTGCCAATTCAGGGGGAGGTACGGCCTACTCGTCGAGCTCTGTCCTGCTAGCTCCCCTCGCGGTGATCCGCCCCGCAACCTCATCACATCGAACCAACCAATCCCTCTCCCGTCTCTTCCCCTCAAGCAACCTCTTCTCCTCCTCCAATGCACCTCTCAGTCTCTCCGTCCGCGCCACTTTCCCACCATACCCCATCAGCTACTCCACACCAGAACACAAAGGGGACCCACCAGTCTCCTCCGCTCTCTTAAGGTAAACGTCCTTCTGCCGCTGCAGATTCGTCGCGCTACCCATGATCCGCTCAGTGGATGCTCTCCATTTTAGCAGCTCGAGCCGGACCATCTCGGTCTCGTGCGCGGCATCATGCTCGGTATTCGGCTCGTCCGTAGTGGTAGAGATGGAGGTGAGGTGGGGGAGACGATGGAGACGCCGGAGGAGAGGTCGGAGATCGCGGTCGGAATGGGTGATGCGGAAGCGGTTCAAGGCGTCTGTGATGAAGTCAGCGTTCGCGTTAAGGATCCCCGTATGCTGAAGGATACGAGGAGGAAAGATGACAGACTTTACCTTCGGTGAAAGGGATGATGGAAGACTCGGACATCTTGTATGATGTCACCTGCTCAGCTGAGACGACTCAAGCAGCACTTTCCCCAAAGCATGCGAGCGGTGCGAGGAATAACTTCAGACTCCTTTATGGAGCAGGAAACGAGTGCTTGCACATTCGGATAAAGACATGTCTCAGTCACGTGACCACCGAATAATGTGAACTCATATTCACCACTTGTACGAGTTCGTACGGGTCCCGAATATAGGTTGCAATGACTGGTGTCACAGGTCACAAGGACAGCCTCCCGCCATTCCCGCTGAACCATACGATGCATGAAAACGAGATCATATGACTAGGATGTCCGCCCATCTTCCAGCCGACCCGGCAGAACTAGTATGCGCAGGGACGGAAAGTGTTTATCAGGGCGAAGGGTTGATCTAGGCCGAATCAGTAGACCTGACTCACGTGGGTATACGCGAGGGAAGTATTGAGTAGGGCCGGGCGAGAAATCAAAGCGATATGGTCGAATGGACGAAGGTCCAGGGGAATAGGAGGAGGGGATTTCCGGGGGCTAGAGTCGGATCAGTAGAGGTGTCAGCATCGGATGGGTGTTCGCAGAGATGGACACAACTGCATTTAGCCTCCTGGACAAACAAAGTGAGAGCAAAGTGAAGAAGGGGTGAAGCGTTGTCCGCTCGTCTCTGCGCCCTCTCCCTTGACCCGTAGGTTGACGAGAGACGGCTATGGATATCGAAGCGAAGTTTCGACTCTTGGCCCATTCAGGAATCGCGCCTCGCGTAGAAGCAGCAAGGCGGAGCAGATGTGGCCGATGGAAGAGGTCGCGGAAAGGTAGAATGTGAGTGAGAGGAGAGGAATTCGGACGACCAGCCTGTTTAAGAACTGACAGGCGTAGCACTTTCTGAGAGGAGAATGATCGGTCTCGAGGTGACTGGAGTGGATGATAGAGCTAGCGTCGGGCACGTGTCAAGCTGTGTGCAACATACAACCCTGTCGAGGAGCAGGATAAGACAGCTTGCCGTCCCGAGGACAAAATCTCAACCGGAGGGAGCAGAGAAAATCGTGTGGATTATATTACGTGGCATGATCTGCGTCGAATCATGCCGTATCACGCCACTCAGGGTAATCAAATCGAATTATACGAAATCTGACCGGCTCCGTCTCGGCTTCTTGGTCTGTCGCCATCCTTAAAAGTACCACGAGTAGTGGGAGCATAGTCCACACAGCGATTGCATCTCTTTCCTCGACAGGTTAGACGCTTCCATCCTCGACATCCTTTCCCTTGAAAACCACTCCCTTACAGCCGAGACCGTCCGTTCTCCGTCCATCGCTTCTTGCATCTTGCATCTTGGAGTCGTCGGACATGTCAAGCGATACTTCGTGCCCTGGTCCCAGCCGGAACGCCCATGTCCATGCCGAATCTACCTCCGCCTCCAGGTCACATCCCACCATGTCCACCGTATACGAGGCGCCGGAGGCGGTACTGGACCTCCTCGACGTCAGCCCCGGTCGCGGCGGCCGTACATTGTGTGTGCGACATAAGCAGAAGGCGAATCAAAATATCAACGAGAAGCTTCAGAAGGTTCGTCAATCCTCCGCTCATTGAAAAGGGACAATGGCTGACGGGAATGCAATGTAGAGCCTTGACAACCTCCCTACCTCCGAGCGATCAGCAGTCACCCATCTCTGGTCGACCTTCTCGAATGCCCAGCATCCGAAGCGGAAATTGATACTCGAGGGGATACTCACCATGTGCTGCTTGTAAGCACCTCAGCGGAGCGTTACAGGAAGCTGACAATTTGTGCCGCCTGTCTCACGATACCCGCTATATTGCCCGGCTTCCGCTCGTCCCGCTACAGCTCCCAACTCTCCCATCTCTCTGACTCCCTCAACCTGATCATCCGCATCGACCCCTTCTCCCTCCTACCCCGCGAAGTCAACATGCGTGTCCTCGGCTACCTCGACGCCATCTCCCTCGGTCGTGCTGCTCAAGTCGCCAAGTCCTGGAAAGCTCTGGCAGACGACGACCTCCTCTGGCGTCGGATGTGCGGGCAGCATATCGACCGAAAATGCGAGAAGTGTGGCTGGGGATTACCATTGCTGGAGAGGAAGAGGCTGAAAGTTGAGCTGAAGGACCGGAGTCCAGCGGCGGCTGTTGGAGTTGGAGGGCATGAGCATGGTCATGGGACGAGCAAGGTCATGACACGGGTCGAGGCGTTGGGTGGCAAGGCGCCGGAGATGGGAAAGTTGGGCAGTGACATGCTAGCTCTTGGGTCCCTCATGTGTGACCCGACGGTACCGGCTGTCACGGGAACGAAGCGTTCGGCGCCTACATTTTCAGTTGTGGCTCAGGCGAAGCGGCCGAAGATGGAGAGATATGAGTCGGAGGGCGATTCGTCGAGTAACGGGAGTTTCTCGAGGGAGGTCAGGATGACCAGGCCTTGGAAGAGCGTGTATTGCGAGAGATTGGTGGTGGAGCGCAATTGGCGCAAGGGGAGGTTCAGCAACAAAACACTCAAGGTATGCAATCCCCTGAGATCGCTTTACTCATTCGCTGATATGCTCTGTTAGGGCCATACCGACGGTGTCATGTGCCTTCAATACCACACAGCCCTTACCAATCCCTCCTATCCAGTCCTCATCACGGGATCTTACGATCGTACCGTTCGCGTCTGGAATCTCGATAGCGGTACCGAAGTCCGTGTTCTCCGCGGCCATAGTCGTGCTGTTCGAGCGCTTCAATTCGATCAGATGCTTCTCTTCACCGGTAGCATGGATGGAACAGTGCGTATGTGGAACTGGCGAGCTGGCGAATGTCTTCGCGTTCTCGAAGGTCATACCGATGGTGTCGTCTCGCTCAACTACAATGGGTATCTCCTAGCCTCCGGCAGTGCCCACAGTACGATCCAGGTCTGGAACTTCCGGACAGGAGACAAGTTCATTCTTCATGGACATGATGAATGGGTCAACTCGGTTGTCCTTTGGGACGGGAAGACGAGTCCTGGCGATATCGACCCAACGCAGATGCCGAGCTTCACACGACATCGCACCTCCCTCTCGCCAGGTCCGACGCCGACGGAGACACCGAAGGGACCCGACATCGACGATAGGGCGATGCTCTTCTCCTCTTCCGACGACGGGACGATCAAGCTCTGGGACCTTGTGCAGCAGACCTGCATCCGTACTTTCGAGGGGCACAAAGCGCAAGTCCAGAGTCTGAGGGTTATCATGGTCGACATGACCGAGGAGGAGATCGTGGCAGCATACCGTCAGGCTTCACGCCGAGATACACCTCCTCGATCGGCTTTCACGCCAGTTTCACAGAGCACGCTCAGCACATCACCACCCCGCTCTATCGGCGCGACCGGTCCCCGATCGATTCAGCTCGATAACGCACCCGATGGATTCGATCCTAACGCCTATCGCTCTCGTTCACGTGAGGCTGCTGTGGAGCCGAGAGTATACGTCCATACACCAAGCGATACTGCGGGCAAGACTAAGGAAGACAAGGGAGAGGGCAAGGGCACACAGCGCAAAGCACTGCTCGCGTCGGGTGGTCTGGACGGGACCGTCAAGCTTTGGGACGTGGATACCGGAACTGAGCGGTCGACTCTCTTCGGGTATGTCGGCATGTTTCTCTCATCGCACCTTTGCTGACGGACCCAGGCATATTGAGGGAGTCTGGGCAGTGGACGTCGACGCTCTCCGTCTCGCCTCGGCCTCTCACGGTGTGTCCCCCCCTTGACTGAACCGCACAAGAGCTGATGTCGCTCGCTAGATCGCACGGTGAAGGTCTGGGACCGCGCATCCGGCAATTGCGAGCAGACGCTTGTGGGCCATCGGGGCGCGGTGACCAGTCTCCAGCTTTCCGACGATATGATCGTCTCTGGATCCGGTGAGTTGCTATCTGTCACTTGACGAGCAAAACAAAGAGCTGATCAACGTGTTCGTTACAGACGACGGCGACGTGATGGTATGGAGTTTCGCTCCGTCGGCTGCCATCGCGGGGGTCGAGTGATGGGGTCTGACTTCGCGTTTTCAGTCCTTGATATGATTGAGCGAGGAGGGGCGAGAGGCAGATACCATGCACCATACTATCATAGTGTTCATATTTCTTCCTTATATACTGCATCATTCTATTCTTCAACGACCTCGGCGGCTCATTTCGTCTAAGATCACAAAGACTTCTCTGATCTAATCTTGATGCAGGCCACCTTCCATCCCATGGCACAATACATGCCCCTTACTGTGCAGACCTCTAGATACTTCCAGGTTTTACAGGATGACAAGGACTGTTAACCACTCCCTGCCTCAGAGAATCGCCTTTGCAAGTTCATACGCATGACATTGCCTCTGGTTCCCCTTTGGGTCAACAACGCTTGACGATCCGAAGGCAACGCAGCAGTCCCTGCTGATCGAACACCTGAGAAAGGTACAACATGAAAGTCTGGAGAAAAGAAATGCTCCATGTGCTTGTTCATCTGAATGGAGCAAAATGAGCATCCGGTGACGAGAGGTGCATCAATCTGAATATGATTCCCCTTTCTTGTTGTGGAACACGCAGTGCTGCTAGACCCATCAAAAAGACACCAGGGGATGTCGGACGAAAAAAGATGAAGCAAAGGAGGAAATCTGTCATGTCAACCGTATATAGTTGGTGGAATTCCCGGAGGTCGGGACTTCCAATTGGTGTTTTTAGCTTTGCTAGCGTAGCGGTATGAAACCAACTATTCATATCAGCAACGCGACAAAATCATTGCTTTGGCCAAGAGAAGTTTGACCTCAGCTGTTGTGATATGGTCCAAGAAGATTCCCCTTTGATGTCAGCAAACACCTTTTGCTACAGAAGCTCTGCGCACAGCATTCTTTCAGGAAGAGAAAATTGTCACGGATCCTGTCACGGAGGACGGATCGGATCGGGGACTGGAACACGGAGTGTCTCTGACTTGTCACTGGAGGTACTGGTGCTCGATCGTGTTGGTTCATGACAGAAATGCTTCATATGGTCTGTATTGGCCTAAATATAACTCCACGCTTTATGTCCCTCTTCTTCTCTCTCCACAATCCACTTCACCGACACACGAAACCCTTACAATCTGCTTTGAAGTCGCCATTTATCACTATGACCAGTACCAAATCCCACATCAGCCGAAGCTCTACCCACTGCAGCAGATCTCAGTCCTTCCACTGAGATTCCTCACCACAAGACCAGTGTTCCATCTTGTCACGGACCTTCGAGCGCTCGCGCCGACTATATGATGATAGGCAAAGAGGGTCCAGCGTCAAAGGTACTGTCGGGGACGTATGAGAACGTAGCCGAAGTAAGCACTGGTCGGGTAGCGCTATCGATGCAAAGACTAAGACAAGGGGGTATAATACGAAATGACTTCAATGACTTCAATGACTTCAGTGACTTCAGTGACTTCAAGGACTTCAATGACTTCAATGAATCTCGAATCGCTGAGGCTATCCCTCAGCGATCTATAGTACCTATATACTTCCGTCACTTTGTGTTCCATGTCTCGTCTTCCAAACATCACGTCTCGATCTCTGCAGTGGCGCAAAAGGTGAATCTCGGCAATCTTGGGGTTCGGAACGCAATGAGGCCGAAAGAACGCGCGTTGCCGTTTTTG
>JAABUP010009094.1_pt1 | contig 12365 bp, 13 predicted proteins | sample 5559201 | NCBI WGS metagenome assembly JAABUP01 (sample SAMN10711887, study PRJNA513373) | rock metagenome | isolation source: Antarctica rocks | place: Antarctica | reverse complement strand
AGTTGCTCAGAGCTGCTCACTTTCAAAGTGAGAAAGCGCACTGTGAAAGCACATTACTACACCATTTTACTACTTAAAAACCCTACCTATAAGTCATAGTCATAGCTCCATGCACACAGTCAATGAAGTATTAATGATGACTCTTCTGGTTTGGTGTATCAAGAGTGCCTTGCACGCAGTGCAATAGATCACCGGATTTAGCTCTTTTGACTGAGTGTGTCAAGACTGCCCTGCAAAGCGCAAGAAGTATATGCCAACAACCCCAAGTGAGTCCTTATAGTGCAGTCTACTCTCAGTCTACTGTCTGTCTACTACATGTCTACTATATGTCTACTGTCAGTCTACCTATTCTGTCAGTCTACTGTCAGTCTACCGTCAACCTACTTCTCCTGTCAGTCTACTGTCAATCTACTTCTGCTGTCAGTCTACTGTCGGTCTACTTATTCTGTCAGTCTACTGTAAGTCTACTGTTAGTCTACTGTCTGTCTACTACATGTTTACTCTCGGTCTACTCTCAGTCTACTATCTGTCTACTCTCAGTCTACTATCTGTCTACTCTCAGTCTACCCTCAGTCTACATCATGGGCGTTGCTGCAACAACAGCTATGTTGTTATTCCAGTCCACTGTGGCATATATACAGACTTCAACATAGCGTTTCAGGAGGTGTGTCAGAGCTGAGCTAGCATATTGGGATGCAAAAACAGCAGATAGTTGAGAGAAGGAAGTAACCAGGGGAGGGGAGATTTAGATTCCTCAATGAAGCAGAAGATTGAGACTGATGACTCACTTTGAGGGCTTTGACAGGTGCATCTGAGGTGAATCTCCAGGGCACAGGAGCAAACTTAGTTGCAACTTTGACACTGGTGTTTGTCTTTCGCTGAAAGTCACCAAGATACTTTTCAGATTTGCCGAAACCATACACCTCTGCATGATAATTTACCATGTTTCAAAATCAATGAAATGCACTGTACATGTGATGCTGTCAGTGGCTGCTTCTTGGTTGAATGTTGATGCTGCAGATCTGGCTGACGAATGAGATGCAGGAGAAATGACATAAAAGTGACACTTGAATGCAACGCAAAGACAGATGGATTGCAAAGAGCTGCACAACAGGCAGATATGAGATACAGGTAGATTGTAAGCTAGATGCAGATCTGCTTGCAATGCAGGTTCAGCCCAACTGTGCAACTGAGAAGCAGAAGTCACAAATGCAAGAGGCAAACACTTGCTGCACCAAGACTCTGCCTGAGAGTCACATTCAGACAGTCTGTGCAATGTGTGAAGCTCATCACAGCATGGAATAGATGGATGCAGCTATGAATGCACGTACGGTTGTGGTTATGAGCAGCTTGCAGCATGCTGCATACTTGCATGCAGTGTTGAAGTTGTGGCAGCATACTGACCTGCTGTGTCCACGAAGTTGAGTCCAGAGTCTACAATCCCTTGGTAAGCTTTTCTGCATGAGGTCACAAGTGAGCTGATCTATGTGCAAACGCAAAAGGCGGCTATGACACACATGAGGCACTGGACAACAAGAACATGTGGGTGTTCCAGACCTGATTTCATCTTCACCATATCCACCGTATGTGTCATAGCCCCAAAAGCTCTTGTCCCCCCACTGCCATGCACCAATAGCCAGCGAATTCACCTTGATGCCTGCAGATCATGCAAAGCCCTACGTGAGACTGTGAGAAAGACCACGAAGTGACGACGTTGGACGAACGTCCCGATGACGTGTGCTGACTGCGGTAGCACGGCTGACCTGTTTTGCCCAGCTCGACTTGATCATCCTGAACAGCCTGCTTGGCTGAGGTAGAGGCTGCGTTACTGACGCTGAAGGCGCGTCTGGCTTTAATAGTACGCATGCGTGATGTAGCACAGCTGTTGCATTGCCGCAAACGGACGACGCTAGTCTGCATGGAGCCTATTTGGGCCTCAACCATGGTGTCGGAATGAGAACTTGCACCACGCAGGGAGGTTATTGGCGTTCTACTTGGGTGCCATTGAGGACTCAACGGATCCAGTGTGACATGTAATTTGCAAGCAGCCCCGCAGTCAACGCGTGAAATAGGCATATTGGGTTTACGTGGTCCTAATAGCTCAAACACTGGCCCAAGCGTTACGTCTGACTACTGACCATACAGTGGACATACTGTGGACAAAGATGCATGTTGATTGAGCACACGGGGCAACGCTGTTACCAATCAGACAGCATGGCAGGTCTGAACCAGCACCAGCTTGATGATATCATTGATAGCATGTGACACACATGACAGCAATGCACATATGTTGCTTGTTAACAAACTGGAAAACGTGAGTTGTTCCAACACATGGACAAACAAACTTGCATATGCATAGGGCAATGCTATGCAGCCAAATACAATAAGAGAAGGAGGGGCTTCAATCTGTATCTAGATACTGCAGATCTGCAGATAAAAACAGTTCATGTAACCTACGCATACCTATGCATTAACCTCCTTGTGCAAAGCCAACAATGGGCTGCTTTGACTTTTGTTGAGCAAAGGCTCTTGACTGTTGGGATCAACAGACTCAGGTTGAGCTTGCACTATACTCTGATAGTTGTGAAAACCTATGCCTGTCAAGGCTACACCATACCCACACAAACCTAACAAAGTCAGCTGTGTGCCAAAAAGCGTAGCAGATACAATAATTAGGACTGCGTCTTTGACAATACCTGCCAGCTTCATGGTCAGTGCAGATGTGTTGCTGACAACCCAGAAAGCAATGATGTTCAGCAAACAAGCAGCTATGGCACTGCCGATCAAAGCAGGAGACTGTGGCAAAACATTTGGCAGTGCTTCGTACACCTCCTGTGCTTCAAGAACCAAGACAAACGGCAGCAGGCATGCAGTTGATGCAGGCATGACATAGTACAAAGCATTCACAGGGTTGATCTGAAGGTCTGTCCGTTGCATCATGGTCTGAAGCAGGATCATCTTGAAAGCCTCAGAAAGCATAGCGCCCAGCATGAACGTCGCACCCACCCCTGAAAACTGTAACTCCCCCAGAGATGATGCAGCTACCCCAGCTCCAATCACGACCATGATTCCACAAGTCTCCCAGCTGAACTTATGGGTGCGGAAGAGGCATCCCACAATGAACATAATGACTGGCATGTTGGCCTTCAGCATCTGAGCAAACGCCACGCTGAGATACAGGAACGCTGCGTTCCCCAGGGTGAGCCCAGCCGCCCCCAATGCGGCCACCGGGAGGCAGATTCTGATGCATGTGGTCCAGGAGACATTCTGTTTGGGGACGCACTTACACTGGACTGCTATGAGGCCGACCACTGAGCAGAAGAGCATATGCCAGAAGGCGAGAGTGACTGGGTATGGGAATCTTGTAGGGCTTAGCAGCCATTTGTTGAAGAGGATGATGCCACTGCTGAGGGTGAGCCAGAGCAGAAGACGTAAGGCGGTGGTCGTGGACTTCAAGAATGGGCTCTGCTGCTTGCCTTGCCGTGAGGGGCTCGGCTTGACAGATGGCATATGCTCTTTTGGCTGTGTGGAGGTGCTGGCGTTGCAGTTGAATATACTTTTGGACTGCTGTTAGGGCCCAACTGAGCAATAGCTAGTCTTGACATCCATCACAGGACCTCTGCACTGCAGAGGGTACCCTCCCTAAAGCGCCTCTGTGCTGATCTGCAGGAGGAAATACAGTCAGACTACTGCATATACTGCAATGGTACTGACCGCGTGTGCCGCATAGACTTTGCATGTTCCTGTTTTACGTACTTTCAGATAATGTGCGGTGCCTGCCGTCTGGGGCTGTGACGAAACCAAGACTTGATGTGCAGTATCTTCACTGCTGGATAGTTTGCGAGGGCACAGGTGGAACGCTGAGGGCGCAGCGCCGCGTAGTCTGTCTTTTGTAGCCTGTGCAGCCCTTACAAGATCGTCCAGTTGCGCCTTGCAACAACTATACGACGTTCGGCACTTGATCGGCAGTGCGCGCTTGGCGGATATATTGGTGCCTGTCACAGCGTATTTTGGCACTGGGACGCCCTGAAGATCGGCAGCAAGATCACAGCTGGCTTAAGCTGTCTGAGGTGAGCTCGCTTGTGCTCGATTTTGCCGAGGCACCAAACAGAGTGCAAAGCATGGCGCTGAGCTGGGAGCAAGCTCGTATCCTGATTAGGCATGTTTGGTGTTTTCAGCGACAAGTACGGTGCATGCTGCAGCTGGGTGCAGATGCAACATCAGCGTCTGATGACTCGGCAGTCAGTGACACTGTTGAACTCTGCTGCACAAGTTGATCTCTGGACAAATTGAAGAGACAGAGCTGCTGGACAATGCAAACTTTTACAAATTTTGTGACTCTTAAATTTTGTTACTCTACATATCTTGCAAGCATAGTTCTGCTGGCTAGCTACGTTTCATGCATGCCAAGGAGCAATGTAACACATTGAACAAATCTAATTACAGACAACGTGACTCTAGGCTTTTCACGGCAGCTACTTGACATGCTGCTCAGGCATGAGGTGCAGCCTAAAGACCGTGACTGCCATCCAGTTTTACAAGTACAAAGACTCACGAGAAGATGTCAAAGACAAAGCACGCAATGGGTTCAGAACAGATGGGGCAGTTTTTGCAACCTCTGCGCTTCAAATCCTGCAGACACTCCCAGCAAAATGATTTATGCATACTGCAGCATTAACCAGAAGCAAGTCAGTGCATGGCCAATGTAGCCAGCATGTAGCCGCGGCGCACTTGGACACATCAGTGTGAGACATACCTTGTACAAAAGCAGCACAAGCTCCTGCAACAGTTTCAAAGTAGCTTGCCACATGCCTAATATGAAGAGGCAGCAACTTTGACCTGCAAGTTCTACTCAGCTTTCAAGCTCCGCCAGCTCCCACCCAGTGACAAGTGTGCAAGCTTCTGGAATGGGTCCAAGTCTGAAAGCCCAATCCCTGCACCACCTTGTCGGCTTGGCAGATTGAGCTTGTGCTGAGTAGTACCACTGCTCAGGTCAGCCAGGATACTCTCCATGCTGTATTCTTCAGACCGTTCTGCTTCTGCTTTTTAGGCTCCAGACAAGCGAGTTGGGTATGCTACGGCTTGCTGCTGCTGCATTGGCTTTAGCGCGGTCTGGGCCCCTGCTTGCGAGCTGTGCCCATTTGGCATGTTTGCTGATTCTGATGTTTGATCAGCATCCAGAATGCGCTGAGCTCTTGGCTTTCGCTCAAGCCGGGCGTGTTTGTTATGTTCAGGGCGTTGTGCTGAAGACTCCTGAACCAGCCCTGCTGACTCCTGAACCAGCCCTGCTGACTCCTGGACCAGCCCTGCTGACTCCTCAGCCAGCCCTGCTGACTCCTGAACCAGCCCTGCTGACTCCTGAACCAGCCCTGCTGACTCCTGAACCAGCCCTGCTGACTCCTGAACCGGTCCTGTTGACTCCTGAACCAGCCCTGCTGACTCATGAACCGGTCCTGTTGACTCCTGAACCAGCCCTGCTGACTCATGAACCAGCCCTGCTGGCTGGACCTCAGGCCTCTCAGATGTGCGTGGTCTCTTATGCCCTTTGTATAGCATCATCATGGTCTGTCCAGTCATCCATGTTTGCCCTGTGAAGCTGGACACGAAGCTCCAAAGCTTGCACTTGAGGTCCTCCTGCTCTGCTAGCAACACTTCTATGTGGTCACCAATGATGTGCTGCACCAGAATGACACAGTGTACTGCATCAGAATGACATCACTCATGTATTGGACCAGAACGACATCAATAATGTGCTGCAGTAGAATGACTTCACTGATGTGCTGAACCAGCATGACATCAATCTTGTACTGCACCAGAATGACATATTGTACTGCCCCAGAATGACATCAATAGTGTACCGCACCCAAACGACATCAATGATGTACCGCATCAGAATGACATCAATAGTTTGCTGCACCAGAATGACATCAACACTGAACTGCACCACAGCGATACTGATCATGTACTGCACCAGGATGACATTAGTGATGTACTGCACTAGAATGACACCAAAACCCTGTATGACTGGAACATGCACTTGGTGTTGCAGCATCTATTTGCAGAGGCACATCAGGTCTGTGCAAGAGCAACTTGTTGCTGTTCACAACACACAAGTGCTAGTGCCCGCCACATGCTTTCCCAGCACAATGTGGTTCCAACAATTGAGCATAGTCTGTCACAACGTGCCATCTCTAGTCTGAGCTGTGCAATTTGGCCATGCCAGACGCGAAGCAGCCATAGTGATGCTGTATGACCTGCCAAGCATTTGCTTCATGGTCATATACCCAAGCAATGAGCATGCATCTTGCGTAATGCTGACAGGGTTGCAATTGCTGCAATGCACTCCTTGACGGGTTGCCAGCAAGCTTACAATGTATTTCCAGAACTTCCTGTCTTTGTGGCCAGTGTCCATGCAAGATCCGACACGCTGTATGGTACGCAACTTCTTCACCTCCTGCATGGCTGATCCCAGCATCCGCTCACACCTGCAAGCTAGTCCCTGGCGTTTTAGCTCTTTTCACTCCTGAAATGTCTATTTCAATTCAGAAATGTCATCCATACACTAATGGAAATCTGAATAGAGCAACGTCTGGGGACAGTAAAAATGCGTTTCTACATTGTGGAAATGTTTTAGGCGCTGGCAAACTTCCACCACTGGAAAGCATGCTGTGATGGCAGTCCAGGACATTTTGCAGGACACAGGCAAGCAGTACATTTGCGTTTGAAATGAGGCGGTGCTGACATGTGTGCTTCAGTCAGGCAAGGCCTTTGTATGCAAGTAGCGCCATCTGCATCCAAAAGGCATGTCACAATTGATGCAAACAAGGCATTGAGGCGGAGTGAATAAGGCAGTACAGTGAGCAAATGCATACTTGCTCCAGCTCTTTGCAGACAGGACAAACGTTATTAACGGGGGTCAGCTTGCGCATTGCTTGTATGGTGCAGATATCAAGTGTGCAAGATACAAAGTGACAGAATGGAAGCAGTATACAGGACTGCACAAGGCGCTTTGTGAAGTCATCAAGGCTGAGTAGCAGGTCCACTTAGCATGCAAGTGCGCTCATGATTGCAGGTACAAATTTTTCACCTTCTGCTGTCAGATCTAGGCCTGACTCTCTTTGCAGTGGCATCAGCTGGGCAGCCAACAGAACCCTCCGTGGTCTCACGTCCCCGCTTTCTTGTCCTCTTTGTGTCTGCCGACACACCTGCAACAAGGCCTGAATGATCATTGACCATACGCAGCGTGCCGGCAGCCAGTGCGCAGCAGCCACACGAAAATCCTTACGAATTAAGATTGAAGCACACAGTCCACTCTGAGCTGCCGAACGCAGTCCTGGACTCGAGTGCTACCTACCTTACCGTCGCGCGTTGTGCCGCTCATGCCGGTCAGTGGCTCTGTGAGTCTTGATGATCCTCAAGGTTGCCTTCAACCAGGAAGTTCTGACTCGACCTTTAGTCTCTCTATTCCACTGTGTTGTTAAGGGCTTTTCTGGTCACGCTTGAGTGTGATGTAGCGCCCAGCCGCTTGGATGCACCTGTCAAATCGTACACAAGTTTTACCCGGGCCGCATGTCTACGCTCTTGACATGTCAGCAATGTCGCGGTGTCGGAAGCAGTACTACCGCTCTCTCTCTGCAGCACAGCACGGCAGCAACGCAGCATGCATTGCTTACTGTTTATGCTAATCTTCTTCACCACGCTTCCAGGTGCACGTGTCTTATGTTGACCTTGAGCTCAAGTTCACGATAAGACATATGCAGTATCACACCAAGATCATAGTTGCTACCGGCGTCCAGGTAGCCATTCCCGATGAAATCTTCCAGGTGACTCCACCAGACTTGAGGCTGGACAAAGGCTGTAAAACTTTGAGTCCTATTACCCTGTACTGCTTTCGCAAGGTCACTGCCTCAGGTCACTTCTCGAAACAGCATACTCACCTTTATCATCACAGACTTGCATCTGCTTGCTGCACAATGTCACACATACTGTATGGCACAGTGTGATGCCTGACTACGGCCCATTTTAGACACATCAGCAGCTTCAATGACAGCAACAGCAGCACCAGCAGCTGTGACAATGGCAATGGTGGCACAAGCAGTAGTGCCAAAGGCAGCAGCAGCCAGCAGCATATGTTGACATCACAATGCAACAATGAGAGCAGTCTGCAGCCCTGTTTTGGGCCTAAGGTGGGGGCATCATCAACCAGCAATTAATATTAGCTGGTGGCGTATGCCTGTTCACATCTCTGCTTGCTTTGTTCCAGCTGTTCAGTTTGCATGTGTTTGTATGTTGTGTGCTGACACAACCTTCGCTGCATTAGCCTATACATTTCACACCATGTCACGTGATGTCAGTCATGCTACCTTGATTCTATTTGATAATTGAGCCAGATGTTGGTCACATGAAGGTGGGACCAGGTTATATGTTGCAGTGCACAAGTCACTACATGCTTTTGGGGCTTGCCACTATTGCCCTGGGTGTTACGGGGTTCGCCCCCATTGAAAGGCGACCTTTCTATGCTAGTCAAGGTACAGGCGGCTTCTCCACCTTTCACACAGACTGAGGACTCAAAGCACATGCAGACAGCCAGGAAGAGCAGCTTCAGTTCGATGGTCACGAGCCTGTTTGCCTTGTGCCTGGTTCTGTGAACAAGTACATGCCTGTGCCTGATTGCACTCAATGAAAGGGCCTCGACACACATTCTGAGGGCTGTTTACTCTGCTGATGTAGGTACACCACTGACAAAACCTCCGATCTGCACTGTACAAGCGTTGTGCTTGCGCTCGTGGCCGGCCAGCTGGACTGTCAACCTCAATCTTATAGTCAGCAGCAGACGTTGGTTTTTCAGCAACTATTGATGTCAGCGCCTCTACTTGACTGTAACTACAGTCTCCGGGATGCATTTTAATGCATTTCAGTGCCGTGCACAGCATAACACAGCCTTGCATGACTGCATACTGTCTCTACCACACCACCTGTGAGCCAGGCATTTCACCGGGCTCTGCAAATCGGTGTATCCTTGGGGACATGTATCTGAGATGCAATGTGTCAAGGAAAGCACCTCTCTCTTTCCTTCTCACTACTACGTGGCACGAGCAGGCACGTGCAGTCACATGGACTATGGGGCAGATTTCTTCCCTCGTTAGGTCTGCTGCTTGTTCATACAGCTGCTTGAGATAGCGCTGCAAACAGAAGATTAACTTGACCTTGGAAGTGGACTCAAAAATACATACGTCTACATGTTGGCAGCCTAAGCCGTCACAGGTGCTGGCATCTACATGATCAGCGACGCATCGAAAATGGCGATGGTCGCGGTGGCTTGCGTGCTAGGGATTTTGGTAGGCTTTAAGGTTTCCAGTTCCATGGAAAGCAATCCAGCAAACGCAGATCTACTTTCCGACGCGGCCGAACAAAGGCTTCTGCTGGAAGAGGAAGCTAGCATTCAGATGGCCTCAAGCAGCTCTGTAAATACGGGGACAATGAGCGCACAGCCTCCTAAGTGGCAACTCGTCATTGAAAAGGTACTGAATTGCAGGGTCATCACCTAACAACATGTGCAGCTGTTTCATCTTGCAAATATGGACGTCTGCAGGCTGCTCCAATACACTTTGTTCACATCAGAAACACATTTCAGAATTTAGGCTTTGTAGAGACAAACGACACAAAGTAAGACCCCGCTGCTGTGACAGGCAGCTGCAAGATCACAAGTCTATTGCTGCATATTGCTATTGTGTTATGCACAAGTTTGTGCACATAGCCTTGCATCATGCGCTTCATGTGCCTGCAAGGCACACCAGCATTGGTCTTCTTCTGCTTGTGGACATGATATATGAGTCAAGGCTTGCATACTTTTACAGTCAAGGCTTGCATGTTCATATAGTCAAGGCTTGCATGCTCATACAGTCAAGGCTTGCATGCTCATAGAGTCAAGGCTTGCATACTCTTACAGTCAAGGCTTGCATACTCATACAGTCAAGGCTTGCATGCTCATATAGTCAAGGCGTGCTGTTGCAGGGATGATTGGAAGCTTCTGTGGAGCTTCCGAGATCCTTTCTATGCCCATCATCCCAGCTTTGAGATTATCAAAGCCATGAAACCTGGTCAGAAGGTAGGCCGGAGAACCAGTCATCACACATGTCACTTGTGTGAGTCATGCATATCTCATGCGTCTCTGAGTCATCATGCATGTCTCATCTCTGAGTCATCATGCATGCAACTTATGTGAGTCATCATGCATTATCTGAGCTATCATGCATGTCCCTTGATGTATTCCCTTACTGTATAGGCATTAGTGAACTTGATGATGTTTCCACCTTATATGCAATAAGCTGTAGTCTCAGGACACCTGGTGTCCTATGCACATGCGTTTGTTGACAGCATTATTGACAAGGGCTAAGTTTGTATGCCTAGGTCAGTGGTGTTACCAGCTTTGATTGGCATTGTCAGTAACACACAACCAAAACTGAGTGGAAACAAAGGTATCAGTGCACAGCATACATGCCAGCTTCTATAGGACAGGCACAGTGGGTTCTTATTTTCATTCGTTTTGGGACATCTCCTGTGTTTGGGACTCATTGTCAGGAGTCAACAGATGACGACAGACAAATTTGATCGGAATGAAGTCACTCAATGCTGTTCAGAACCGTAGAAACGCCCAAGTCTTACATGCCAAAGTCAATGGCAGTAACATGCAACTGTTAGTGCTTAAGGAGAAACCCTGGCCAATTAGTCAGACAATTGCATGACATCAGAAAGTCTGTTTGTGTATGATGCAGATCAATCAGCTGCCAGGGTCGGGTTGGTTCACATACAAGTGGTACCTTTCAGAAGTGAACCCCAAGCTGGATTGCTTGCCTCTCACCTTCCAGCTGCCCAAAAACTATGAAGCTTTTGTCAAGTATGTCACAGACATAGTCTCTGCATTATATGTGTGACTGCACTCATGTACCCAATTAGACTGGGTTCTTGACAGCAGCGTTATGAACAGTTGTAAGACAGACCGTGGCACATCTTGTGTACGTCTTGTGGTTGTCTGTTTTGTGGATGTCTGTGTTGCTGCTGCCTGTCTTGTGACTGTCTGTTTGGTGGCTGTCTGTGAATCGGCTGTTTGTCTGTTGATTGTCTGTCTTGTGGTTGTCTGTGATGATGCTGTCTGTCTGTTGACTGTCTGTCTTGTGGCTGTCAGTGATACTGCTGTCTGTTGTGTAACTGTCTGTCCTGTAACTGTCTGTTTTGTGGCTGTATGTGATGCTGCTGTCTGTCTTGTGACTGTCTGTCTTGTGGCTGTCTGTCTTGTGGTTGCATGTTACCTGGCTGTCTGGGATGGCCGTGAGCTTCAGACACCATCTGAAGGAGGCTGCATTACAGACGCACAGACAGGCGCACCACAGCCATCTGCATCTACTCCTCTAGATTTGTCCTGCTTCGTTGCTTTACCTAATTGGTTTGCCTGATTCAAGTCTGGGCGAGATGTTGAGTTCGTTTCAATCCCAAAACGCCTGTGCTTTCACAAACACGTCCATCCTACATTGGGAATCTAAACTCAGAAACGCCTGGGGACAGCAAAAACGCATTTCCACATTGGGAAATTGCTTTAGGAGGAGAGCTTGTCCACATGCTAGGAGGCATGCAAGTATGTTTTGCCAAATCACGGCCTTGTTCATTTTTTTGGGGTGTTGGTGATTGCAGGTTTTAGGGCTGTTGGTGATTGCAGATTTTAGGGCTGTTAGGGAATGCAGGCGTCAGGGCTGTTGGTGTATGGCTGTTGGTGAATGCAGGTTTGCCAAGGAGCACGAAGGGCAGTATGACTGGGTACGCAAGAATGAAGGGCACAAGGGCGTTCAGGTGACACCTCTTTCAGGCTTTGGGGATTTAGTTGTTCAGGCTTTGGGGACTTGTCGTACAGGCAATGCTTCTGTTAGGGTTTAGGCTTTAGGTTAGTCAGTAGACTTCTGTTTTACGATTCCGGGTTTTGGATGTTGAGCTGACAGCTTGTTTTGTTTCTGCTGTTATTACAATGCATTTGCAATTGTTACATGCGTGTTTGGTTGCCTACATGCAAAGTGGAGTCATGACTGTGTTTAGGGTGTAGGCCCAAACCCTAAACTCTCTCACCCAGCAAAATGGCCTGTCCGCCTCACCTGTGTTGCACTTTCCACTGCGCTCTGGAATCTGCATTTTGCATTTCTTTACAGCAGGCTTTTGCCTTACTGGTTTTCACATGACTGCTGGTGGGTATGCAGGCAGTGACCCCAGAGTCAGAGGCAGTGGCTAACATCAAGAACAACACCCTTGTGCAACAGCTCATCCGCCCTGTGCTCATCAGTGGGTGAGTCTTACCTACCCTTCCCCTTGCCCTGCCCTGC
>JAABUP010009090.1_pt1 | contig 12370 bp, 11 predicted proteins | sample 5559201 | NCBI WGS metagenome assembly JAABUP01 (sample SAMN10711887, study PRJNA513373) | rock metagenome | isolation source: Antarctica rocks | place: Antarctica | reverse complement strand
GTGAGTGAAAAGGCGGGGGCGGGGGCTGGTGAGGGGGTTGTGATGGTGGGCTGAGGCTGGACTCGCTCTCAAACAGGATGGCCTGACGGCGAACAGGGTGAGAGTGCATTCCATAGCAGAAGCAGAGCAAAAGGTCAGACTGTAGCAAGGGTCACCTTGGGGTTGCCACAGTGATCTCATATCTCTGAATGAAGCTTTCAACACCTCCTTTGATGGTACTTATTATGTCATTATGTCAGCATCTGAGGCCAGGTTGTACGTGTCACAAGGATCAGCAGTTGAATGCCATCATATGTGATCGACAGCAGGGATCAAGGCACAGGCAAGACCAGCAGAAGAGGCAAAAAGAGAGGGGAGACAGGCAGAGTGAATTACCCATGTCACCAGGCAAGCCATCCACCACAGCCCTGGCCTGAGTGCCACTGCCTCCAAAGCTCAGCCTGAACTTCACGGCTATGCCTGTCTTCTCTTCATACTCCTTGGCAAATTGGGCCGTCAACTGCCATGCACCACAGGTCTTGTCAACACACAGTTGTCAAAGCATATGCCACCGGCAACTAGCCGCAAGTCTCTGTGACATGCAAGGTAGGAGTGGCTAGGGACTATCATGCAGTTGAGCTCAAAACACAGCAGACACATGTCATTTGTATGGCATGATCAATACATGAATGGCTTCCAAAAGTATGCTTGTGCAGGGCTTGTGGACGTTAGCTGAGGGGCATTTTGCCCGTCACCGAGTGCTGTGTTTTGTAAGAACTCCTGCACCCACCTTGGTATAGGCTTTCCTGCTGACAGCAAAGGAGACAAGTGTGATAGAGACAGGTGCCAGCTTCTTTTTGTCTTTCTCATGGTCACCGACCAGGGCATTTGAGATATTGCTGCCAGCACTGCCCCCATTGCCTCCTGCACCTCCTCCACCACTGCCACCGCCTGTACTCAAGAACAATGTCTTTGTTTGACATGCATAGCGGAGTGTTGCGTTTGTAAGCGTCTGCAAAATAGCAAAACACAAACAAACAAAAGTGCAAAGCGTAGAGCTACCAGAATTTCTCAATTGAGTTTGATGATTCACTTTCAGCTGAAAACAGTAAAAACCAGGAACCCAAAGATGATGCTGCCACCAGACAGAAGACACCAGACACTATGTCAATGTAGGTTCCAGCAGCAGGGGTCAGCTGTTGGGGACCAAGGCATTTCTCCAAAGGTGGTCAGTGCAACAAGCAAGACTGTGCAGTAGCCAGCCATGCAAAGCAAATGACCACGATATGGCATAGCTGACATGCATCGAAAAGAGAGGTTTAGCAGAAGGGTCTTCATGTTTAGACTCTAGATATCAGAAATTGCACCAAAGCTTTGGAAAAGTGTCTGAGGGGTACCTGTACTCATCTGAGTCATTGAGTATGCACGTGTGATTTATTTCTCGTCACATGTCTGAGTATGTATTTGACAGCAAGTACCTGGAGGATTGTGACCACCGCCACCAGAGTACTTTTCAATCAAAGGAGTCAAGCAGGCCTTGCCCAGAAACCCCAGTCCAACAACGCGTGAAGCAAGTGTCACAGACCTGGAGACACGTCTGCTATCAAACATGAGATGAATACTGATCGTTGAACTGCCAGTGGCCATGCAACCCATGCATCTTTGCTATAGACTCACTGAACGAGATTTGGGTGCCTCCTGAATTGGAAATATGGCTGTTTCGGTCTTCTTTTGCCTGCAGTTGTCCGCATGCTGCTCAGTCTCCGGCACACAGCAAGTGCGACGGTGCGAAGGAATGTGTGACATGTACCTGTGTTGGCATGCACCACGAGACCTCTGTTAGGTGGTGGAACGACGCGCTGCGTCCTGCAAACAAAAGCGTCAGTCTGTTTAAACGCACAACAGCAAATGCGTACCGTATTGATCAGCTGCATGCAAATGCAAGAGAGTCACGACAAAACTTACTTGCTGCCTGAAAGAAGGTCAAGATCGCTGTGCAGCCGACCTAGTGAACGGTGTGGCATCTATGTCAATATGTCAATGGCGACAGCCCTGCTGCAACACACCAATGCAGCACACTGCGCCTGTATGAGCAGCATGTGACTGAGCGTGCTCGCGTTGACTTTCGAGTGCTGAAGCTGGTGCTGAAGAGGAAGCAAGCGGCCAAAAGCTGCAGTGACAGACACTAATGCATTGAGGTTAATTGCTTTTAGCTGGCCCTACGATTATTGGTCATGATGACCGTGTTAAGTCCATGACTGACTGATGAAGCATGCAAACACACAGCAGAATACGGCTGAGTCGCTGCATCAAAGGCTGGTTGCTGGCATGCAAGCAACAGGCTCACTGACCTACTCATGCACCACAGCACAGCCTAGCACCACCAATTGAATGCGCATTTGGATAGCAAGACATCGCTGTGTGCTATGTTGACATACTGCTGTGCAAAATCTGCACATAAGCTGGTGTCTTTCTGTCACCTGATAAGATTACGCCAACATTTACACCTTATGTATTGCATGACTGCAGCTATGATCGTGAGGTGTTCTCATTTCAGGGCCATTATGCTAGCTTGTTCAGCCCAAGAAATTCCAGACAGTCAATGCACTTTACCGCGGCGCAGATCTGAAATGGGTCAGTACAAATCACGACATAACGAAGCTGATTTTATTAGACATCTGTGAAAACAGAATATGTGTCTACGGTGACATTGACACTGACGCAGATGTCCAAGCTACTTGGACAATCTCATTCGCAGCAAACTATGATGCTATCAGAATCACAACTGGACTTGGCAGCCCAGTACAATCAGGCTATATTTGGCAGCTCACGAAACCTGCTCCTGGTCACATGGGCCATGATTGCCATCTCTTGGGAGCAAAGCTGATCAAACGTAGATCTTGGTCTTGGCCAATGCTGAACTATGTCATATTGTAGCGTGCTATCACAGCGCGTGGCAGCTTAACACAGTCCACATACCAGTACATAGCTCCATTGTTGTAACAACAGAGGCAGTCACGCCTCATCCACAGCACACCTCCCTACCCATGCCTTTCATCAAAAGCTCAGCAGCTTTGTTTGCAACCTGTAGCAGTCACAAACTTTAGCAAGGGTGTTCAGGCAATGCGACAAGCAGGATGCCTTTGAGGCACTCCATCAACTTACGTCAAAGGCGTTGACGAAAGTTTCTTTGAAGTCAAAGGTAAGCAGCTCTGAGCTGATGCTCAGTAAGACTTCCCCGATTTCATCTGACCCCTGCAACCGCGTCTTGCCATACGCCTGCAGAAGCAGATAAACACTGACTTGCAGGTGCCGTGAAAGCCTTGCATACAACGAGAGCAGGAGGGCAAACCTGAGCTGTGGCTTCACCAAGGGCCCGATGTACATCAAGCTTTGTCCACTCATCATTCAGCCACAGCTCAATCTCGCCAGCAAGCCACTCCTGCTGCGCCTCTAGTTCTGAAGTGTCACGGACAGAAGGTAACACAACATCTGTTGGTGCAGCACACAAGGCTAAAGCCTGTCCTGCAGACAGGCATGTCACCGTTTGAGACAACGCAGCTTTGCCAACAAGTCAAAATATCTCAACCTGTGTCAGCGCTTGCACCTTCTGTTGTCGTGAAGCGGTGCGAGATACGGTCCAGACAGTATAAGCAGGAACGGTGCAGTAATGGGCAGTGCGGCGTGGGACGCTTGAGCTTAGGAAGACAGCTTGTATGCACCGGCAGGAGGGACGGGCAAGAGGGGGCTGAATCCAGCTGCTAGCTTGTTGGAAAAGGTGTTCATGACCTTCAAACCGACAGGGTCCTATTGTAGCTCTGTCATCATGATGGGGCCTGATCGAACAGCAATTTACGCCAGCCTCAAAGCTGTACAAGCGGTCGATGCAGCGGCATATCTTGTTTAGTGAGCAGGTCAGTACCCAGGCCAGTACCCAGGCCCTGGGCCGACACCCCGATCCGCCATTGGCCCGTGGGAGGCCGCCTCCTGAAAATTGCCTTATAGCAAAGTTTGAAGGGGCCTAAGCCCCCTTGAAACTTCAACGGCCCCTTCCAAGTCAATTCAGCCAGAAATGCAGCGTCAACACTAAGGTCCTTGCAGGCGCTTTCTGATCGTTAGCACTCTCAGCTTTGAAGCCTTGACCTACGAGCTGTGCATAGCTACATGTGTCTGAGCAGCACAAGGAACAGATATGAATACGAGGTTGAGAGTGAGGAGCCTAGGAGCCTTTAGTCACCTTTCTGTAACAGAAAGGTGACTGGGACAACAGTTGTCCCAGTCGCGAGCGTTAATGCGCAGAGCGTGGACTCACGGCCGAGCCTGTCTGTGCCGTGCTGAGTTTGGTCACCTTACTAGAGGCAACGATTAGCTGCACCAGCTCCTAGGACCCTCGAGGGCCTGTACAGTAACATTGCAACTACTTACATGTTGTACAACTAAAATATATTGAAGTGCGTCCCCATAGGTCCTGCTTAGCTTTCAGTCTGAACTAGGCCCGGTGAATGTGTGCATGGCATGAGGGAAAACTCATGATAGCCTAGTAGGACTGGAACCCCTTGGAAAGTTACACGCTCTATTCTACATGGAGGTCATAACGCGCAGTGTGGCAAGACTCCAGATGCAGTGATCATTCGTAATTTTGTGTACACCTATAAGAAGCCATGCTCTTTGAAAAAGTAAAGCAAAGGTCACCCATCAGTTTATCCTGTAGAGGGACTGGTTGGACTGATTGGACTGATCAAAAGTCCATTACGTCATAGCAGTTCCAATTTTGGTTGAATCGAGAAGGCGAAATGACGGACGCTTGGACTGTCAAGCCATGTGTCCTTTGTACGAAGGCGAAGGCGGGCTTGTACAGCAATTGGCAACTTGTGTGTGATCAATGCTGTCCTTGCTGACGGCGTTCACAGGTCCTGCCGGACAACGTGAAGAAACGACCTCGACACTGCCGTGGACTTTTCTGCTCTAAGAGCACCACAGGTTGTCAGCCGTATTCCTTATGTTGTAAGATTTGAGCTGCATTTTGAAGCAAACATAGATAAGCATCAGCATCCGTCACCACCACCATAGGCATCTGCAGCTGCATGTTTATTGTATGGGACTTTGCTTTCCTGGACTTTGCACAAAGTAAGGTGTCTGCTACTGAAAAGCTGAGCCTGTTTTGAAACAGGTATCTCTGAACCATGGAAAGGACCAGCTCTCTGGACCTATTCCGAGGCTCAGAAGTCTTTTCTGACCTGGACTTCCTGGACGGTCAGGAAGCTATGTTTGAGCCAAGTGCAGGCCAGGCCCCTACAGTTGACAGGCAAAACTCACAACCTGTCACAGCTAGTCTGCCAATCAGCTCCACTCACCTGACTTCTGGCCAGAGACCATCTTCAAAGCTATTTCACAGTAGCCGAGTTGCCACTGTGCCTGCTTTCTCCAGCTGGCCGCAAGCAGCAAGCAATGCATTCACACCCTCATCTCAGGCAGCCAGCATACGCCATGACTTTCTGTCATTTGACAGCAGCATCAATGCGCGTCCAGCAAGCGCAGCTGACTCTCAGACAGACAGTTTTGCGGCGCTCCTTGCTGATGACACCGCCTTGGGCTTTGCTGACGACTGTTTCAGGCGGGAAAGCGAACTCTTCTTCTCACAGGAACGTGCAGGACACATTGATGCATCAGCATCTGGCCAGCTGCCAAGCATACCTAGTGACAGTGCTGCACCTCAACAGCCTGCTGTTAGCGTACCACAGCAGTCTGCTGCCACTACCAGCATAGCACCAGCTCCCCCCCCTGCTGCTGCTAATGCTCCTCTCACAGCACCAGTACAGTCATCTGGTGCTGCAGCACTATCAGCATCAGCACCAGCAGAGGGACCTGCTGCTACAGGAACATCAGCTGCAATTCCCACTCAGGCAATCAGCTTATCTTCTTCACAAGCCATGCCAGCTCCAGCTACAGACCAAGCCAGATCACCTGCATTGCAGGACCATTCACCAGTGTCAAATGCCCCACTTCCCATCACTGTTTCTCTCTCAGCACAGAAGCAGCCAGCAGCTCATGACACCTTTGCTGCTGATTCACACCCAGGCGCAAGCACACCTGCCAGGGCTGAAGACTCACTGGAAACTCAGGAGCACACAGCAGAAGCTTCTGAGGACAAGTCAGTGGCTGAGCTAGTGTCTGCAGCTCCTCAAGGATCAGACATGCTGGAGACATCCCCTGCTTGCAGTCCCAAATCCATTCAGTCGCCTCCATCCCCTCATGATCAGCATGCTGCCCCAGCTCAGCTTCTTACCTCCACACCATTTCCTCACAGCACGCACCAGACAATTACTGCAAGCAGTGGTCTGCCGGCACAGGGATCAGATCCTCCCCGGTCCATCAGCACAACAGACCCATCTGGCCCACAAGCCTTTTCCACTGCAGGCACCCCAGTGCTAGCTGGTGTTCAGCAGGCAACAGCACCAGTTGACACCTCCAGGCAGCGTGCCACTGATGAGGCAGCTGCCGCAAGGCCTCAGCTGTCAGTCCAGGAGTACTCTTTGCCAGAAGCCAGGAATGCTGAGTTCCTGCAGGAAGCAGAGGTGCAGGCAGAACCAGCTGATCTGGCTTCTTTGCCGACGGTATCTGCCAGACACGGCAGAAACCACAGCAGCCAGGTGGAAGACAATGCAGTCGTGGAGGCACTGCTGACTGAAACACCTCTGGCCGGTACTATTGCTGGTAAGCTTGACATATTTAATTGACTACCTCGCTGCACCTGTGACTGACACTTTGTATGGCAGAGAGGCCAGATTTGTTGCTGCACTGCATTTCTGGTGCTTAGACATCTCAAGGATGTGTTTCATCCTTGCTGAGTGGCGATGAGATGCTGACGCACTTTTCATTCTGCCATGCTTTGATGCCAGTGCATGTCAAACAAGGCTCGCCAGTCAGATTGTGCATTCTCCTGACAGTCACCAGCCTGCATCAGATGTCCTCCCTGACGAATCACCAGTCTGAGTTGTTGCTGTGCTTTGCAGGGCCAGCTGGCAGAGCAACAAGGCGGCGCTGGGGCCACCAGCTCACCCAGGTGTTCCGTGCTGCAGCAGCTGGCTTCCCAGGGAGAACAGGACACCTACCAAACCCTGACACCAAGCTCACAGCGTCATCTCCTCATAGGCTGCATCCTGCAGTGACTGATGTGAACGCGGCGCCACAGACTGCATCAGGCATACACGAGCAGCCAACAGTCTCAGACCAGCTGCAGGAGTCACACTCACAGGCACCTGCACATCCACAGCTGCCTGCATCACAGCTGCAACAGTCTCCTGCATGCGCCTCAGCCAGTCTTGAGCAGCCGCTGGGACAGTCATTGTACCAGCGTCAGACACATGGTCTTTCCAGTAGTCAACACCTTCCACCATCCACATCAGCATCAGATCAGGTGTCACAGCCAGTGAACACAGGCAAGACAGGTGGTTCAGTTCCAGCGCCGCAGATGCACGCCAGCTTGGCTGCTGCACCTCTGCTCAGCGTCAGCAGGCAAGAGCAGGACCTTGCTGATGCAAAGCAGCAGCCTGAAGGCAGCCGATCTGCTTCTGCTGTTCCTGAAGTCAAGGCACACTCACAAGCCCTGGCTCTGCCGCTGAAGGCAGAACCTCAGCTGCAGAAAGTAGAGGTCACAGTGCAGGCTCAGACAGACCAGCATGCATCTGCCAGGCAGGCGCTTCCATCCACCATGCATCTACACCAACAGGAGCGAGTTGTTCACTCACCTCAGAAGCCCAACATGTTGCGGCTGCAGTCACAGCCAACATCAGTATGCTCAGCGCAAGCACCTATCAGTACTCCAGTAGAGGTTATTGTCCAAGCTGCTGCACAGGCTTCACAGTCCAATGCTGCACCTGCCTCAGGGAACCAAGACCCAGATGTACCACATTGTGAGGCGCCACATGCACAGTCGCCCATTCCTCATGATCAAGAAATGCTGGAGGCAGCTGTGAAGCAGACTGGGCTTGAATTGGCTTGTCACATGGAAGCAGCAAACTCGGCTGTTCCCACTGTGTTGGCTGAGTGCCTTGCTAGCAACAGAATCAAGAGGGTGCCTGGAGGAGACCCGTTAGAGGTATGCCTGCCACTGGCTTGTATCCATTGCTGGTGTATAGTAGTGTTCACAGCGCTGGTTGACCTATGCCAGCTAGCATTGCTTCACGCTATGCAACAGCTGTCCAGCCTTGGGTTATCACCCAGCAAGCATTCTGTCAATCACCAAGATTTTGTTGTCATCTGCATTGCCTGGTCAAAAGGAGATGCATAGACTTCCCCTCCTTGGAGAGTCCTATTCTACTTCCGTGATCTTGCAAGTGTTGCATAGCAGGTGTACCTGCAGTAGATTAACCATGTACGCAGCGAGCATTGTTTTCATCTACAACACAGACCTGCCCATCTTTGTCATTTACCGCGCCAACTGCTGCATGTAATGTTGCTGCAGGCAGCTCCTTTCAGGCGCTTCGTGGAGATGGTGCGCAGCAACAGCCATGACTTTGAGGCACAAGGGCGAGTGCTGCGCCTGAAGCATTACATCAGTGCTGATGTCAGGCCGGCAGCCATCAATGCAATCTTGGAGGCTCTTGCTGTCAACACTCTGGTAGAGGTGCTCTACATTCAGAACTTTGAACAGGCGAGTCGCCTGTGACACTAGCATACAAAGGCCATGCTAGCCTGCCTGTGCGTGCAACAGTATGGGTAGGATTGCATCCTGTGATGCGTGTACAATACTGCAGCATGCCTTGCATGCTGCACAGATGCTACTGCTACCTTTTTGTGGTGGTCCCTTGGAGTGTGAAGCTTGCTCAATTGTCAGTGTTGAACCAGAGACACTATACCTTGGGCATTGCAAGAGACACACTGACAAAAGCTCTCGGCAAAGCCTACTGTGCTTTGCCCCTCCGAGCAAGTTCTACCATGCTGGTACAAGGGCTGTCTGGCTATGTGTGCAAGCACTAGCCAGCAGTTTTGATGCCCCAGCAATCTGCTGCACATCTTTCACGACATTTGTTTGGCACCTCATTCAATCTCACCCTCTGATGCAGTTGTGCTTTGGGGCCATGATGTAGTGCCTGCACTGGCTACCGTGAGTTATGCATTTCTGTGACATGGCAACAGCAAGCACTGCAACAAAGCCATGCTGAGCGTCTCAAAAGGGAAGACCTTGTTGTGACCTCCATCTGAAAATTCCAGGGAGGTTTCACGCTTTGTGTGATGCAGGGCATGTTTGATGAGCAGCTGCTGAGGCTGACAGAGGTCCTGAAGAAGGGTCGCATCTGGGCACTGAATGCAGGGGAGAATTTTGAGATCAGCATGCAGGCCTGGGAGACCTTCACAAAGGAGCTGCAGCACACTGCAGTGGCCTACATGTACGTCAGTGAGCACCATCTGGCTCGCACAGATCTCAAGAGGCGAATGCAGGATGCCATCCGAGATAACAGAAGGTAAGGCACATCACAAGTCACCATGCAAGAAGTGGAGTAGACAACAGAAAGTGTCAATTCAGTTATGAAACCTTCCATGCGCTTTGCCTTGTCATGTCGACTGGGCCATGCCTGCCTGGACATGGGAAGAGTCACTTGTATCAGACGTGAGCAAACATCAGACCAGCCTAGACAGTTGAATGTCTGCACTGGCATTGCCGGCCTCATGCGCAAAGAGGAGAGGCAACTGTCTTGACAGGGCTGAGGCTGTGTCAAGACCCCAGCAGGCTCGCTTTTCTGTTCAAGCCATCAACATGCTGCAAACACGCCAAAGCAACAAGCAACCTCTCTGACTGACGGCTTCGGCATTCAGGCAAGCTCCCAGGAGGGACGCTGAGGTGATCAAGTGCGTGGGCAACATGTGGTGGAACCCAAAGCTGCCGCTGGACATGAGATCAGCAGCAAGCAGGCCAACAGGCGGCGAGTCTGCCCTGGCTTCACTTGCTAGAGATATGGCCGCATCTCAGGCTGGTAGCAGGTGTGCCTCACTACTCTCTTCACAGCTGGCTGCTGAAACCCAATGCATCTGTGCTTGCTTACGGGCTCTTCTCATGTCAATGTCATGCAGCTTGCCAATGCAGCTTGCCAGCAGAGCACATGCATCTGCATACAATGGCAAATTTATGATGCAAGGCATGACATGGATGCACATGGCATGCCGTGTTGTGTGCCCTTACAGTTGGCTCCAAAAATGCCTTGTACGCTAGCATTCTGTAAGCGTGGCATGCTGCGCTGGTCTCACTGTGCATTCGCACGGGGTGCTGAGAGCTAAAACATCTCCCCAAAGCAGAACGCGTTTTTAGTGTCCCCAGGCATTTCTGACTTCAAATTTCCATTGTAGAACAGACATTTCTGAATCAAACCAGACATTTTGGGACTGAAAAGATCTCACTTGTGTCCCTGGCAACAGCAGCTGTGCTGCTGCAGACACTCAGGGAGCGACAGCCAGAGCAGGAAGCGCAAGCAGCAGCCTCAGGACACTGCCGTCTCTTCACAAGGCGGCTTGCATGCTGCACCCAATGGCAAGACTGCTCAGAAGCCTGCTAAACGCCAGCGCCAAGCTGCCACTGCTGTTATGGACAGTCCACAGACCACAGGTCAGCAGTCACAAGATGTCTGCGACCCATGTGGCTGCCAATGTGATGTGTCTTCTGCATGATAGCCTGCCGTATACACCATGCACTGGCCGGGCACCATGCACAGGTGTTGATCTAACAAGGCTTGATACTGCAAGTAACAACAAGCAGTCTGCATATGTCAGGAAGATGTAGAGGCTGTGTAAACCGGTCAACTCGGGCTGTACACCTCACATTGTGTAATAGTAGATGTTGTCATTTGCTCTGACAAACCAGTCTGCCAAATGGGACCATGGCCAAAGCATATCACCAACCAGTATTGTGCGCAGTGTTGTAGGCTTCATCCTGTGTAAAGTATCTGCAAGTATCAGAGCAAGCTTGGCCATGATGCAGGGTCAGCAGCAGAGAGTCAACCAGAATTGACCCCAGCAGAGAAGCGCGAAATGCGCATCAAGCGCAGAGAGCAGCGCCAATTTCCTGAGCCCGGCCCTGTCGCTGCGCAAACAAGACCAAGTCAGGATGCATACAGGGCTGCTGCATCAAGCCCTGCAGCCAGCCACAGCAGGGCTCCTGCTTCTGCCCCAGCAGGTCAAAGAGCCCCAGGCCCTAGGTCACGTCTTGCAGAGCAGTCTGGCCCTTCCATGAACACCTCAGCTGACTCAGATGACGCTGGTGAAGCAGCTGTCATGGCAGCTGCTGTGATTACAGATCCTGAGGCACAGGATAGCCTGAGTGCCGGTGCTGCAGAGGAGGTGAGAGATGTGCCTACAGGCAGCAAAAGGAAGCGCTCGCAGCTTCAGCCCAGGCAGCCCGCAGTTGCCGTGGCCAGGTCTGTGAGGCTGGCTAACAGCACAGCTGCAGGCCAACAGCTAGAGCCTGATGCCATGACTGAACAGTCCAGGAGCAGTGAAGCAGCCACGCCTGTGGGGTCCAGACGCCGCAGAGGGCCTGCACGAAAGCAGAGTTTCCCTTCAGCAGCACGGCAGGTGCAGGAAGAGCAAGAAGAGCAGGAGGCAGAGTGTGAGCAGAACCAGCCTGTACGCAGGACAGGCAGACAGCGCAAGCTCACGGCAGCTGCAGTGGCAGCTGTAGAAGACTTCCCCAGTCTGTACAAGCAGCCTGCGCAGCCCCCAGCTTCAGTGAGCAAATCCAAAGTTGCCAGAGACACCTCAGAGTCAGACGCGTCGAGTGAGGATTGGCCTGAGAAAGCTGCTGTGAGTGGTGGCAGAGCAACACAGCGCAGCCATTCCAAGCAGGCAAAGGCACAGAGCACTCCTAGCAATGGTGTGAATCAGGTACAGATGAGCCAGCTGGTTCGGTATGGAGTGCTTCCAGCTGGCAGACATGAGTTCCTCTTCAAGAACTCACGTACATGTGAGGTTGAAGTGTTCCCAGATGGTGTGTGCTCTAGCTCCTTCTTGTCCTGTGTGCAACTATCACAAGCTTTCTTGTCTCTTTGTGTGCTGTTACAGATATCATAGCTGGTGGGCTGTTTTGGATATGACTGGCGTTGTAAAGCTTTTATCTGGATCAGCTGCAGACCTGTTTGAGTTACACGTTTATACCTTTCTTGCCATGAGCATTTACATGGTACCATGTGCTACACTGTGGATGCTAGCATTGGACTGCAAGCTTCCACCCCGTGACAGGTGCTTGGGGGGTTAGTTGGCAAGCGTGACACTTTGTGGCTTGTGCAGGTGACATTCTTTATCAAGGGGAATTGTATGATAGCTTGGCAAGGCTTGGGAAAGCTTTGTTAGAAGAGAGCAGCACTGGCCGCCAGTCTTGCAACTGCTGGCGAGATATCACATG
>JAABUP010009089.1_pt1 | contig 12370 bp, 16 predicted proteins | sample 5559201 | NCBI WGS metagenome assembly JAABUP01 (sample SAMN10711887, study PRJNA513373) | rock metagenome | isolation source: Antarctica rocks | place: Antarctica | reverse complement strand
TGACCCCCGCTGGCACCCCCTATGCAACCCCGCACGGGACCCCAACAAAGCCTGGGACTGCGTCTGGGACCCGGAATGGCGCAGGGATCAGCATCAATGAGCTCATTCGCAGCGCTAGAGAAGGAGTACCTCCTCCCCAGGTTAGGGTCTTAGGGGTTTAGGATTTCATCACATGGCTGGACCTGAATTGCTGCAGCATAGCACATGCTTGCAACCTTGCACACATGGTGAATCGCGCCAGCTAAAGATGCGTCGTAGAATCTGCTGTATCACGTGATGCATGCACATTCCCATCTTGTTTCTGTGGCATCAGCAACAAAGCTGGTTTGAAGGCGCAGGATGCAAAGGTAAATGCAGGCTACACACAGCTGGAGAGTCCTGCAGCTCACAGGCTCACAAGGCACTGACGTAACTCAGCACTGCAGTGGTCAGCTGCAGATCAAGCTCACTGTGATCATGCTTTTCCACAGGCTGCAAGGGCTGTACGGCATGCGGTTAGTCACCCTAGCAGTCCAGTAGCAGCTGCTCAAGCAGCTGCCACGGACAGGCTGCCAGGGTACAGCATAGGGAAAACCATAGGGGAAGGGGGGTTCTGCAAAGTCAGGATGGGGGTCCATGACATTTCTGGGCAGCAGGTTGCCATCAAAGTCATAGACAAGCTCAAACTGAAGGTCAGTAAGTTTCGGTGCTGAAACTGCAGGTTGCCTCGGTTTTGTGTGACTGATACATAGACAGCTGGCTGACCAGCGCTTGTAATCAGTCAACCAAAGAGCAGCACATATTTCAAATGTCTCTACACAGCAGGGCCCAGCACAGCAGGCAGCAGCAGCAGCAGCAGTCCTAGCAGCTGCTGCAATAAAACCAGTAGCAGCAACAGCAGCAGCAGCAGTCCCAGCAGATGCAGCAGCCACAGTGACGGCCAATGCAGCATCACTGGTTGGTCGAAAAGCAGCACAGAATCACAGCTGGCAGCTCTGAGCACAGTCAGATTACAAGGTGAACAGGAGCAGTAGCAGCTGTGGCAATAGCACAGCAGCAGTCATAAAGCAGCATTTGGGGCCTACCACTGGATCCACATCAAGCTGCCACCACAACTCATCATAGTCAAACTGTTAAAACAGCCTTTTCAATCCTGTTTATAGTATTTGTATCAGCCTCTTTTTGGCTTTTTTTGTTTTGAATCTTTTGTTGGTAATTTTTTGGGGTATCCTAACAAAATGCTATGCAACAGCACTTTCGTGAGTGTGCAGCTGCTGCTCCCCAGGTGATGTCCTTTCCACTGGCAATGACTACTTGCTGCCTAGGCAAATGGGTGTACTGGCAGCGACTACTTGCTGCCTAAGCAAATGGGTTTATGGCTCTTCTGGAGGGCAACTGAGCCATGTGACTTGGCATTTCTGGAGAGCAGCTGAGCCATGTGGCTTGACAGTTTCTGGAGAGCAGCTGAGCCATGTGACTTGGTGTTTGTGCAGGAGACGGTGGATCAGCGGCGAATTCAGCGAGAGATTAGCATCTTGCGGCGGTTGACTCATGGCAGCATCATCCAGCTGCTAGAGATTGTGGAGACTGAGCACTTCATCTTCTTGGTAAATTACTTGATACGCGACGTCTTACTTGTCTTACTGTGTAATCGACACATGGCAATGTCATCCAGCTGCTTCGACATGGCTTTCAGCATGGTCATGAGGCTGTAGCAATGCAGCAAAGGGATCTGTCATTTCTGCCATGACTGCTGGTGCTGCTGCTGCTGCTGCTGCTGCTTGATTTCGTAATGTGCGAACCAGCTTTGCCTGGTAGGCCATCTCCTATGCAGTGGAGCTCACCTGCGTGTGAAATTTCTCTGGCTTCGCAGTCTGTACTGTCACCAGCAGCATGTATGCTGCTTTGCTTGCACATGGCAACTGTCCTTCATTCCTGTTGCAAATCTCTTGGAGCTTGTAGAGGTCCTTGAGTTTGTGTCTCACCTCTGTCGGACTGTCATTCGTAAGACTTAACTGTTATTCTTCTTCTCCAGGTAATGGAGCTGGCACAAGGGGGTTCCCTGTTGGATTATGTGAGGCAGCGAAAGCGGCTTGCCGAGCCTGAGGCATGCTTCTTCCTCCAACAGATTGTGCATGGTCTCATGCACTGTCACGACATGGAGGTACAGAGTGCTAACCCCCATGATCCTGTTCCTCTTCGTCTCCATGTCATGGGGCAAAGCTATAGTCCTGATGCAGGAAGCTGGTGCATGATGCTGTTGCAAAGTCATGCTGTGCATTAGGTAATCAGCTTCTTAGCAGAATCATTGCCATGTCACGGGGCATGCATGCTTGCTGCCCACATGCATGTGGATTTCTGATACACATGGCAGCACCTGCGTTAAGCTTGCAGCCTGTTCTCTGTGACAAAAGGTCCCTGCCTAGCAGCCAGCAAACAGGCGCCAGATGCCTGTCTGGGGATGTTGAGTCATGTCTGGTGTTGAGTTATGTCAGGTGTTGAGTCATGTCTGGTGTTGTGCAGATTGTCCACAGGGATGTGAAGCTGGAGAACATCTTGCTGGATGCCAGCAATCGCATCAAGCTTATAGACTTTGGCCTGGCAGCAAACACCATGCCCGGGAAGAAGCTCAAAGTCCACTGTGGCTCTCCCAGCTATGCAGCTCCTGAGATTGTTGCCAGGAGGCTGTACGACGGTCCTCCTGTGGATGTGTGGAGCCTGGGTGTGGTGCTGTATGGCATGATTTGTGGTCATTTGCCATTCCACGCCAGTGACAACAAGAAGGTGAGACACCGCTGCTGGCTGAACCACTTTGAAATGTTGTGATGATGTGTGGGGTCTGCAGGTGGTGCTGTACAGCAATGATCTGCAGACACCTAGCAATTCACACTAGCTATGGCAATGAGGTTCAATACTGCTCATTTTACCAGGCTGAGACAAACCTCTGACCACGAGGGGGAGCTTCTGAAGTTCTGTTGTTTGCCACGCTCTGTGATCCTTTCCCAGTTTGTGCCAACAACAGCATTTTCTTGTGCTGGGAAGGAGAGGAGACGAAGAAGTATGCTGTTTTGATCTGTGTGTCATGCACGAGCGCTGACCAGTGCCATGTTACATATACAAGTGCATGACTTTGAAAGTATCCACAGGTCTTGCAAACATCAGCAGGCTTTCGCCATTGTACATCTTACTTTTTTTGGTGAACATCAGACATGTCTCAAGCCCCACAGCCTGAGTCATTGCTTCACCATGCGTGCAGTTGACTGTGGCTTGTCTTGACAGCACCCTCTTTCACTTCAGTCATGCCACTGGCACAACCTCTCTACAGGTGTCCTCTAAAACTTTGAAAGTGGAAAGAGCATACTATGCAAAGTCTGCAAAATCATCTGAAACTGCTCTGTGGCACACCAAAAAACAAAGCAATGTGCGTCAAATGGATGTTTTTGATGTAGGATGGGCAGCTGGACCATAATCTGGACCGCATGAGGTATGCGTGCATGGACCTGCTGATGCAGCTGCCGCGCACCTTCAAGACCAAGAAGCTGGGCACCATCTTCCTCATCAACAACTTCAACCATGTCGCCATGGTATGCTGTCATCATTCCACTTAGGGTTTAGGCTCAATTTCAAACCCTTGAACCCTACATTCTTATTGCTTGATGCAGTGCACCTAGCTGCAGCCAATGTGACCGTGACAAGATCTGCAGCTTCCACTGCTCCACACATACCAGAGCAAAACAGCTCTATGTCACAGCAGCTCCATGTCACAGCAGCTCTGTTCTATGGCAGAGCAGCTCCATGTCAAAGCAGCTCTATTCTATGGCAGAGCAGCTCTGTAGAAAGCTGTGTTGTCACAAGATGGTGGAGCTTGGTGTTGCAGGTGTTGAGGGAGGCCCAGACCAGGATGCAGCAGGCCCCCCCTCCTCCCGGCTCTTCCTCCCCCCAGAAGGAGGCCGGCCTGGGCACCACCGGCACTGCCACTCGCAAGGAGTTTGAGGTCAGCTTTGCTGCCTTGTTCCCCCTGTGCAGAACACAGCTCCACACTTCCACACTGTCTGCCTACAACACAACACGTCAACTTTGGCTCCTTGATGTCCTGTGCAGAACACAGGATATTTCTGTAGTTTGCGCTTAGGACACTACAAATCAGCTTTTTCTCCTTGTTGCCCCTGTGCAAACCACCGCATGATAGTTCCATAGTGTGTGCCTACAACACTTCAAGTCAGACTTGCCTACTCATTGTCCTGTGCAGAACACAGCATGATACATCCTGTAATGTACCCCTGCAGCACTACAAGTCAGCTTTGCCTCCTTGTCCTTTGTACAGCACGAAAGACAAAGAGTCTTTTGTAGTGCGTGCCTAGGACTGCACATCTTAAAAGTAGCACCAAGCGCTGCATATGTTACACTTCGCACTACAAATGCTGGAGATGTTTCCAAACGCAACCGCGTCCTTGCACACTGAGTTTGAGCAAGGCTGCTATCAGGGGAAGTGTATGTGACAGTGATAGCCTGTGCTAGTGACAGGTGGAACAGGCTGACTCATCAAGCGGAATCCAGTCTGCGTCTGTTGACTTGCAGCACAGGCTTTCCAATCATTTCTTGCTTCTGCTGTCACGCTTCCTTGTCTGTTCAGGCTGAACATCGACGTCTGCTGCTTTATGTACAGGATCAGCTGATGACGTGCACCAGCATGTATGTGGAGGAGCAGCTGTTAAGCCAGTTTGGAACCCTGATAGGGTTTGTCAAGAGGGCAGAGGCAGCCCAGAAGCACAAGGGGGCTCAGACAGAGGGGGTGCCCCTGCCTGGGTATGGCCCCAATGAAGCCGCCCCAGTGCTGCAGGACTTTGCCTCCAGATGGCAGGCTAGCGTTGATGCCCTGCACAAGTGAGCCTCTGACTGCAACAGCCTTGTAACCATCTTGGCAGTGACTTGCATTTCTGCTCAAAGCGTGCAGCATAGTGGCGTCACATTGGTATACGGTACGCACATTACCATTGCCATAATGATGCGCTATATGGTATATGGGGTTAAGATGAGCATCGTGGCACGCTACATTTGAGGTGCTTGCCCAATGCGTTCTACAAAGTGTGGGAACACTCAGAGCTCAACTGCTCAGAGTGTGACATGCCGCGTCAGAGCAATGGGCTTGAGCATCATTCCAGGCTAGCTGACTGCAGCTGCCTCTGACTAGGACCACAAACAAAAGTCTCTCTCATCAAGTGATATAACATATCAGGGGTGTTGCCAATACAAAAGGACAGACAGAGAAAGACTTGTTCATAGTACTCAACAGAACGCGTGGGGTTGCTCAACAGTTGTACTCGTCTGACCTCCATGCTTGTATCATGATGCTTATGGCAGCTGTTGGTGTTACCTGCATTACCGTAGCATGACCGTTTGCATTACCCAGTATCGTGGCTGGCCTGATAGATGGTTGCCTGCAAGTTCGTATTCAGTCTATTGGTTTCTAGACTCTGTACGACGCATCATCAATCAATTTTGAACAATCTACATTTCCCATCTTTAGGACTCATCTGGGAAGTCAGCAGACAATAATTGGGAAATCAACCTACATTAAGCACTAAATGTTCAAGGCGTTCCACAATAAAGCTCCAAAGATCACGACATGCAATAAGACTCACATTTTGACATTGACTGCAGGGACACCATGAAGGACTTCAAAAACAGCCCAGCAGGGCGGGAAGTCCTGAAAGCAGCCATGACTCAGCTTCTGTTGTACTACACACGGTTGCTGGAACTGCTGAGGCGGTCTGGTGGGGATGGAGTAGCGTTGGCTAGGGATGCAGTCACTGTTCAGTCTATCATGTATGAAATTAAGCGGTACAACCGGACGTGATGACAGCATCATCAGCAAGCTGACTTACATTGTCTATGTTATGATTTGCATAAATTTTGTCAAAGATTTCAGCAAACCCTTGAGATGGGAGGACCAAGCGTGCAAGCACTGACAGTTCCTGAGTGTTTTGCAGCGTTCCGTAGATTTTCTTTGCATCAGACAGCCATGCACAATGCACACATGTCATGTGACGCTATGTAGAGTGTTGGCTCATGCGGCAGCTTTCTGCAATACACACAGCAAAAGTGAATGCACAGAGCAGGCTTCACAAGCAGGTTTTACACTCTTAGACTTCCTGCCAATCAAAGCCTGGTGCTGAAATTGCTGACTTGTTCAGGAGCTATTTGCTGGGCATGACCCTGCGCAGTGGGCCAATAGAGCTAGCGGATGCAGGCACTTCCAACTCAACATGTGCCTAATGCCAATGTGATGCTTCATGTCTACTGTTCTGAATCAGTATCCTGCTATCTCCACATCTTGGAGTGGCCTTTGCCAAGGAGAGAAGCATTCAGTACTCTGTACATCTGACAGCAAGCCAGTGTCTGTGCTTCATGTATAAACATGTGCATCCATGCGGTAGCATGACTGTTGCCCCTTTTGGAGGGGCACAATGGGCCTTACTAAGACCCATCGGAGACTACTCGACACGCTGACATCAGGATACAGATGAAGTCTAGCTGATATCATCTAATCGATTGTCATCTAATTTGACATCATCTAATCGATTATGCGTCATCTGGATCACTGTCCCCCTCTGCATGGACTTTCTTTTTCTTTGTCTGCTGTTTGCCTAACTGGTACATCAGCCTGCTGTGGCAGTAGCATTGCTAGCAGTGGTGGGGGCAGCACCAAGAGCAAAACTGGCCTTGTTGCTGCAGCTCAGCTGCCTGATCACATACGCAGCATCCATGTTCACATTCTCGCTGTCCAGATTCCTGTTCCACTGCCACAGCGCATGAGTACTGTTTTCGAATGTCAGGATGCCGTGGCCGTAAGCAGGCTCTCTGAAGGCTGACCAAGCAGGCTGTGATGTGGCACAAAACTGGCCATCATACACATAGGTTGGGCAGTAACCGCCTGGCTGTGATTTGGCAGTGGTGGCATTTGGAGCTGGGCACTGCCCCGGCGAATCTGCAAAGACTTTGTCTGCAAACACAGCAACAGCGTCAGAAAGCATTTGGCACAAAGCAAGCTGTGAAAAGAGGCCATGGCATGCAGGACCGCAGGCAACGCCAAATTACCCATTGCAAAGCTGCATAACTGATACTAGGGCAAAAGAATAGCGTATACGTAGGGACAGGGCAGGGCAGCGCAAGGCAGGGCATTCCACAGAACAACAGCATGACATATGTTATACATACGCTATGCATGCGTCACAGCGAAAAACTTGATTGTGGGGACGTGTTACACATGGGTTACTGTGAAAGAGTTGAGTGTCGGGACGCACTCAGTCCCTCAATGTTGCCGCCGTCTCCCATAGTTATGTGCACCGCCCCACACTCATTCACTGTGAAGTTCTGCACAGCATCTCACGCTGAGTTCCTGTTTGACTGTGAGTCAGGTGGCAGACACTGTCAAGAGCAAATTGACTGTGGGTCATGTGGCACATGATATCAATCGCAGGAAGTTTTCAGTAAGCCCACAATACCTGTACAAACTCCATCAAACACAGCAGTTGCAACAGGACAGCATAAGCATTGTACATCACACAGCAGAGGGTGGAGGAAGGCGACACTTCGGTAACATATCTGTTTCTGGAACATGCAAGAAATTGAGAATGAAAATCACATGACAAAAGTTTGGGTGAAAAGTTAATCAATGAAGCACTTGGCCAGGCTCGGATACAAGACAGCTCACATAGACCGGGTTGCTTCTCTCATACTCATGACAATGACCGTTGAGCACAATGTCCACGCCATTGTTGTACAGCACATCCTCCATTGCCAGTCTCATGCACTCATTCTCCTTGTAATGGTTCACATCTGCAGCAGACACATACAGTCACAGACTGAGCATGACTTGTCATGACCTTCAGGATCTGACAATACAGCTTGCATCACAATTATCATCAGGTTTTAAACATACAAAGCAATCCTGAGAGAGAGGAGTGCTTGATTTTACTCAGGCATCATATGATGGTACACACAACACAAAGGCAACACAGATGCCAAAGCAACAATACACCTTGCTGAGTTAATTGCCCAGATCAGGTGTCATGCAACAAATAGGGTTAATAGTGCGCTTACAATTCAGACTTGCAGGAAGTGGACTAGTCTGCTGCATGTATATGCATAATGTGTGTTTGTACCATGTATTTGCATCATGCATGCAAGCAAATTCATTGGCACCATGCGTGCATTCTTTATTGGCAAATATTCTGGACGGCTGCATTTCAAGCAGACAAGACAGTGCACTCGACAAACATCAAAAGGGCTCTTCGTCATAGCCATGCCGAGGATCTATAGTGAAAGTTGCTTATGTGGATGGCATACAATCAAGGAGATCTGAAGCTGCAGCAACCTGACTGCATGGTGGAGAACTTCTGAGCTGTGCAGCTCTGACATGTGCATCAGTCCGTAGTAAAAGCAGAATGCTTCATGTGCAGAGGGTCACAAGCATGCTGTCATGTGGGGCTTACATGATGAGTACCAGGGGGCATGGAAAGTGGCCACCAGCCAGGGAGTGGTCTTTCTGTTGAATCTGCACACCATGCATCAACTCTGGTTTCTTGTGTTGGTTGTTCAAAGTCATCTGATCCAGAATCTTGACTCCCAGGCTCAGACACAGACTTAGCCTCAGCATTGATAATCAGCACCCAGCATGCTGAGCCAGCAGTGCAGGCATAGCTAGCTCTGCAAGCTTAGCTTGCACATTCCAGCTTACACCATGGCTTGCTCGCGCAAAGCAAACAGCTGTACAGTAAACTCCATGTCTCAGAGCATACGCACACATGCACAGTATGGCCGGTATGGACAAGATTGTAGATGTTGTACTTACGTAGCAAGGTCATTCACCAACCATTGGTACTGTGGACTGGTGACCGAGAAGTCATCGTAGCTGGTCAAGTAGATCATATGCGCCGGTCCCACATTCACGGAGTAGTACAGAGGGTTGCTGGACCCACTCTGATTGTGGGGGGTGGGGTTGCGGGCCACATAGGCCTGGAACTGCAGCCCATTGTTGAGGCCTGCAACATCTACACCCAGATATTGGGCCTCAATCTCATGGTTACCATGCTGTGGTAAGAAAGGCACGCTGCAAGCAGGGCAGACTTGGATTTAGTCACTTGTGTAGCTTAGTAACTTGATTTAGTTACTTGTGTATTTTAATAGTGTAGTGTAGTTACTTGTGTTGGAAGCAGCAGTGTCAGCAGATCGGTTAAGGGTTGAGTATGATGCTGTCTGTCTTGGAGCATGTGTGATGCATCCAGGGTGAAGGCAAAGGTGAAGGTGTGAAGGTGTGAAGCTGCTAGAGCTGCCATGAGCGCTGTCAAGGGGCAGCCCGCTCAAACTTTGACATTCCTGATGAAACGAGCATGAGGATCAATGAGCAGACACATGCATGCCTGGTTAAAATGTCATGTTGCTTGTGCTGGCACCGAAAGGTAGCCGTGTGAACAGACAGAGTGGCCAAAGGCCCTAGTGTAAAGAGCATGAAGATCAATGAGCAAATGCACAGAGTCCCTGCTGCCATGGTCATGCGCGCTAGCCTGATGCACTAAACTGAAATCAAGACATGGGTATGGGTCTTCACCATGACCTAGAGAGGCTAAAATCTTGCATGTAGCAGGACCAAATTGGAGCTTTGCACAGTGGCAAATGGCCAAAGCCCCGGTGAACAGGGCTTGCCAAGTGACTTGTAGTGTCATGGGCAAGCTCAGACATACCTAGAGAGGATTGCATCCTGCATGTAGCGGTACCACATGTCCCACCAGGGCTGATATGTTCCCTCAGGTGATGGCACATAGCTGTATGTTGAACTGCCATTGCCCTCTGTGGTCGTGCCTGCATGCACATTCTGTCGCACTCAGGTTTACTGCATACAGTCAGCTTTCAATGCATCAAATGCCTTCAGCTCGAGCAATGCACAGCATAGTGCAATGCTGCTTGCAACAAGAAAAGAAGAAAGAAAGGAAAGCGGAAAAGTGCTGCTGGGCAGGCCCTTGAATAAGCCAATGTGTGCATTGAGCATGCGACTGTACACATCAAGAGTGGTGCTTCAATCTGTAAGCAGACTGCAACCATCTGCAATCATGACACGCGCATAAAGTCATGCTGGTCAGCAAGAAGAAGGCTGCTGAGCACAGGACAACTTTGTTATTCTGGGGTTCAACCCTAAATACGGAGCACAACTCAACCCACCATTGGTTTGCATGTCATCAGCGTACCTGCACAACATCAGGACAGACAAAGTCAATAAATGCTGAGAGTAGGATGAGATAGCATGCTGAGATTAGGGTTTCATGTCTGCAGGGTCTCGATGTTCGATTATGTCAAGACTGCAAAAGCAAGACTTTGGGCCAAGCGTGTCATTGCAAATGTTGCATGGTATAGGCATCCTTGAAGATGACAATGATCAGACTAGTCACCATGATTGTGCACAGCATCATTTATTCAGATGCACTCAGTCTGCACTCAGATCAGCCGAGTTTGATCTGAGTGCAGACGGAGTTAGGCTGCAAGCACTTGTGCAAGGCACACAGCAGTGACAACACATGCTCAAGAGCACGATCATTGATGATTAAGGAACATAGAGAGCTTACGTGAGGTCACCAATCAGAGTCCAGACTTGAGGATTGGCATCTGCCAGATGCTGGACTGTGACAGTTGTGTTGGGGGTGAGGCCAATATCTGCAATAACTCCTAGGACAAATGGGTAGGTTGTGTTACCCACAGCAGGCGCAGATGTGAAGTTGAACTGCTGACTCATGCCGTACTGAGGGTCTCCAACTTTGTAGTAGTACAGTGTGTTTGATGTAAGGTTCTGGAGAGTCACGTGGTGGAAGATTGGGGATGAGTAGTTGAGCGCTGGGTTGGCGTTGGAAAAGTTGTAGATCTGGGTGTAGAAGGTGTTGGTGCTTGGAAGGGAGGTGGCGTTGTAAGTGTAGGTGCTACGTGCCTTGCTGTACTGGACAAAGCTTGCTGGCACTGTGGTTTTGCTGAGGAAGTTACCGTTGATGGAAGCAGCAGTGCTGTTGCTGGCACCGGTTGCCCAGGAAACTGTGACTTGGGTGTCGGACACATAGGTGAGGTGGACCTGCACAGCAAAAGGTGGTCGTTGAATTGCTTTTCCAAATCAACACGCTATGCTAGCACAGCAAATGTTTCGGTGTATAGAGGCTTGACACGTGAGTGAAAACTCAAAACCTCAGCGCCAACGGAAACGCGAAGCAAGCGGAAGATCTGCAGCGCAATATGCGGGCTTTGTCTCCTGTTGCACCTGTTCCGGGGCCAAGCCTTGTACTGTACGTTGCAAGCGAGAGTCATCGAGAGGCAGCTGGCCGAGAGGGTCACCGCCCATGACTGTTCTGTTGTATGGCACTTGCGTGTTGCTGATGATGTTGGTTGCTTGCAGGTCTCGGGTCCACGCATGTGCAAGTGGACCCAAAGCCACGAGCAAGACAACACAGGCAAACGCATTCGAGCTCATGTTGCAAATCTGAATTGTACGCTGCAGAGTGCGCTGCCGGCCGAGCCTTCTGCCCGCGGCCTGTGATCAGCACCCAGTTGGTCATCCAGAGTCAAGCATTACGTGCAGTCGAACACCTGGACCACCCTGTTTGTGTGTTGATTGATGCGTCAAGCACGACCCAGGCAACGGCAAACCAGCGATACGCAAGTGATCCTCCGTGCAGTCAAAAATACTCCACACCTGGCTTACGGCTGGCAAGTGCTCCGGATGTCTTCTTTTGTTTCTTCTGTATTTCTTCTGGTTTGACGCATAATGGAGCAGCCGTCACGGCGCATCGCTGCAGCCTCGTCTAGCATCTCCTTGACAGTTGAAGATGCTTTGCGACATCTGGATCAGTCATGCCGTGAGTCATAGAGCATGGCAGCGCGTGTTCGAGCACGTGTGTACGGCAGCCGTGGAGCAGAATTGTGATGTACTCCCACCACTCCGTATCACTACTCCCACCACTCCGTCTGAATGTATGCAGAATGATGATTTGGAATACCAAGGCAAAGGTGCTGATCTGCGGTGACTTCAATGCCAGGACTGCAGAGGAGCCAGACTTCCTGAGGATGGCAGAGCTGCAGCCCTACTTGCCTACTGCGCTGGATGAGGATGAGCTGCCTGATTACATACGGCAGAGGCGCAACAAGGACCTGCTTGCCCCAGGATCCCAGACATGGGGTCCTGAGCTACTGGGGTTCTGCCAACAGGCTGATCTCCTCATTCTGAATGGTAGGACCCCGGGGGATGAGTATGGGCAGTTCACTTTTCAGAATGCCAAAGGCTGCTGCAGCACCATTGACTACTTTGTTGCATCTGCACAGTGCTTTTCAGCTGTAAAGTCGTTGCATGTGCTGGATG
>JAABUP010009088.1_pt1 | contig 12371 bp, 22 predicted proteins | sample 5559201 | NCBI WGS metagenome assembly JAABUP01 (sample SAMN10711887, study PRJNA513373) | rock metagenome | isolation source: Antarctica rocks | place: Antarctica | reverse complement strand
CACCAATAACTTGGCTGCTGTTGGCGGGGACGTCAGTGCAAGCAGCACGATACAGGCAGTAAGTAGATGTCGGAAGCGAGGCGGAGCCAGTTGTACTGCGTAAGTGCCTGAGGGGGGGTTGGGCCTGCTATCACTGATGGGTGCAAAGTCCAAGGGGTAGTATTGGCGAATGGAACAGGCGTTACGAAAACATCGTTTGCGTCTGCGTTTGCATCTACGTCTGCAAAGTCATTCTGCGGCGTTCGAATCGGATGGCGGTTGTGCTGTAGTTTGCGCGCAATTAATGTGGAAGACATTTCTGTCTACTACGTATTCCCAACCGTACCATGCTATCATGCAGAGCATGCAGATAGCTTCCCGGTCTGCTGTCGGTCCAAACACTACTCACCTCAAATGCTATGTTTGGCTGCATCAAGGTTTCACAACAAGCTCATATCGACCTGTCAAGAGAAGCGTGCTCGTAGAAGCAACAAAGAAAGACCCTGAGGAGCTAGTAAAGCGCCTCACGCGAGGTGGACTTAGCCACAGTTTTGACCGAACGCATCACTGTAGATGCTGCATCTTGTGTATGGGGCATCTCCAGCTGGACAACTGCATGTGAATGTATGATCAAGGCTGCAAAATGCTGTAGTTCCGTTCAAGCCATATGTCATGCAATTCAAAACGGAGGTTTATCAACAATGCCAATTGCAGATGATGTGAAGTTGAGTTTTGCAAGGAGCGGTGGCGCAGGTGGACAGAATGTGAACAAAGTCAACACCAAAGTTGACATGCGCATTGTGCTGGACAATGTGGCGTGGCTTGAGGAAGATGCAAAGGACGCCCTCAAGCGCAGGGTGGGTAAACAGTACATGTTCAGTTGATGCTCTTTCACATTGCATTCAACACCCTGGCATTGTTCCTAGGGCTTTTGTGGCTTCACCTTTCTGCTTCACCTGTGCATCAGATACACAGCTGCCATGTTACCAAAATTGTATTCTTGCAGGAAAAGAATAGGATTAACAAGGAGGGCGAGCTTGTGATCACCTCGACTCGTTCTAGATCTCAAGCGTGAGAGATGCCTCTTGTTATCATGATGATGGCAGTCACTGTCACCATCTGCAGCCTACATGTTGATTGTGATATGTGACACAAGCGCTGACTGTTGAATGCACGCTTTGTGCAATATATGATTGCAGCAGCTGCAGAATGAAGTCAGCAGAGCGACTCAGTGGATCAGCATTTTGATACGTTGCAAAATGCATTGGCTTGGCATATCTGCATGTTGCCTGCTTGCTGAGTTTCTGCATTAGACGGTGGGGGTAGATCCTCATTTCTCGCCTGGGCTGACTGCGTTGCATTGCTGCAGGGACAATGTGGAAGATGCTCTTGAAAAGCTGCAAGCCGCTGTGGATGGAGCAGTCGAGTCAATACAGCCTATAGAGATAGACCCTGATAAGCAGAAGCAAATGAACAAGCAGTAAGTTCCCTTGCGTGCTTTGTACTGCGTGCTCTGTGTCCAGCCTGTTTCAATCCATCTGCTGCGCAGGAAGAAGATTGCCAATGAGAACAGAATCCAAAGCAAGAAGTTCAAGTCTGACAAGAAGCAGCAGCGCCGTGCCAAAATCGACTATTAGAAACATTTTTTCCGTTGCTCCAGCTCATGCTGAGCGTGAACCAGCAACAAATTGTTGACACCATTTCATACACACACCAGATGTATGCCCACACTGGTTTCGTTGTGTGCCGCAACGTCTGACTCACGAGTGTAGCTTACTTGCAGCATGGACTTATCAGTCTACATCTGATCAGACATGTCAACACGCAAAAGCATGCACTCATTACAATACAGACCTGTTTATTCATGACCTTCAACACTCCCCATTGCTTGTGAAAGTGGCCCGACGTAAACAAGCTAAAGGCTCCTGATTATTGCTGCATGTTTCAAAATCATATCCGGCACAGAACCATGAAGTCGACCACAGCAAGCAGGGACTTGAGGCCCTATTTATGCACACATTGTCAGACCAGACCAAACTTATTACCTGCTGCACAGTTACCACAAATGATGCAGACCATTGCTAGATGAATGCCTACTACCGTTGCTGAGCAGGCCTGAACCACCTAGCAAGCCATTGGAACTGAAAGTACCATTCCCTAGAGCAGGGAACCCCGTACTGGCACCGGCCGGCTGCCCAAAGTGATTATGACCAGCAGCATTGCCACCATAAAACATGGACATGGAATGAGGCGCCGGCGATTGACTAGTTGATCTGGTGCCCAGCCCCGATGAGGAATCTGCCATGCCACCAGGAGACACTCTGGTAGACCCCCCTGATGTCGCTGAAGCCACACTCTCAAGCGAGGATGCCACAGAGCCAACCTGGTCCCTCCTGCTGCTGGTCGCTGTGCGCAGTGACTCAGGACTGGAGGGTCCTGTCACAGCATGCGCTGCTGCTGTGGCAACAGCTGCTGCACCTTCCTCAGAGTGCCGGCAAGCCTGCAAAGTTGACATTGACTGAGGGCACAGTACAACAAAGAGACAAAAACGGACGCTTGGTACAGACACCAATGCAAGACTAATGCCCCTTCAGGATGCCCACTCAGACGCAGAGCAGCAAATTGACTGCTGGAGAATGCAGCAAGCCTCATGATGACACAACGCACCTGCAAACAATGCCCTGACTGTTTATGACACAAAAGCGCATTTTGGCTGTGCAACCAAGTACAGGTTGCGCATGCTTTGCTTACCAGCATGGAGCGAGCCCGCTTGAGAGCTTCCTCCTGAGCATGCACCAGCTGCTGCAGCTGAGCAGTGGGCAGTGCATCCAGGTTGGAGCCCATCAGTGGTGCTGCCTTCACAATCTCATGCTGAAGCCGTGACTCCAGATTGGCCAGGTACTGCTGATTGCTCCTCAGCTTTTGCTCCAGGCCAGCACTGTAAGATTTGCTCTGGGACGCCTGCGTGACAGAACATGCATAATTGAAATGCAGCTTGATCTGATAAGGTGGTGACTACAGCCAAGGAGGAAGATGAGGTCCACACAAATTGCCACCATTGTGAGGGCTCAATTGCTATCCAACCTATTTTGAGACAGCGACTTGAGGTGCTGCAAACAGGCAGCCACGAACTGTGCTTCAAAGGGAAGGAAAAACAGTACTCATACATAGGGAAGAAACAATACCCACATGACAAGAGCAAGCACATGGCATGACATAAAAGAGCTGAATGGGATTTGCTGATTTGCTTGTCAAACACGATGCAAACAGACAAATGTACCTCTTCCTGCTTGGATTGAGCCGAGTCCTGGGCTTTCTGCAGCTTCTTCTCCATTTGAGCCAGGGAAGCATCATGACGCTCATTGGCAGCCATGGCAGTAGACTTGAGGGAGTGCACTTCCCCATCCAGCCTCAGCTGAGCGCCCTCAGCTTCCTTGAGGCGCTCTGTCAGCTGCACCTTGTCCCTGTTGATCTTTTTCATCTCATCCCTAAACATGAAGATCACTCTCTGAGGACACTTTTCATCACTTTTGCACACTCATTCTGGCAGAAAGCGATGACACACTCTGAAGAGCCTGCATGACTGACATGCCAACAGAGGTGACAGGGCAAGATATGCTGGTCTGGGTTGCACTGCATGGCATAGTACCAAGGCATCAATTCCAAGCAGCTTCAGCCAGCCCGCAAGCACATAAACTGTGGATGCATGTTGCAGGTGACGCCTACCTGCGCGCAGCCTTGGCCCTAGCAGCAGCATCTTCAGCTTCTTTGATGCGTGCCTGAGCCTGCTTCTGCTCCCGCTGGGCTGCCTGCTGGGCATCCTGCCTCTCAGCCCTCACCCACTCAATCTCACTCTCCAGTTCCCGCACACGGTCCTGTAACCAGAAGGAGCTATTGTCATGTCGCAAGCCAGAACTCTCACAGTGCAGGAATGCTTGCAAAACTGGAACAACTGCATATGTGGCCCCAGCAATATGTGTGCATGTCAACAGGGCCAACACACAGAATTACTACATGCAGTGTTCATGTGCAACAAACGCGTGGATTGTCTGGTGTAGCATGCTGTGCATAGCAGAGCTTGCAGGCATGTAATGAGGTGCAGCAGGAAGCCGACCTCGAGCTCCTTCTTGCCCGTGTTGTGCCCCTTGACTTGCGCCTTGCTATCAGTGCGTGCCTGGACCAGCTTAGTCTCAAGCTCAGCCAGCTGCTGCTGCAAGGCCTGCATGAGAACCAATGAAATTTGAGATGGGGCGTCAACGGTACCAACTTGACATGCTGTAGACAGGTTCTGAGAGGTCGCAAAGCATACAGCCTGAGCACGAGTCATCTGTCATGATTGCAGCACAATGTCTGCAGAGCCATGGTAGCCATGCTGTTGCAATGCAGGGGATGCTACTGGCAAAGCTGACCTGCTGCTGAGCAGTTGCCTTGGAGGCAGCCTCCTGTGCCTGCTTGGAGGCCTTGTGAAGCTTGGCCTGCTGCTCCTTCAGCTGCTGCTGGTAGGACTCCATCTGCAAGCACGCAAATCTAAGCTCACGGATCTGGCGTGTTCCAGCAGGCATGCTCATCTTCTTGCACACACAAGTGACATAGGGTTTGCCACAGGATCATGATCTGTTTGAACTGCTGTTTTGCATGCTGACTGTCATTTATCAACAAAGACAATCATGCTTGGGTGCCACATCTGTTTAACATGGCCCACGTTGAGCTGGTGTTGTTGCAAGGCAGAGAGAGGGACCCGGCATGTTGTTCACCTGAGCATGTTGCTGCTGGACCTGCTGCAGCATGAGGGTGAGAGCAGTGGGTGCAGCATCATGGTGCTGATGCACCAGCTGCATCAGCAAGCCAGCAGGCGCCAGCACATCTGGCCCTGCAGCCCTGCCAGGTGCACCACCTTTATGAACCTGCTGACCAGTACTGGCCAGTGTGGCCCCAGATCCACCCTGGCTTGCCTGAATAGACCCAGAAGAAGATGCTGGGCTTGCACTGGAAGCAGCAGCTGCAGGAGCAGCTGCCTTGCTCTTGCTGCTGCTGGTTGGTGTGTCATTGCTATGTTTGAAGTCAGCAGCGGTGTTTGACTGACTTGATTGGGCAGTGGCTGAATCAAAATTAGTGGCGCGCTGAACAAGGCTGTTCATCATGTGCTCCCGGCTGCGTTCATCACTGTAGATTCTGAACATGCTACTGTACAGCCATGACACAAACTCCCTGACATTCTGGTTCTGCATCTTGGACTTGGCGAGACTCTCTGCTAGACGAAGGACGGGCTCAAAATCATCAACCAGTGCGACGGCACTGGGGCAGCTATGCATCAGGGCTGATAGTGGCGACAAATCTGCAGGTGCAGCTGCTTGCACCCCTGCTGCAGGAAACAGGGTGGGTTGGGACTGGGGCATGGGGGATTGGGGGAACTGTGACACTGGTACTGGAATCTGTGCAGCTCCAGGAAAGATCTTGTGTGTATGACGCATGTATGGCCCGGCTGTGCTTGGGCCAGCAGCACCCATGTTGCCGATAGGCATCACAGGTGTTGGGAAGTTAGCTGGAGCTGCAGCAGCAGCAGCAAAGCTCCCAGAGACAGTAGCCTGCTGATCTGCAGCACTGCCTATGGGGGATCCTGATCTGGGCGCAAGGTGGTGCGGTGCCACCTGGTCTGAGGGTGCTGTCTGAGACTGAGGCAGACCCCAGAGTCGGTGCAAGGCAACAGGGTCTGAGAAGGTGCTGCCGAGAGTGGTGGCTCTCAGCTGTGGCATGGCTGTTGCAAGCACATGCTGTAGCTGCCTGCGCTCCAGAACAGCAGCCACCTGCATATGTGGACACAGCAGTTACTATCAGAGGTCAGGCCACAAGTGTTGCCAGAAGCCAAGAGCTACACAATGTGCCATGTTTTGCAGCAGCCTGTGTCATGCCAAATACACAAGCAGGTCTTCTGCAGTGTGACGAGACCAATGGGTCCTGACAGCAGCAAGAATAAGAGCATCAGTAACCCATTGGCCATGTGTGATTGCTCACCTGGACGCCTGTAACCATATTGCCGGCAACCAGCTTCTCAAACACCTGCTGTGCTTTGTAGGTTGGCTTCCTCAGCAGGTCCAGCAGCAGCTCAATGTCAAAGACATGCAGCGTCAGCTGGGCATGGTCACCCTGCAGGTGTAAAGCCAGTCAGACAAACCTGCTCAGGTTGCAAAGATACCGGCAAAGCATCAAATCAGCAGGTGCTGCAGACAATAGATGGGGTCTGCACCCTTGCCTTAACAGCTGCTTCATAGGCGCGTTGATTCAGAGACAGCATGCCAGCAATCACCTGTGAAGGGGAGCCAGTTGCTGCAAGGCTGCCACACTGTCGATCAACGCCTTCAACAATCTCCAGTGCCACGTCAGCATGCTGCATGACTACCAGGCGGAAGGCATCCAGCACCCCGGGGGTCATGGCCTGGGGTGTTAGTCGCAGCTTCTGCCTGACTGCCTTCACTGCAGCCAGCCTAGCTGGACCACTGCTCTGGCTAGCCAGCTTCAGGATGAGACCTGCTGCCGATGGCAGCTCATGCACCCGCACTGAGTCCAGGATCTGCACCCAACCATCATGTAACCTGATGGAGGCTGCACTTAGGTAGCAAGTTATACAAGTTGGACAGAACAATGTGTACAAGCGACATCAGACGATTCAGGACTACGCCATGAGGCACATCACACCTTGTCCAACAGTGGCACCGCTCAGGGCCATTGAGACTCAAACAGACAGACAGCCATTGACGTTCAGACAGAGGCAGCAGCTCACATTCAGTATAGCAGTGAGCAGCTTCTTTGCAGTACCAGCGTCCACCGTCAGCAAGCCCAGGGTTGCCAGCACTGGCAGCCTGATGAGGGCCTCTGCAGCTGGTCCCAGTCGTGTGGCTTCAGCAAGATGTGCAATGAGCAGGTTGGCTGCAGTCGCGTGGTCAGCTGGCTCCAAGAGCTTTGGCAGCAGCATGATGATGTCTGGCTGGTATTGCCTTGGTACAGCTGCAGGCAAAGACTCACACATGTCACATTTGATGCAGTAATCCCACTCAGCAGGAGCCAGTTGTGCAAGCACTGTTGTCCATCATGACATTGCCTGTCCAGTGTACACAGCCCTGCCCAATCTCTCAAGCATGACAGGCATTGACACACAGTGTATGTGACACCAAAGCAGAGATGCAGACTGAAAGCCAAGCAAAGCTTGGCCTTGTCCCTGTACTGCTCGAGGTGCAGCAACACATTCCCGGCTTACCTGACAGCAGGTAGCCAACTTTGTGTCCAGCAGGTGGCCTGCCAGCAGCACCTTGCTCAGAGTTGCCTCCAGCAGCAGGGAAGCCATATGGGTCGGCCCTTCTGAGCCATGCCAGGGCCATACGTAGCACCTCCTCCACCTCTGCCCTGGGATTTGGCCCTGCCTCGTCAGCTGACTCGCTCAAAGATCCACTTGCTGACCCAGCAGTGGCTTCAATCACACCTGGCACAATACCCATCACCCGTGTCAAAAGGGCTGGATGCTCACTAGGCAGGATGCAGTTGGTCCCTATGCATGTAAGAAGCAAGCACATGACTGCACTCTAGGTTGGCACAAACAGCATGGTTACACAGATGATGGCATACCTGGATCAGACCCATCACGCCTGTCTAGGCTCGGTAATAACTCATCAGCAGACTGATCCGCTGACTGGACAGGCTCATGTGATGCTGAGCTTCTGCTGGTGGGGCTGGTGGAGTTGGCATGGTCCACTGCGGCAGCTTGGACAGCTGGCACGGCCTGACTGGCGAGGCATGCATCAGTGGTGGTGTAGGACGGCGAGGCGGCTGAAGTGCTGTGCTGAGGGAAGGTCTCAGAGGAGTTGGCCGGTGTGGCTGGGGCCTCTGGAGACACTGCTCGGAAGCCGTTTGGGGTCAGCATGCTGCTGCTTGCTGTCACAGCTTCTTCTGCAGAGACAAATCAGGTCTAGGTAAATTACCCCTCTGAGTACAAAGGTCTTTCAGAGGAAAACCGGTGTATGACAAACAGCACCTGACTGTAGTTGTTGGAATCTATCTGCAACCTGGGAGAAGGTCAAGGTAAACATTATGCAGCTGCCAGTCAATGCCTCTCATAGATGTAGCACAGAATTAACACAAGCTTCTGCAACAGGCTCAAGACAACAGAAATCTGTGTCTACATTGTTCTCCTGACAGGGCATATCAAGGGTGCTATAAACAGCGGTAGCTGTGCTGTACCTGCATGATCTTTGTTTTGACCTTCTCCCTCAACAGACTGCTCCCCATCTGCCTCATGCCCATTGTCACTTGCGCTCTCCTCTTCCAGCTGATCATCTTCTTCAGTGTCATTCAGGTCCCAGCTCTGACCCTCCAGCATGATAAGGTGCTGGCAGCACATGAGCATGACATCCAGTAGCAGGTCCAGCAGAGGGTATTGCAGGGCTTGCACTGTCATGAGCATATCCATGAGGCAGCTGCCCTTCACCACTGCCTGATTGGTATGAGGATGCGTGCCTGACTGCTGTGACAGGACTGGAGGAGAGATTGGTGTGACCAGCACCAACAGCTGTTTGATCTGCATGGCTCAGAAACAAGTTGGCTCTTTGCAACCCCAAAACATCTATTTTAATTCAGAAACGTCATCCCTACACTGGAAATCTAAACTCACAAACGTCTGGGAACAACAAAACCACGGATCTACAATGTGGAGATGTTTCAGGTACAGTATTGTATCAGGCATTCTGGGAGGCATAGTTCACTACTCAGCTGTCTAGGCTGGTGTACATCACAGCACCAGCTCAAAATTGGTTCTTTGTTACTGATGTGCTCCCAGGCCTGCATGGGATGACAGGCAATTGGCTGCATTACCTTAGTGGGGTCTTCCAAGTACATGCGCAAGCCTGTGAGAAATGCTGCCAGCACGCTATGATCCTGCAGCAGCTTGTCTCTCAAAGCAGCCTGCACATCGACCATGCCAATCAGATTGAGAGCAGTGCACAGTGGCTGTAGCGTCCTTGCACGCAACACAAACCAACACTAGTACTTGTAATGGCTTTTGATGCAGACAAAAACAGCCTGATGAATGGTGGTGTGGTCAGACCTGCAAGGCATCTGCATCCAGATGTACCAGGGACTCATCACCCTCTGCATTTGCTAGATGCATGCCAGCTTTGGCCAACAAGCTGTGGAACAGCTCCTCGTCAGCCTCAGATGGTATGGGGTCACCGTTTTCTGCAGGACAGGTTTCATCATTAGGCAAGCAAACAGACTACTGTCAGCTGCACAACCTGACAGCAGACAAGCCACTGCTGCTGTCATGTTGGCCCTTGACTGCCGAACTATAAGCTTGACAACCTCCTGTTGCGGCGCAGATAGCAGACAGTGCGGCAGGAGACTGCAGAGATGGCACTTTTGTGGCAGAGCAATGATTGTGGGTGTGAGCCATCTGGGTGACTGCCAGCATACCTAGCTCAAGCAGCTCATCAGGATCTGTGCTGAGGTCATCTGCCTCTTCCTCAGTGGTATTGCCATACACGTCCAAGTCAGCAAACTCAAACCAAGGGCAGCACTCCAGAACCTCGCATGCAAGCACGACTCCATCCCGGTGCACATGGCCAGCTTCTGGGTCCATGATCTCAGACACCTGAAAATACATACAACCTCACAGGAGTTCTTCACTGACATTCTACATCCAGGAAACCTTTGCCAAAACTGCGAACAGCATATTCACGGCGAGCAACAGAATAATGTGGTGAGCTATGTGATGCCCATAATGTGCTTTCACAAACACACGATTTGCTCCCCAGCTCTGATACATCAACACCTTATCCCCCTTCAAAGCTGTTCCTTGTCACAACCACAAGACAGCTATCTATAGAATTAGCAGGTGGGTTGCACCTTCATGAACTGCAGAACGCTGTTGTTCCACGTCTTGGTGCAGATGGCAGAGTCCTTCCACTCAGTGCGGTCAGGATGGCGCTGATTCACGACAGCAATCCTGTACTTCACCCAGAAGTTGCGCTCAGGGCTGGCCAATGCATCGCTTTCCAGATAGATGCACAGCGTGTCAAAGGACTCGTACACCCCAATCCTGAGCTCACAAGCGCCTGCCTCAAAGAATCTGCAGAGCCAAAACAGAACCTCAGGGGGAGTGTGACCATGCAGACAGGATGACTTGCAGTACAGACTTGATGGTACAAGACTGCATAACAGGCAGACTTGATGGTACAAGACTGCATAACAGGCAGACTTGAGGTTCACCGTCAGACACAGCATGTGCACATCTCACACACTAGCCAAGAGGATGGCTGAGATACACTGCATGCTTACTTGCTGAAGATCTTGCGCGTCTCCATGATATCCTTGAAGGACACAAAGTTCTCAATGCGCCAGTGTAGCCTGATCTTGTTGCCGGTGGATGTGGTGTCTGGCTCAGACAGATGCAGTGCCTGTCCAGCCGCATTAACACCCTCTGGCATGCTGGCAGCCGGCACCTAAAACAGGGCACATTACTTGAAACCATGCATGTCTACAAGGCCAGCAAGGGGGCTGTTGATGCTCCATGTGTGGAATGTGCAGGAAAGATGATGCAGCAGGCCCTACGTGATCACAGGCAGGCGACAACCCTGCAAGTGGTCTCAGGCAGCATCCACATGACAATGACATGACTTGGTGCCTCACCTGCTTGACCTCACTGACTTCTTTGAGGACCAGGACCTCAGCAGCAAACACGACAGAGTCGCTGACCAGGAAGCCTGCCTCCTGGTCAAACAGGGTGTGCAGCTGCAGGAACTCCCGCCAGCCCCAGTCCTTTGCAGACTTGCTGTACCGATTCTGAGACTCCTTGGAGACAGCCCTGCAGTTGCAGCCGCTACCATTTGGTTACAGTCCCAGAAGCAACATGACTGCAAGCAGTATAACAACACAGCGAATCGACCTTGATTACCAGATGTCTGCTGGATGACCTGCCTGACATGCAAGCATACAGAATTTTGAAGACCTCACATGCTGACTGCCTCTGCAAGCAGAGTATGCTGCCACTGGCACATGCCAGGCAAGATGCATGTTTGTGTACCTGTCTCCCTCGAACTTCTGGTTCACCACAGACAAGCGATGGCTGACAAAGCAGCTCCACTCTGAGCTGCCTGCTTTGGAGTCAGTCACTTCCAGAAACATGGACAGGTGGTTGGGTGGGTTGCTCTGCCCTGCAATGGCAATATGGGAAGACAGTGCCAATATGCCTCAGAACATTGAAGTCAGCTGCCAGTAGTAATCAACAGCACCCTAGTAGTATACATGCCTCTAGGGTGAAAGCCTGTTTCTTATTCAGCTGAGCCTGTCAACACAAGGCTCAGCTGTGTTCTTGTCATCAACTGAACTTTGACCAGGCCACTGAGGCAGCCTAGCAGTCCTATGCTGCTTTGAGTTGACGTCAAGTTGGAGGCTGTTGCAAAGCACAACAGTGAACATACATCAGCTGCTCACTGCCTTGATGACGCAAAATGGCAAGCTATGCTTTGCAGCCATGACAAAGCTGTTGTTCAGGGATGGTGCTGTGATGCACAAGACTGCAGCAAGCAGAGTGGATTGTGCTACAGCAGACGACAGCCTGCCGTACCCCTTGGATAGACAATAAGCCGGCAGTCACGCCCTCCCACAGTGAAGCGCTTGCTCTTGACACACAGGCCTGTGATCTTGCGTTTCTTGAGGATGTCCTTCAGGCGGGTGAAGTGCTCAATCTTCCACACAAACTTCCCCTGGAAGTTTTCGCCAGTGCTGACACTCTTGGACTTGACAGCCCTGGCCTTTGCACCAATCCTTTCTATGCTGCGGCTGAAGGTGCATGTTTCTTTGATGACGTGAAAAGCAGCCGTGAAGGTGGCTGTGTCGTCTTGCATGTATCCAGTCTCAGCATCCCTGAATACAGAATCACACTTTGGGGCACAGCACCAAGATTGCTTCGGGGCTATCCACATAAAGCTCCTGATAAGATACGACACAGGCATGTGTTGACGCCTGCCCCATCATGTATGCACCAACCATGACAGGTTGAATAGCGGCAGCTTTGTACTGAATTATACGGGACTGCTAGCTTGATAAATGGCTGCATGGCATGACAGCTTACGTGAAGGCAGCCATGGTGATGAAGTCGTTCCACCCCAGGCTGGTGTTATCCCCTGTCTTGCTGTCAGCAGCAAAGCGGCCATAGCTGTCCCTGTGCATTGGCTTGCTGGTTGGACACTCGCCTTGCAGTGACAGCCTGAAAAGGCACCAGCAGCTGCGCTCTGAGGGCCCTGACTTGTCTGTTTCCTTTGACTCCAGACATAGCGACAGGTAGTCCACATTGGCTACTGAAGACTGATACACGCTGAGCCGTAGACTGCATTCTCCAGCGCTGAAAG